>Ga0114931_10004512_pt1 | contig 17380 bp, 11 predicted proteins | sample 2SBtaG_FD_89579 | JGI IMG/M metagenome (GOLD analysis project Ga0114931, IMG submission 89579) | Deep subsurface microbial communities from Kolumbo volcano to uncover new lineages of life (NeLLi) - 2SBTROV14_V59a metaG | ecosystem: Environmental > Aquatic > Marine > Volcanic | place: Kolumbo...
AAAATAATTGCAAGGCTTGTTATTGAAATAATGGGTAGACCTCCTGAACATATTAAGGAATCCCTTGTCACGCTCGTTGAAAAGATTGGCTCAGATAAAGGAGTTAAAATTCTTGATAAAAAATATTTTGACCCTAAAAAGATAAAAGAGGCTGAAAATCTTTATACTTCTTTTGTGGAAATGGAAGTTGAATTTGAAAGTTTAGAGAATTTCTTTGGAACAATTTTTAACTATATGCCTACAAATATAGAAATCATATCACCTGAAAAATTTAAACTTGACAATGCTGAAATGAATCAATTAGGGAATTCTATTCTTGGGAGATTGCATAACTACGATGCGATTGCAAAGCAAGTTCTTGCTGAAAGAAATATATTACTTGCTAAGTTAAATGAACTGAAAGGTGATGTTCCTAAAGAAATTCAGAGTCTACAAAATCCAAATAGAAAAATAAAGAAAGAAAAAGTTAGTAAAAAGAAGAGTAAACCTAAAAAGAGTAAGAAATAATTATGTGATTGTGCTGATGAACGCACATTGAGCATCTCAAAGTCCTAAATAAACAACAGAGACTTTAAGATTTTTTTAATTTCTTTGATAGAGGATGTTCTTGTTTTTTAGATTTTTTATATTTTACAAATATTATAATTAGGATTAGAACTAATATTGAACCTATTAACCAACCTATCCAAGCAAAGCTCTGCTTACTATTTGGAGAAGTGCATGAGCCAACACAACAAGAGTTTCCATCTATTGCTTGTACTGATTCGCCATCGCAAACTTGACTGGCTTGGCAGAATGTTCCTGAGAGCTCTGAACAATAGAAACTTTGAGCTTGAGAAAAATTATCCTCTAAATATGGTGTTGAGACTTCTGTTTCTTCTTCAGTAAAAATTACATTAATTGGTAATTCTATTTCCATATCTCCAGATTTGGCAATTATTGTATCTGATATATTTGTTGTATAGTTATTGAGGCTTAATTCTAATTCTATTTCTTCTTTGGGAGATAGAGGTCCAATTGTTGAAGGAGAAATAGTGAATAATGTGTCGTTGTAAATTAAAGTTATTTCTTCTAGGGTTTTCTCTCCGAGATTAACAATCTTAAAAGGGTATGTTTGTGATGAGTCTACTAGAATTGTACTTTCTATCTTTAATGGGAAAAACCTAAATGGGTCTGAGTTTGGAAAGTTTGGAGTTGCATCTTTAATTATCCAAATTGGAACTGAATAAATTCCTAAATTAATAATTGTTAAACCTTGTTCAAAAAGTTCTTGGCTGAATGACAATTTGTTCTCTCCTGGAGAAATAGTTATTTCATGTTCTTCTGGAAAATCTGAACTTATTACCTCATCCAAATCTATATTCGAAGTAATTGTTAAGTCAAAATCTTTATTTGTCAATGTAAACCCTGGTTTAATATAATAAGGCACTAGCTCTCCAGAGGTTGTAAAATTTTGTTCGAAATCTATTGTTTCTGGCTTGCCATTTACTGTGGTTACCAAATCTTTTATGACTAAGGTGTAGTTGTTCTCAAATTTAGGAAGTATTGCGTAAAGATAATAATTATCTCCTAGTTTTTTTATATCATAATCAAACGGAACCTGAACGTGACCTCTTTTTAACTCTACATCTCCTTTTTCTATATTATTTAGAATATTACCTAAAATTGGAGTTATTAAAGTTTCGCCGGGTTGGTATGTTTGTTTGATTTCTGTTGTTATTGCTAAAACTGAGGGTAACAAAAGTAAAACAATCAAAAAAGAGACTATTTTTTTCATAATGGTTTTAAGGAGAGAAGTTATATAAATTTACTTGCTCATATCTCTAAGTTTCTTGAAGACATCATCCATTTCTCTATCTGGTTTTGTAGGTCTTCTTAAAGGTCTTCTTTGGGGTAAACGCCTTGGTCTTACATGATTTCTTCCTCTAAGGGATGTGGGTGGGAATCTAGGAGGTCTTCTTGACTTTAATGATGAAGATTTCATTCCGCCTCTCTTTTTGAACTTAAACCACCAAACCTGTAATTTCTTTCTGAAAATTATTGCTAAGACAACTAATAGTATTAGTATTGAGAATAATATTATTAATCCTGTTGGGAAAGAACTACCTGAAGAAGAGTTTGATAATTCACAACAAACAACCCCTGATTCTCCACCACAACTTGAAGATGTTTGAGTTTCTCCGTCTCCGCAAGAGGTGTCACATACTCCCCCGAATTCTTCGCAAACATTTTGTGAAGCCACCTCGAGACATGAACCTAGACAACATGTGCCTCCTGAAGAAGGTTGGGAAGTTCCTGAGCATTGTTGGTTTGCTGAACAAACTACTCCATTTATTTCTGAGCAAGTTGGTAGAAATGGTGGTGCTGAACAACATCTCTGACCGAAGCCCTGACATTCAAATTCGTTTAAAATAGCTCCTCCAGAATCATCACATGAGATTACGGATTGACAGAAGTTTCCTGCAGCCTCGCAAGATTCAGCTGCTGTTGAAGGAGTTCCTGAATCGGTTGGTACTGAATTAGGCCAACCTGAATATAATAAAAATGCCGTGTCTCTTATGTTGTTATTGTTCCAACAACCTAGTGGTGTTTGTACGTCTAATAAATATTCTTTCGCGTTATTTTCCTCGACGTTAGATGCTCCTTGAAGTGCTAAAAGTCCAAGAGCAGTATCATAAAACTTGTTGTATCTTGTTGATGGAGCTTGCCAGAAATTATTTGATATTTGTGAACTCACTATGTTTGAAAACTGGTCTTCTCCATTCGTTAAAGAATAAAGTATTGAGCTTGGGAAAAATCTTTTATTGTCTTCCGCTAACGCTAGTAAGTAAGGTATGAATGAAGAAATGTCGTGTCCCGTTTCTTGTAAAGCTAATGCAGCCCACAAACTGCCTTCGTAGTCACAAGTGCTTCCTTCTTTGAAACACCTAGCATTTATTGTTTCTGTTGTTGTTCCTGACGATGAAGCAGAGTTTGTGTTTGGAGATATATAAACGGTGTCTGAGCCAGATTTTTGGTAGAGTAAAGTTGTAACAAAATCTTGGTCGCAAGATATTTCATATGTTTTATCCAAGCAACTATTTTTTACTTCTAGCCAGAATCCTGATGGTACTATCGATAAACAGCTTCCTGGATTTCCTGATATCTTTAAATCATCTCCTATCGTTACCGTTGCACTTGTTGAACCATAGTCAATTGAACAAGAAGAAGCTCCATGATTAACTGCATCAATTATTAAAAACCAAGATAAATCTGTTGCTGTTTCATTATGTTCTAATAAGTATGTTTCTATGTCTTCTGTGTTTTTGTTTATTCTATCGTATGCTAAAAGAACTTGTGCTGTGTCTTTTAAAGTACAAGTTGAATCTGGCCAGCAATCTCCATTTTGTTCGTCTTTGATTTTATCTTTTAGTTTTTCTTGAGAACCTAGGGCAAGAGTTGAAAAAACAGCTTCTTGGAGAGATAAAGCTGAACTTTCTTTGTCATCTATTTGGTCTTGAAGACACTGATAGGCTCTATCTACTCCGGAAAGATCAATTGTTGAGTTTTTCTCAGAAGATCCGTTCGACTGGGCAAGTATAGGGACAGCTAATAGAATAGCACATAATACTATCAATACACCAACTTTTTTCATTAGATAAATAAGAGAGTGTTGTTTTTAAAGATTCTTGCTTCTCAATAATCTTTGACTCTCGCTTTTTGTAAAGCTTCGAGTTTAAAGATTCTTGCTTCTTAAGAATCTTTGACCTTCGTTTCTCTCAAGTCGAAACTTCAGGTTTAAAGATTGTTAGACAATCTTTGCACTAAAATTTTAAAAAATTTAAGTTTTAAAGATTCTTGCTTCTTAAGAATCTTTGACCTTCGTTTCTCTCAAGTCGAAACTTCAGGTTTAAAGATTATCTAACTCTCTTGTCTAATTTTTCTTAGAACTTCTACTATTGGGTTTTTTACTTTTGGGAGCTCGTCAATTAATTTGAGGTCTTTGTAAAAATTTCTGTTTGAATAGTTTGGTGGAAGTATTTGTTTTTTTTGTCTTAGAATCCAATCTATCTGGCTTTTTACATATCCCTCTTTGAGTGGGGGATTGTTAGTTTTGTTCCACTCGCGGGCTCTTGTGTTTATGAATTCTGGAGAGAAATTTAAACATTTTAGGAAAGTTAGTAAAATAAAAAGCCCGCGTTTTCTTCCTTCTTTTAAGCCTTTGAGTAGTTTTTTAATTGAGCGAGGAAAATGGTTTTCTGTTACGCCTGAGACAGTTATTTTTTCAAACTTACCATATTTCTTTTTTGTGCGAGTTTCTTCTTCTACTTCAAATTTGGTTTTCCATTCTAACGCACTCTCTAAAAGCGACGTTGCTTCTCCTTTTACTGCTGAAGGATAAAAATCTAAAACTTTAACTTTCATAGGGTTTGCATCATTAGGAGAGAAAGAGTCTAGTTGTTCTTTTTTTAACACTACGCTTGCTAAACAAGTCTTTTCGTGTAGTGAGTAAGGCATCCTAAAAAGGTGTCTTGGCGCCACAAGAACTAAATCTAAATCTGCTAGTCTTTCTCCTGAAACTTCCTCTTTGAATTCGTCAGAGTATTTGGCTTGTTTTGCTTCTCTGGTGTAAGTTATTTTCTTGTCCGACTCGTGTGTTTTATCGAATGAATTATAACCGCAGTTTTCACATAAAAATAATTCATCTTCTTTTTCCACTTCGTAATGACCTGGACAGGATTCTTCTATACATTTTAATTTTCTTTGTGTTATTTTGTAATTTGGTTTGATTTGTAAGTTGTTGCAAGTGTCACATTTTAAGGTTATTTTATTTGCTTTTTTTGCTGATTCTCCACAAATAGGACAGACTCTTTCCATAATTTCTTCTTTTGATAAGTTGGTTCTTTCTTTTAGAGCTTCAAAATTTATTTTATCTTTAGAAACTATTTTGTTGTAATCTCTTCTTATTTTATACATTAAGAATTGGGAAATTGCACGAGGCCATTCCGGAAACATTTTTTTTGTTTCTTTTCCGTTGAAATTTTTTGGGAAAGAATCTCCTGAAACTATTATGTGGAATCCTTTTGAGCCTGAAAATTTTAGTCCGTAGTTTTTTATGCCAAAATTTTCTAGGGTTTCACAAATGAGTTTTGCTGCGATTTTTGAATAATCTAAATAAGGAGAATCGATATCAATTAACAAATCCCAAGAATTTCTTATTTCATCCATTTCCTCTTGTTCCATTTCGGAGTTTATTCTGAAAGGGTCTGCCCAAATTTCTTCTGAAGCGTGGAAAGAAGTTGCACCTTTATTTACTAAACCCATTAAATCTGGAAAATATTGTAAGGTGTCTGGGCGTTTGCCGAATCCGCCGTTTGCATATCTTGGGACTACTTCTCGGTCTTTTGAAAAGTTGAAAATCGCTTTTTGGATTTTTGGATTTGAATAGTATATTTTTGTTATGGATAGAACGCGCTCTTTTGACATAGAAAATCAGAGTGGGTGGGATTTAAATTATTTGTTGTTCATTTGAGAATTACTTTAAAACTTGAGATTAAAACCGATATATATATATATATATACTAGTAGTTTTTTAATGAGATAACTTTGGTGAGTTAAAAAAGATGGAAAGAAAGTGGTGGGCAGTAATTACAGTTGCGTCGGTGATAGTTTTAGTATTTGTTTTAATGAGTAGTAGTGGTATTCTTTTGAGCCCTAGAAGTCAATTAGCACAATCTACAGGGGGGCCGGATTTTGGTTCACGTAAAGTAATTACTGAAACCTTTGATGCAACAAATAATACTTTTCACTTAGAATGTGTTAATAGTCAATGTATGAATGTTGCTGGTGCTGGAGTTAATCAATGTGGAGGCAATACTTTTTGCGCGACTAATCAATCTGTTCTTCCTGATTTATTTATTAGCACAATAGGTATAGGTAGCCCACCCTCTAATTCTGCCTGTCCTCAGGGTAAATCTGGAGTTAAGATTTCTGCTTCGGTTGGGAATAATGGAGTGGTCGCTCCTTCTATTCCACATAGGACTCTCTTTATTGCATCTGATAATCAGTCTGTAGAATCTGCAGAGGATGGTCCTGCTTTGCCTGTTCAACCAGGTAGTTTCTCTGTTGATGATGCTGTATTTTGCTTATTTCCTGGAAGTTATGGATTAACTATTTTTGCTGATAACACTAACTCTATAATAGAATCTAATGAAATCAATAATTTTGCTAGTCAACCAATAACTATGCCAATTAATTTTACTGGGAACAATAATAATAATACAAACCCTGCAAATATCGCGCCAGAGGCTTCTTTTCTAGCAGTTCCGTCTAGTGGTTCTGCACCATTATTCGTTTCTTTTGATGGAAATAGTTCTTTTGATATTGATGGATTTATAACTAATTATGTTTGGAACTTTGGGGATGGGGGCAACACAGTGCTTTCTTCTCCTTTCACAACAACAACCCATACCTACAATACTCCTGGAAACTTCTTTGCGACTTTAACAGTTACAGATAATGAAGGGGCTATTGATAGTGCTTCAAGAATTATAATCGTAACTGGAACTAACTCCACTAACAACAATACTAACTCTAGTTAATTAAATGTTTTCTTACTTTCTACTACAATAATCCTTAAAAGCTGGGAGTTTTGTATATAATTATGAAGTTAAAAATGGATGATTCTCGTGTTTTGTCTAATTTAGTTAGTGTTGCTTCTGAGCTTGTTACGGAGGTTAGGTTGAAAGTTAATAAGGAAGGTATGGGTCTTGTTGCTGTTGACCCTGCTAGCGTTGCTATGATTTATTTTAATATACCTGCTGAGCTGTTTTCTCAATTTGAGGTGGAAAAAGAGGAAGTTCTTGGAATTAATTTGAATGATTTGAAGGCTATTTTGAGAAGGTGTGGTTTGGGGAGTTCTCTTATTTTAGAGAGCGAGGATAATTTATTGAAAATAGGAATTCAGGATAGAGTGAAAAGGGATTTTACTCTGGCTTTAATAAATGTTGAAGGAGAAGAGAAAGAGATGCCTAAATGGGAATTTAGTAGTGTGATTAAGATGGAGTCTCAGAGTTTTGTTGATGCGATTGAAGACAGTTTAGTCGTTAGTGATGCTTGTAGTTTTATAGCTGAGCCCGATAAGTTTATTGTTGAGGCGAAAGGATTGAACTCGGCTAGAGCGGAGTTTTCGAGCGATGAAGTTGAAATTTATAGTAATAACTCTACGGCTAGATATTCTTTAGAGTATTTGAGTAAATTCATTAAGGGCGCTAAATTATCTAACAAAGTAGCTATTAATTTTTCCGATAATCATCCTATGAGAATTAACTTTCAGACTGGGAAAATACTTTTATCCTTTGTGCTCGCTCCAAGAGTAGAGAATGAAGACTGATTCATAGGCAGGTTTAAATACATATTTTCTTAAGTAATATTAGATAATATAAAATATATTAAGTATTATTTTGTATTACTTATTTAAAGAGGTAAATTGGCGAAGACAAGAATATCTGCAACAGTAGATGCTAAGACAGAAAAAAAGATAGAAAGAATTCTGAAGGAAGGAAAGTATAGAAATAAATCTCATATTATTGAAGAAGCGATTGACTTTTTTGATAAAGCGGAGAATAATGGGAAACATTACGAAGAAGATGAGAAAAAATATTGCCTTATTTGTTTGGATGGTGATAAGAAATGAAAAGAGGACAGGTTAGTTTGTTTGTGATAATTGCTATTTTTTTAGTTGTTGCGATAGCTGCTTTCTTTTTTGTTTTTAAAGAAACAGGAATTAGCCTCACTACAAGAGATAAAAATTTCGACCCTGAAAGTTTTGTAGATAATTGTGTGAGAAAAGAAGTTAGAGATTATATTGAAGTGGCTTTACCTCAAGGAGGATTTGCAAATCCAACTGACTTTGTTAGTTATAATGGAACAAACATAGCTTATTCATGTAAGAACATTAATTTTTATGAGCCTTGTATTAATCAACATCCTCTTTACATCTCAAGTTTAGAAAACGAACTTGAAAAAGGTGTGCAAGATAATGTTGAGTCTTGCTTTTTACAACTAGAAGATGAACTTACTGCTAGAGATTTTAAATTTAGTGGTGGAAATATTTCAATTAAAACAACCTTGAAGCCAGGAATTGTTGAAGTTAACACTTTGAGAGATATGACAATAACTAGAGGCGACCTTACGAGGAACTTTGACTCTTTCAAAACTTTAATAAGAAGTCCGTTTTACGATTTGGCTTTTGTTGCGCAGGAAATAACAACCCAAGAGGCGAGCTTCTGTTATTTTGAGTATGTTGGTTACATGCTTTTATATGATAGATTTGATATAAGGAAAAATACTCTTGATGACTCTACAAAGATTTATAGTATAAAGGACAAAGAAAGTGATAAGACGATGAACATAGCTTTAAGGGGGTGTGCGATTCCGCCAGGATTCTGATGAAAAATTTAATGTCAAGATTCCTGAAGAAAACCAAATCTTTTAAAATGTGGCACCATCTTGAGCACCAAAAAGACAAAAACAAAACATACAAAGGATTTTTGATTTTAATATTGGCTTTAATTCAGGTTTTATTAATTGTGAGTTTAGTTCCTAGTAGTTCATATCAAATAGAACAAACTAATAGTTTGTTTTCTGGGGGACAGGCTGAGAGTTATGGAATTAAAGTTTTAAGGAACGTTTTGATTTCTTGGTTGAGTAAAGGATTAGTTAGTGCACAAACTGACCAAGGTTTTGCGACGTGTTTGGTTGATAATAAAGGAGCTAATTGTCAGGAATATGTTGCGTCGGAATGTGATGCTAATTGTCAGGAAGGATGTTTCCCAGGTAGAAGAGAGGATTTCTTTGAATGTAATTTAGGAACTTGCATAGATGAAAGTAAAGGAACTTGTGATGCTAGTTCTCCTAGAGCGACTTGTGAAAGTTCGGGAGGTAAGTGGGACGAAAGAGCAAAAACAGAAATACCGGAATGTAACCCTGGCTGTTGTTTATTAGACGGACAATCAAATTATGTAACTGAGAATGCTTGTAATTTCTTGGAACAGACCTTGGGTGTTAGTGCTGAGTTTCAACAAGTCAATAATGAAATTGAATGTTTAGTTTTAGGTGATTCGGATGTTAAGGGGGCTTGTGTGTTAGAAGAAGTTCCTGGAGTTGGAAAGAATAATTGTGAATTTATTACACAATCTAGTTGTTTGAGTTCTGGTGGAGAGTTTCACGAAGGAGTTTTGTGTTCTAATGAAGAGCTGAATACAATTTGTGAGAAGCAAGAAACAACAGGGTGTTCCGAAGATGGAAATGAAGTTTATTGGATTGACTCTTGTGGAAATAGGGAAAATATTTATGATACTAATAAAATAAAGAGTTACAACAACGGACGTGTGCTTTCAAAAGAAGAAAGTTGTTCGTTGGCTTCTGGCGGAGATGATTTTGGAAACCAAGCAAGTTGTGGGAATTGTAGAGTTTTTGATTCTGTTTGTGGATTACCTGGCGCAAGAGATGTAAGCCCAGTACAAGGTGAATTTGTTTGTAAGAGTTTGAATTGTGTTGATGAAAATGGAGAAGAGAGAAGTAATGGGGAGAGCTGGTGTGCTTTTAATTCTAGAATAGGTGTTGATGGAGAAGATAGAACAGACTCAGAGAGAAGTGTTGATGTGCCAGGAAGCAGACACTTTAGACAAGTTTGTTCTGACGGAGAAATAAGAACTGACGCGTGTGCTGACTTTAGGAATGAAGTTTGTCAAGAAGATGTAGATGAAAGCTCTGGATTTTCTTCTGCGGCTTGTAGACTTAATCCTTGGCAACAATGCATAGATGCTAATACTGATAAAACAAAGTTGAATAATTGTGAAGAAAACAGTGCTTGTTTTTTGAAGAGGGTGGATGTTGATAAAAACTTTAAGTTTGATGTTTGCGTTCCTAAATATCCTGAAGGATTTGACTTGAAGGCTGACTTGGGTGGAGAAGTTGGAGAAACTATCTGCCAACTTGCTTCACAGACTTGTACATATATAGAAGTAAAAAAACCATTCTCTGGTTGGAAGTGTCAAGTAAATTGTGATTGTAAGACTGCAGAGTTTACTCAAGACTTAAACAATTTATGTACTAGCTTAGGTGATTGTGGGGCGAGTGTTAACGTTCATGGTGACTTTAGTGATGAAGGTATTGGTGGAAATAATAGATTGAGAGCTTTAACTCCTGATTACATTAAAGGACTAAAAGAATATTCCACACCAAAAGAAGGACAAAAAGTTGACCCTTTAAGTGATAAAGAATTGGCTGCGATTTTTGGATTAACACCTGGTGAATTGAAATCTCCAAGCGGTATTGCTTCGACCATTGGAACTATCGCAGGTATTGGAGGTATTGCCTTGAAATTTGCTGCTGGAAGTTCTAAAGGAGCTATTTTATTGAATAAACTAAATTTAGGAAAGCTAGTTTCCAAAGCAAGACCTGAGTTAACGGGTCAAGGTCCTGGACTTTCAGCTTCTGGTGGTGCACTTGCTGGCGCTGCAATAGGGGCATCGGTAGTCTCGTTTGCTATTAGCTTTTTGGGACTTGAAAATGCATTCCCTCCAGCAGCTCAATTAGCATTAATTATTGGAGGAGCTTACGTTGGGGCTTACGTGGGTGCTAGTCTAACTGGACAGGCCTTTGGTAATCAATTTTTAGCAGCCTTCTTTAATCCTGTAGCTGCCTTAGTTATAGCGATTGTGATAGTAGTTATATTAGTCTTAGGAAAATTATTAGGTTGGGGAAAGACAAGAAAGAGAGAAGTTGCATTTAGTTGCTTACCTTGGCAACCACCAACAGGAGGAAATGCTTGTGGTAGTTGTGGGGAAGATGGCTTGGGATGTTCTAAATATCAGTGTCAGAGTTTAGGGCAGAATTGCGAGATAGTGAATTCAAATACTGACGAGGAGGCTTGTATTAACATAAATCCAGATGATGTTAGTGCTCCAATTATTTCTCCTTTGAAAGACGTTGTGACAGAAGGATTTAGTTATGAGAATATAAACAATAATGGTTTTACAATTAAGGGACCTACTGCTGACGGATGTATTCCTGCATTTACAAAACTAGATTATGGTGTTCAATTAAGCGAAAGAGGACAGTGTAAAGTTGAGGCAGAGAGAACAAGCAGTTACGAAGATATGAGTGCGTTCTTTAGTGGAAGTAATTTGTATAAACAAAATCACACTACCTCTCTTGTTTTGCCTAGTTTGGAAAGTTTGGGAGAAGGATTTTTGAAACCTGATGCAAGAGTTGATTTTAATCTTTATTTGAGATGTCAAGACCCTAGCGGGAATTCTAATGTGCAGGAGTATGCGATAAACTTCTGTCTTTCTCCTGAAAGAGACATAACTCCTCCAATCTTGAAGAACTTTAAACCGGAGAGTCCTGCATTTACTTCAGTAGAAGGAACAGAAAAAGAAATTAGCTTCTTTACAAATGAGCCGGCGGAATGTAGGTGGAGTTTGGAAGATAAAGACTATAAAGATATGGAAAATGAAGTTGAATGTGGTAACGACTTTGAAGAAGTTAGTATTCGTGGTTGGGCTTGTAATGTAACTCTGCCTGTCAGTCAAGAAGAAAATAATTATTACTTTAGATGTAAAGACCAACCTTGGCTTGATGATGTTCCTCCTGAACTTGTCGATGGAAGAACAAGAAATATTAATTCTGAAAGTGTTTCTTATGAGATTAAGAGAAGCAAGGATGCTCTTGAGATTGTTAGCGTAAGTCCTGAGGGATTAGTTAAAACAGCAGGCTTGCCTAGTGTAATTGATTTAGATGTTGTTACAAAAGGTGGTGTCGAGGAGCTTCCAAGATATTGTGAATTTGACCTTGGGAATGGATTTGTGAGGTTCTTTGATTCAGGAACTAATAATCATAAACAAAAGAATCTTAACTTTTGGATTGAGAAAGATTATGACATACCTATAAGATGTGAAGATGGCGCTGGAAATATTGCGGAAGATAATATTAAGTTCAATTTAGAAGTTGATGATACTGGTCCTTTAATAACAAGAGTTTATAGGCAAAGTGGAGTAACTGTTGTAACAGATGAAGTTTCTCAGTGTACTTATAGCTTAAACACTTGTAACTTTAATTTTGATAATGGAACTTTAATGTCTGGAAGGAATTTAGTTCATACAACTTCCTTTGATGACGGTTTTAGTTACCATACTAAATGCCAAGATGATTTTGGAAACATTGGAGAATGTTTAATTATTTCAGGGGGACTATTCTAATGCGTAAGGATTATAAAGAAAATCCGGCTCTAGAGAATATGGGTAAGAGAGGTCAGGTTAGTCTTTTTGTAATAATTGCTATTGTAATTATAGGTATAGTTATTTTTGTTTCCCTCTCTCCAAAAATTAATATTTTGCAGACTTCTGAAGTTAATCCTTCTTCTTTCTTGAGTAATTGTATCCAGCCTGAAGTTGAAGATACATTGACTTTGTTGAATAAACAAGGAGGTTATGTTGCTCCAGATAATTATTTAACTTACCAAGATGAGAATATTCAGTATTTGTGTTATACTTCTGAGAATTATTTGCCTTGTGTTGTGCAACAGCCTCTGCTTGTTAGCCATATTGAGAATGAAATTAAGAATGCAGTGACACCAAAAGCTAGAGAGTGTGTTAATAATTTGGCTAAGTTGTATGAAAAAAGAGGTTTTGACGTTTCTACGACGCCAGGTGACATAAATGTTAGTATAACTTCTGGGAAAATTGCGGTTGATTTTCTTTCTCCTATGACTGTTTCTAAAGAAGATACACAGACATTTAGGAAATTTGCCATAAATCTTGATTCTGAGCTTTATGACTTATATTTAACAGCTACTAGTATAATTCAGTTTGAGTCTACTTTAGGAGATAGTGAGACTAGTTTATATATTCAGTATTATCCTGACTTGAAAATTGAGAAGCTTAGGCGTTCTCCAGATACGATTTACACTCTAAGCAACGTAGTTACAGGGGAAGAATTCACATTCGCTACTCGTAGCTTGGTTTGGCCACAAGGTTATGGGTTAGACTCACAATAAGTTAACATGATTTCCGAAACATATAAATTTAAGAAAAGGGAGATGATTGAAGTAATATGAAAAAAGAGTTAGTGATAGTTTTGATGGTTTTTGTCAGTCTTGCTTTTGGTATTAATTATTATTCTGGTTTTACTTCTGCGCAGACGAGCACGGTTTGTTGTGAAAGAACTAATAGTGGAGCTGCTTGTCAGAATGTGCCTGCGGATGAGTGTGCCCCTGGTTCACAGCAAGTCCCCACTTCTTGTGATAGTACTAGTTTTTGTAGGGCAGGAACTTGTTTTGATTCTAGTGAGGGAACTTGCCTAGATAATACTCCTCAGATAGTTTGTAATGATAACGGTGGAACATGGAGTGAAGAAAGCCCACCTCAATGTGGATTGGGTTGTTGTGTTTTGGGCGACCAAGCCGCATTTGTTACATTAACGCGATGTAAGAAGCTTTCTTCTCAATTAGGACTAGAAACAAATTATGACTCTTCTGTTGCGAGTGAGTTGAGTTGTGTACAGTCTGTTTCAAATCAAGACAAGGGTGCTTGTGTTTTTGAGTCTGAGTTTGAGAGAACCTGTAAGTTTACAACAAGAGCAGAATGTTCTGGAAGCACGAGCGACTTAAATGGTACAATCGCAGATGGAAATTTCTTTAAGGATACACTATGCTCATCTGAAGAACTAGGAACTAACTGTGGACCTTCGACAAAGACGACAACCATCCCAGGAAAAGATGGTGTTTATTGGGTTGACACTTGTGGGAACCCGGCAAATATTTATGATTCATCGAAAGTTAATGATAAAGAATATTGGACGAATGTTCGAGATGAGAGTGAGAGTTGTGGAGTAGGTAGCTCAAATGCTGAGAGCAAGAGTTGTGGGAACTGTAATTATTTATTAGGAAGCTACGCAAGAGATAAGAAAATTGTGGGCACTAATCCGACTTTTGGAGATTTCATTTGTGCTGATTTGAATTGTGTTGATGAGAATGGAAAAAAAAGATTACATGGGGAGAGCTGGTGTGGGAATGACCCTGGTTTTAATGGTGATGGAACTAATACAGTAGGAAGTAGAGCGTTTAGACAGATTTGTATAAATGGAGAGGTAACTGTTGAGGCTTGTGAGGACCTTAGGGCTGAAGTTTGTGTTGAGGATAAAATAGATACTCCAAATGGTGCTTTTAGTCAGGCAGCTTGTAGAGTAAATAGATGGCAAGATTGTTTAGCACAGACAGAACAATTAGATTGTGAAAACTCTGACAGAAGAGATTGCTTCTGGAAGGAAGGAGTTAATTTAGGGAATGAAAGTATTGGTGGGACCTGTTTGCCTCAAGACGCGCCAGGTTTGAATTTCTGGAATAGTGAAGAAACTAAGACAATTTGTGCTCAGGCGAATGCTGGTTGTATTGTGACATTTGAAAAAGGATTGTTTGGAGGAGAGAAATGTGTAGATAATTGTGAATGTTTAGAAGAAGGATGGCTAGATGAACACAATTTGGTTTGCACTGCTTTGGGTGACTGTGGTCCTGGATTAAACTGGGTTGGTGCTGAAGGATTTAATGAAGGTTTTGAGAAGACACTTAGTAAGTTGGATAGAGTTAGTAATAGTTGATTGCTTTTAATTACATAAATCTTTAAATAGTATTTTATTTTTGGATATTTAATATGAGATTAAATTCTGTGAAAAGGTCTTTGGCTATGAGTGGTTTAGTTGCGGGTGTTGTAGGTGCTAATGGTTGTGCCACGATACTCAATGGAACTACACAAACAATTCCTGTTTCTTCAATCCCTTCTGGGGCAAGAGTAATAGCAGATGGTTCACAAGTATGTGTTACTCCGTGTAGTGTCGAACTTGCCCGCAAGCATGATCATTTGTTAGTCTTTGAAAAAAGAGGTTATGAAAATGTTAGCGTTGGTATTAAACATAGTCTTGGTGGGGCGGTTGCTGGAAATATTCTTTTAGGTGGTTTTATTGGATGGGGTATTGATGCTGCTAGTGGGTCCCAATATAAACTTACTCCTTCTACTGTAAATGTGGTACTTGAACGCGATAGATACGATGGCCGTGGAGATAATTAAATAATCTATATCTTAATAGTTGACTTCGCTTCCAAGAATATTTATAAACAATAATCTTCTTTGTTATTGATGCGAAAAGAGAGTGTGGAGAGGTTAGTTTCTAGTGTTGCTTTTGTTCAGATATTTCTAATAGTTATGACTGTTTTTGCTCTTGGTTTTATTGTTGGTGAGAGTCATGTTGTTAGTGGTAAAACTGCTGAAGACACTAGTCCTGAGGCTTTACAAAAATTTATTGATGATATTTTTAAGGGTGGTTCTAATCCCTCTAGTGCAAATACTCCTACTGGATCTAATTCTGGTTCCGAAGAGGATAGTAATCCATTTACATCTATAAAAAGAAATAAAGATATTGCTAATGGTGGGAGAGTGGATGCTGGTGATGGTATTGCAGGTGCTCTTGATAACACTGATTCTGGAAAACTTTTTCCAAAGACTTCAAGAGATTTGATTTTAAACAATAAAAAACTTGGAACTGTTAGTAGTCTTACACCTAATAAAGCTGGGGGAATTGTTAACTATAAAGATGGAAGAAGCATACAATATGGTAAAAAGGAGTTTAGTCAGATTAAGGAAGCTCTTGGAGGAAAGGGAGCTTTAACAGGCAAAGAAAAATTTAGCCTCTTCGGAAAGGAAATTGCACAGGGAGGACCTGCTTTCTTATTGAAAGGCTTACAGTATTCCCTTTTAGTTGCTGGAGCGATTCAATTTATAGGACCTCTTTTTGGATTAGATCAAGATACAACTAACACTTTAAGCATATCTGCTATTGCTGGAATTATGACTTTTAAAGGACTGCAATCTCTAGGACCTAGTGGTTTTGATATTTTTGGAGAAAGTAGTTTCTTAGTGGAAAATGCTGGACTTATAGGAATAGGTGTTGCTGCTGTTGTTTTCATCGCACTCTATAAAAAAGAAACTAAGAAAGTTGTTAACTATCAGTGTTTGCCTTGGGAGGCGCCTAGTGGAGGAAACAATTGTGAGGCTTGTAACAATGACCCACTTCATCCTTGTTCTGAGTATAGGTGTAAGAGTTTAGGACAGGCTTGTGAATTAGTTAATGAGGGTACTGTTGAAGAGGCTTGTACTTGGGTCAATAGGAATGATGTTAGTGCTCCTACTATAACTGCTTGGGATGATGCTCTTACAGACGGGCACTCTTATAAACCCGACAATTCAATTAATCCACCAGATAGGGGCGTGCAAATTGTCTTAGATGGAAGTTCTAACGGATGCATACGTCCATTTACTCCATTAGAGTTTGGAATTAACGTTAATGAACCTGCACAATGTAAACTTGATTATGTTAGAACTGACAAGTTTGATGACATGCAGTTCTTCTTTGGTGAAAGTAATTTCTTCAGATACAATCACACAGAATCTTTAAGCTTGCCTTCTCCTGATGCACTAAATACAGAAGTTCCGGAATTAAAAAACGATGGGATTTATAGTTTATATGCAAGATGTAAAGATGCTAATGGAAACGAAAATGTAAATGAATTTGTGTTTAACTTCTGTGTTGACCCTTCTCCTGATACGACACCTCCAATAATTGAAGACACTTCAATAACTTCTGGAAGCCCCGTTGCATTTGGGGTTGGTGAAGTGGCACTGAGTGTTTTTGTGAATGAGCCAGCGGAATGTAGGTGGAGCATTCAAGACAAGAACTATGATGATATGGAAAACACAATGAGTTGCTCTAACAAAGTTTATGAACAAAACGCAAAACAACTTTACACTTGCACAGATAATATAGATGGTATAGTGGATAGACAAGAAAATGTATTTTACTTTAGATGTAAAGACCAACCTATTAAACCAGATAACGAAAGAAATGTTAATACGGAAAGCTTTAGATTAAGTTTGTTCGGTAGTCAACCTTTGAATATAATTGAAGTCTCACCTAATGAAACGATAACTGGAAGCACGGACACTGTTAAAGTTGACTTACAAGTTAAGACTTCAAAAGGTGCTAATGAGGGTGAAGCTATATGTTACTTTAGTGATACTGGTGAAGAAGGTAGTTTTGTTACAATGTTTGAAACAAACAGTTTTGAACACAGACAAACCTTAACTTTAGGGCCTGGAGATTATAATTACTTCTTTAGATGTGTGGATGCAGGTGGGAACTCTGATGAAGCAAACACTAAATTTACAGTATTTACCGATAGGCAGGCTCCTTTAGTTACTAGGGCTTATAGAGAAGGATCTGACGCATTGAAATTAGTGACGAATGAAGATGCAGAGTGCGTTTACAGCTTAAATAGTTGTAATTT
>Ga0114931_10004513_pt1 | contig 17378 bp, 13 predicted proteins | sample 2SBtaG_FD_89579 | JGI IMG/M metagenome (GOLD analysis project Ga0114931, IMG submission 89579) | Deep subsurface microbial communities from Kolumbo volcano to uncover new lineages of life (NeLLi) - 2SBTROV14_V59a metaG | ecosystem: Environmental > Aquatic > Marine > Volcanic | place: Kolumbo...
AAAGTGAATTCCCATCAACGATTCGAAGACGATGCCTCCGGCAGCAATGGTAACGGATATTTTTGTCAGCACGTAGCCGAGAATAGAAATCCAGGCCAAATAAATTCTGGCGCCGCGTGAATAGCGCCGCTCCAAAAATTCCGGCATCGTGAAAACGCCGCTTTTGATATAAAACGGAACGAACACCCACCCCAAAAGCAGCAAAATTAACGAGGCCATAATTTCAAACTGGGCGACGGCCACCCCGCGACTGGCGCCGCTTCCAGCGAGCCCAACCAGGTGCTCGGCGCCGATATTGGAGGCAAACAAGGAAGCGCCGATAACAAACCAGCTTACGTTCTTTCCAGCCAAAAAATAACCTTTTGAGGTTTCATGATGTCTTTCCCGTAACGTTGCCCACCAGGCGATCGCAAAGACAGCGATAAAGTAAATTGCAATGACAAAATAGTCTATGCCTGTGATATGTCCGCTCAATTTGATGATCTCTCGTCGCTTGTGCTATAGAGACAGTTATGATATTGCTTTGTCATTCGTTCTTCACTCCCAAACAGAATATTTGAAAAGATAAGTGAAATCACCGTCTTTTTTTTGCAGTCTTGCTTCTTCCGTTTCCAGATGCTCGTGAGTATCGATGATCCAGATGTCATTGACTGCCTTACGAATTAGATCTTTAAATCCGGGTTTGGGTAAAGCGGTTGTCTGAATCTGGGCGAATAAAAAAGATGCAGAAAACAAGATAAAACCGATTGCGAAACTTGAATGTTTCATTTTATCGTTCCTTTTGAGAAAAGTCCATCATTCCTTCAACAACCAGATTTCTGCAATGCGCGACTGCTGCCTCCAGTTCAGGGTGTGTTCATCCGGAACATCCCAGGTTACGGTGAGTTGGCCGCTTTTAATAATTTCATCGGGTACCGGGAATTCTTTGATTTCGCCGAGTTCTTTTCCGTAAACTGTCGGCTGCACGCGTTGTCCGTTCATTCTCGTCAATGCTTCGCCGTATCCGGTCATGCGAACAATATATTTCGCATTGACATCGAGGTTCTCATACTTTACCGCGATAGGCCAGTCCATGGTGACCTGCCAGGACAGGCGTGCGCGACTAAATCCGTTGTTCCACCACCAATAACCGGGATTGGGATTGTGCTGCATTTCCGGGTCGGTGTTGAGGCCTTCACCGCGAACCACGTGCGGAGATTTGGCAACATTGCCAAGATCATCATAAAAGCTGCCGGGGCCCGGATGCTCCCAGGTGCGATTGATTTTTAACCGGTCAAGTTTTTCTTTTTCTGTGGCTAATTTGCGGATTTTGGCGAATTCATCTTCCAGCCACCAGCGGTTGTTGAGCGGATAATCGACATAATCCAGTATAGCGCCGCGTTCGCCGCCGCTGGCGTGATACTTTTTCACGCTCGTTTGCAGGCCAATGGATTGAAACAACGCTTGGCAAAGATCGTCAATCCGGCGGCGCAGGTCGGGCGATACGGGAAAAGTTTCTGTGCGTTTGAGAATGGTGAGGGCATCGCCCATTGCCGTATCCGCTCCCTTTTGCGGTGCTTTGGCCAGGACCTGGTTGGCCTCATTTTCAAGCGCCGTTTCGTAAATGAGCCGATGCCGGGTGTATGCATCATACACACTGCGCAGTTGGCATAACTGCCAGCGCCAGTTGTTTTTCAATTCAGGTGCTTTGTTTTCCAAATTTTGCCACAATCTGTATGTGGCTTCCACGGAGCCATTTTCAGCCAGCGGGCCTTGCCAATTCTTTTCCAGAGCCAAAATGCCGTCAGCTCCTGCCTCGGCTAAATCCGGGCGAAAAAACACTCGGGCATAGTCCTTGAGCACATCCCGAACATTGATGTTTGGGTCCCAGCCCCTGGCGCTCCAGATGATTTTATTCACATCGTCGTGAATGCCGTCGGAATAGGTGAGGAAACCATCTGTATATGGTGCGAACCAGTTGTGAATCAGCGCGTAATAGACCGGCTGAGGGTTGGAGCATTCGCGGCCCTCGGTTAAAGCGTACGCCTGATCCCACCATGCCACCGGGTACTGGCAGCGAACATTGTGGGTGATGTCGGGATAATGGCGCAGCTTGTATCTTTTCGGCAGACGTTTACGTGACTCAGGGATCGGCGGACTCGATGGACCTGCGACAAGGCCGCCTAACCAGTCGGGCATGTTTTTATCCACATAATCGTAAAAATAATTCGTTTGTTCTTCGTTAAAGCCCTGCAGAGAAATCCAGATGCGCGCCCCGGGGTGAACCGGCAAAAGAAGTTTCGCCAAATCTTCCAGGAACGGCATCACTAAACGAGGGTGATTGTGACCGGGATCCCCGCCGGGGAAAAAGATTGCATCGAGGCGAGGACAGGCTTTATAAAATGCAGCGTGCTGTTTTAATGCAGCTTCCCGTTTCCCCTTATCTCCCAGATCGAAATCTGCCGGAATCCAGACCCAGTAATCAAGATCGTATTTTTCGCAAATTTGGCTCAATATCATATTCATGTTTTCACGGGAGATCAGCATGTGAGGACTTGGCCTGTCCTGGAAGGGAATGTTTTCAATGCAATTGGTGCCAAAAAGGGCAAGTTCGCGTATGTATTGTTCGTATTTGTTTGCATCCCAGGCATCATAAGAGTTTGCTGTAGCGCGATAGCCCAACTGATGTCCGCGAATCGGATAGGCGGGTGAAGTGCAAATATCGACATCCGCCGGAAAAAGCGCCTTGCCGTTACCCCAGTCCAGCAGCCGCAGAAATTGTCCGACGCCGAACAGTACGCCGCGCCCGTCTGCACCGTTAATCCAAACGACCGTCTGGCCATCCCTTGTTTTTTGCATCACCAACCGGTATCCTTCGGGCAAACTTTCAGGCAAATTCTTTCCTTTACGAGCGACCATTTGATGTTGCCATTCCGGCTCAGCTTTCCCGGACAACAAGGCGATGACAATGCCATGCTCCGGCCATGTTGTGGAAATCTTCCATTGCAAACCGGTTCTTTTTTTCACTTCTTCGACCAGGACGCGCGCCGCTGTTTTTTCCACCAAAGAGGAAGGATTATTCCGAACCAGGATGACGGTGCGAGACAGGTCAATTGACTGTGCCGAGATAGACGATTGGAGCGTTAAGGCAAAAAATAAAAAAGTAAAAATAATGATGCAGGTATTTCTCATTTGATTTTCTCCAGGTTTGAAAAATGTGCATATTAAAAATCGCATTTTAAATTTGCATATTTTTTCAAGTTCCTATTTCACGAAAAACAATACCGAGACTTTTAAGCAATTCGTCTTCCTGATGGATTTGCTAAAATGGGAAAGAGCGGCGAACTTGCTTTTTCAGCAAACGAACAAGGTTTTCCCGTGTCAATAAATCAATCTCATGCTGAAATTCAAGAAACGGGGCAACATCTCTCCTGGCTTGGTCGAAATTGACAGATTCCATTTTTTCCAAAAGCAGAGATTTCCAATTTTGATCAGTTAGCACTGGTCCTTTATAATTATACTGTCGGAGCGCATTATTCATCATTTTGAAGTTTGGCGGCGGCCATTGCGGATCGCTCAAATACCACAACAAATCATACAAATCCCGCCCCTTTGTAAAAGATCGCGTGAAAAAAGCGTTGAGTTTGCCGGATAAAAGCGACGCCTGATCATGATGTTGAATTTGTAGCGTGATGTATTTTCTTACCAATGTAGTGACCAGTACTGTCCCTGTTGGTGGATTCGTATCGACTTCAATTTTGATAGCTAATGTTTCAGTTTGATGGGGAGAAAGATTCATTTCATATAATAATCCGGGAAAACGCAAAAAAGCATTTTGCACAGTTTTTTCAAGATTAAATTTTATAGTCGTTTCAAATCCTTGCAGATGAAAAATCTTTTGAGCCGTTTTAAGGATTTCTTCCAGATTGAATTTATCTGCTTTTCGCTCAAGAGTAAAGTCCAGATCTTCCGAGTAGCGTGGCAATTGATAAATAAATCTTAAAGCTGTCCCGCCATGAAAGGCAAGGGAAATCATTGCCCCCTTGCGTTGCAAAGCCGACAAAAAAAGCGCCTGCAAATACTCGCGCAGTTTATTTCTGGCTTGCAACTCATTTGAGGATTGTTTGACTAGATTTTTTGCATATTCTTTCATAATTGATGATACTCTTGTTGTTGCGAGGATAAAAGAGTCAATGCATTCGCAGCTCTTGTCAACTTTGCAATGCCTGCCTTGCGACTATAGTTATAAATTTTATCCATGTCAATTAAATCAAAATTCAACCGCAGTTCTTTTAAAAAGGCGTATGAATCCGCCCTTGGAAACAAGTAAATCAAGTCCAGCAAAGCTTTCTCCGGTTCTGCGATAAAAACGCTTTCATGCTCGTTGACTTTTCTATGAGCGTACGCAAAATAAAGTGCAGGTTTGATGTGTCGGTATTGAAATTGGCCCACAGATGAGGAATAAGCGCACGACCGTCCTAAAGTAATGCTGATATTTTGAAAAGTATATTCCGGAATAATGCCGTAAAAACTCAAGGCGGATTCGCAACTGATATAAGAACCGGGAACGATAAGGTTTGCCACCCTGAAAGGATGGGGATCAAAAGTTCGATACGGACGTGCCAGCAGGTAAAGTCCACGGCGCAGCTGTACAAGTCGACCTGCTTTTACCCAGCGTGAAAGTTGTTTTCGCACATCATTGGGATTGATATCCCCGGCCAACAGCAGGCCGGTTTCGAAAACAACGTCATTCTGAACAAGATGTAAGAGTTCTTCAAATTTCATGTCGTTAATTTACCGTTTTTGGTAAATTAATGCAATAAATTCGTTCATTTTAAAAGCAGCATTCTTTTCGTACTCGATGTTTTCCCATTCAGTAACAAGGTGTAAAAATAAATGCCGCTTGTCAGGTTTTGTGCATTAAAAAGAATCGAATGATTCCCGGGCTGCTGAATCTCGTTAACCAGTCCACGGATTTCTCTTCCGAGGGGATTTAAGATTTTGACTTGCACAAAACCTTTTTTGCAAATAGTATAAGAAATGAGTGTGCTTGCATTAAACGGGTTGGGATAATTTTGCTCTAATGTGAATGTAAATGGCATATCAGATTTTTGCTGTACGGCCGTATTTTCGAGACGCGGATAAAAATAGAGATGTGCCGGACGGTTATTCCTTTCCTCGCTCAGAGTGAAATATCCCGAACCATCCGCGACCAAGCAGACAGCCTCGCCCTGTGGTTCCTGGAAATAAGGAACTTGTTCTGGATTTTGTTGCAAAGCCTGCCATAACACCTGCTCCGGCTCCCGATGCCAGTAATCAATTTTTTTATAAGATTTTATTAAAATTTCAGAGCCGGAAGCTGAAATGTCTCCGCCAACAGCAGCCCAGAAATTAAGCGTTGTAACGTGTTCCAGAGTATCTGTATGCGTCGTGGGATGGGAATGAAAATTTTGCGGATAGGGGGCACGGTAGACGTGAACCTTGTCTTCTCTCTTGGAAACAACGTAAATATCACCTGTCGGAGGATCGACCATCAGCGTTTCTGCATAGCGGTTTCCATCCGGGTATTGGAATACAAGCCGGTCTGCCTCTGTAATCACCGTGTCAGTCGGTGTACGCGTGGTATCGACGCGCGGCTCGCGGATGCGGTAAATGTATTTATTATCGTATCTTGCCGAGTTGTCGCCAATGTCACCGATGTAAACGTACTGTTCGCCGTCAATTGGCCCGGGGCCGACGGCAATGTCTTCCCAATCGCGATTTTGAATTCCGGCAATAACATAAATGCCGAGATTTTTGCCATGAGTGTCGAATGCAAAGATGCGGTTTTGGCCGCCGGAGTCATTGTGAGTCCACAGTACACCGGGATTTTTTCTACTGGCGGCAATACCTGATGCCTCGGTAATCGCATCCGACTCGATGCGCCCCATATCAATTCTGGAACCAAATTCCTGTGGAAAGGCGGGAGCAAAATTGATAACGAGAAGGAAACCGATCCCCCGAACAACTCTTTTCAACATGTGGCTATTTTCCTTTTGACCGGAATTTAACGAGAATATTATCAATTTTCAAATGAAAAGTTAATATTTTTCCGGCACAAAGGTCTGATCTGAAAGGGGGGGACGAACATAGCCAATATCTTTTTGCCGCGGCGGAAGTTTGATCTTTGCCGGGGTCAAATCCTCGTATGGGATTTGGCTTAACAAATGACTGATGCAGTTTAATCGTGCACGTTTTTTATCATCCGCTTCCACAACATACCATGGCGCTTGTTTAATGTCCGTGTAGGCAAACATTTCATCCTTGGCCTTGGAATATTCCACCCACTTGGCGCGGGATTTCAAGTCCATTGGTGAGAGTTTCCAGCGTTTTGTCGGGTCCTGGATTCTTGCCTGAAACCGGCGCTCTTGCTCTTCGTCGCTTACAGAGAACCAGTATTTTAAAAGAATGATTCCTGAACGGATGAGCATCCTTTCAAACTCCGGACATGAGCGAAGGAACTCGCGATATTCCTCATCGGTGCAAAAGCCCATCACCCTTTCCACACCGGCGCGGTTATACCAACTACGATCGAATAGAACCATTTCTCCTGCAGCCGGGAGATGGGGAATGTAGCGTTGAAAATACCATTGCGTTTTTTCTCTTTCAGTCGGCGTGCCCAGGGCAACGACGCGGCAAACACGAGGATTCAAACTCTGAGTAATTCTTTTTATAACTCCGCCTTTTCCGGCGGCATCCCGCCCTTCAAAAATAACAACCACCTTTAGCCCTTTGGCTTTGATCCACTCCTGCAGTTTGACCAGTTCTATTTGCAGTTTTGCCAGTTCTTTTTCATAATATTTTTTGTTTAATTTGTGTGGCTTTTGCTTTTCTGCTGCTGTTGAATCCCCATTGTTTGGTTTGTTTTTCTTTTTTTTGTCCGACATTGTTATATCCTCCGAATTGTAAAGATATTTTTGCTAACAAAAAACACGCTACTTGTTTTGAAAATGATTGGTTGTATAAAGTTGATTTATTCTATAGCACTTTCACTCTTTAAAAAATGTAATTTATCCTCTCGATGAAAATGTTTTCCAACTTTATTTTACCAACAGCAAATTCCTGTTAACATCCCTGATGTACTCCCATGTCCCGCCATGAAACTTTCTGGCTACATTCTCGAAATCCATATCTTTAAAAAAATACAAAATGGATGGTTCCATACTGGATAAATCAATAATACTGGATTTTAAAAATGATTGAGCATAAAGTAGTAAAAAGTCTTTTGCCTGTTCATCGCTAAGAGAATATTTTTTTATGAACCGAAATTCTCTTGATCTTATTTTATCAAATATCTTAAAATGCACCAAGGTTTTAAGAAAATCATTAACAGAATGACGCACTACTTCCCGATCCCCGTATTCCTGAATCATCTTTTGTGAAAGAATAACCGAAGAAAGCTGATTAGTATGATCAAAACTCAACTCAATTTTCTTTGTTATAAAACGTGTAATCTCATAATCCATCAACAGTTTGGCCAAAAATAAAGGAAGCAAATATTCTAGTGTGTGATGTTTAGCCCACTCGGTAAACATATTATTCTCAATAACCGATTTCTTTTCTTGAAATGAAAAGATAAAACTACGAAAAATTATGGTACGCACTTTTCGTTTACCTTCTTTGCCAACCAATTCTTTGGTAATGTGCTCAAATGGCTCATTATAAACAGACGGTTTTTCACCGGGCTTGACCATTTTTAACGTTTTATATATCCACTCCGGTTTTACCGGCCTGTCTAAGCCAATCAATTTTCAACCTCGATAAATGGCACAACAAGTTCATCCAGCGAAATACCTCCATGCGTAATTTCTGTTTTATTTTTGGTCGAAAAGCACGTCCGCCCTTTGGCTAATAAAACAATTTTTTCCTGCACAAAAGGGATTTCATACTGATTCACATCGTAAAATTTAGCTAATTCGGATTTTCCAATAATCGTTGCCCGTTTGCTGGATGCTTCAATTAAATATTTGTCTATTTTTTGCCCGTTGCCTCCGGCGACAACACTGCCGTGATCTGAGCAAAACCAGAGTTTGAATCCTTCATCAGCAAGTAATTGCAGTTCATCTTTAATGCGGGATTTGGCCAAATAATTAAAAACATTGTTAAAATAAAGATGCTTTGTGGTTTCCGATGGCGGCAGGATAGTTTTATGCGCCAAATCATCGAATACATTATAAATAAGTTTAACCGCCTCAATGCCTAATAACTGCTCCTTAGAAGTCAAATCACCTTCGCGAAATGACCGGACGGTATAGTTTGATAAATTTTCTGCAAAGGCTTTGTCTTCATTAATCGTTTTTAAATGATAAGCCTGTTCGGTGTTTCCATAAAAAATAGCTGAGCGGGAAATCCGCGTCATGGTAGGGATTAATGCAAAAAGCATTTTTTCTTTAAATCGTAAACCCTTTTCGCTTAGATACTGTTGAAGTACATACCATTCGGCAACGCCCATAGCGTCAAAGCAAACAAGAGCTACTTTTTGCTGTCGCCGGGACTTGATGTGGGGAATAATCTTATCCACCGTTTTGGGATGAAAACTTGATTCGTAAAAGGCATCACGTACAACATGGTTTAGCACAAGCGCTTCACTAACCCGGTCTAATTCATCTAACATTTTGCCCTTTGGGGATTGGTCTAATCGGTAATTCAAATAAATGTAATGACCCCATAGCTCTCCCAGACTTAACAGATCATTGTAATTTTGAGCGGACTGGCATTGCACCGAAATATTTTCTTCAAGTTGCCGGATCTCTTTTTGCCAACAGTGACGTTCGGCTGTTGCAACATATTTTTTGTAATTGTTTTGGCCTATAAGCTGCATAAATCCCGTGTCGTTTGCATACTCTATAAGAGCCTCAATCCGGGTATTGGATAGTTTATTGAGAATGCCCGGCTCTATTTCGATGGGCAATTTCTGTATATCAAAACGAATAACGGATGCTTGCTTTTTTAAATAGGCCGGAAGCTCTAAGCCCTCTTTGATAATGACAAGTTTTGCTGATTTAATGGCGGACAAAATACCCGGAACATCTTGGGCAAAGGCCCATTCCATCTTTTTGATAGATAAAAAACTGGTGAAATCCGGTTCGGTTAAAAGCCCGAGATGATCAACTATTATAGTTTTTGTGCCGGGATTTATATTTAACCGATTGAAAATAATTTCAGGCCAGAGCATCAGGCGAACTCCACATAAGCAGCTTGAGCCAATTCCAGTTTCGGGACGATATTGCGTTGAAGTTGAAATTTTTTCTGCTGCTCTTGTTTTTCAACATCAAGAGTTTTTAATTTGGATTCACGAATATTGTCGATATGAATTTGGGAATAGGCGTTACGTTTAAAGCGGAAATAATCATTAAATTTTCGCTCGTATTGCTCGATTTCATTCAGCCAGGATAACTGTGTCGCTGTAAATATTTCACCGGCCTTTTCTTCCGCTTGCTTTAAAGCGGTTTCCGCAATTTCTTGAATGTTGCCATGTCGTTTGTAATTCTGGACAAGTGCGGCTTCTTCGATATAATTTTGTTCGAGATAATTGCTGATGCGGTTATTGGGAAAGGATTCATCTTCCATAAAAACCGAAACAACGGCTATTTTCTTTTTATTTTGATGATTGGTAATCCGCAAGCGGTAAACAAACCAAAAGCCGCTTATGTTTTGAAACTTGTTTATCCTGACACGAATTGCGGTTATGCAGCCCATGTTGGCATTTATTTCAATTTCCTGTTGGATATGCCTGAGCAAAGGATGTTCCATATTAATAAATTCAATATTTGCTTTATTCATGGACAGGGCGTTGTCAAATGTTACATTGCGGTAAACCGCAGGTTCCTCAGGGGAAGCATGGTAAGGATTGGGGAAATAACAAAACCCCGCTTCGTCTTTGTACCAGTTGACCGGGATACCTTTGTAAGCAAGGAAATTCAGCGTCAACTGCCGGATAATCATATTTAATTCGCTGTTGACCAGATCTTTAGCGTTCTGCGCAAATTGAGAAAAGGGCAACAATAATTCATCTTTATCCAATATCTCTTTGGCCCGTTTGTAAATTTTATTGGCAATAGCTTCAAGCTGTTGATCTTCAACGGCTTTTAGTTTAACGGCATCGATATAAATCTGATCAAAAGAAAATTCATCCTGAATCAAGTTTAACACATCGGCAAACTTGTCTTCACCGAATTGATTTTTAATACGTTCCAGCTTGATTTCCAGAATTCGACGGACGCGGTCTTCTACCGTATCGGTGAGATGAAAATTAAAAATGAGACTGTCATGTTTTTGCCCGATGCGATCAATACGGCCGATACGCTGTTCCAAACGCGAAGGATTCCACGGCAAATCAAAATTGATCACACAATAACAGAATTGCAGATTGATACCTTCGCCGCCGGCATCGGTGGAAACCATAATCTGATTTTGCGTCCTGAACATATCCACCTGCTGAACTTTTTCTTCACGTGAGAGCGAACCATTAATGTACGAACAGGGATAACCGAATTGGCTTAAAAACTGAATAATGGCCTTTTGTGTGGCGCGAAATTCTGTAAAAATAATAAACTTTAAATCCGGCTTTTGTTCCCGTTTTTTGATTTCATCAATCACTACGATCAGCTTGCGGAATTTAGCGTCTTTGAAGGAAATGGTCAACTTTTGCGCCATGCGGATACAGGTTTGTACAAATTGAAGCTCGGTTTCTATCTCATTCAGCGATGTGGATGTGGCCTTTTTTAAAAGTTCTTCAACCTCATATTCTTCTTCCAATGTTTCAGGCTGCATTTGTTCTAATCGTGTGGATTCACCTTGCAGAAAAAGTTGTCTGCGTTTCATAGCGTCCAGCAAGGCAAAACTGCTGGACGAAACCATACGCTGGTAAAGCATGACCAAAAGTATCATTATTTGATTGTTGTTGCGCCGGGCAAGATTGTAATGCTGGCTTGTATATTCGGTAACATACTGATACAGATCGATTTCTTTTTGATTCTCGGGAACAATACGATTAATCTCAATCAGCGATGTGATGCGGTGTTTAAAAATACGCTTGCCGTCAAAATCCACAGCCGCCCGTTTTTTGTTACGAACCGTCACTTCCTGAACCATTGCCGGGGTTAGGGATTGTTTACTTGCAAACAAGACGGGATCAATTAAGCGTAATAAATTCAAAAAAAGATATTCATCTCCCTGGTGTGGTGTGGCCGTGAGTAATAATAAAACGGGGATTGTGTTACTGAGCCTTTCGCCCAACTTGAAACGAGCCGATTCATGCCCGTCGCCATGTTTGCTCAACTTGTGGGCTTCATCAATAATCACCATATCGAAACCGGCAACGGCAATATCTTCAAAAATATGCTTATTGTGCCATTCGCGGCGGTTACGTTCCTTTGCTTCCGAATCGTCGTCTATTTTCCAGGGCTTGATGGAATCTATGGATGCAATGATTTTATCGTGCAGTTTCCAGACATTCGTTTCTTCACCGTAGCTTTGCTTGAGCGTACGGATGTAATCTTTGGTATAGATGATGAATTTTTCATTGAATTTTTCCAGCAACTCTCCATGCCATTGCAGAACAAGACCGGACGGCACGACAATTAAAATCTTTTTGGCGATGCCGCGCAATTTGAATTCTTCATAAACCAGGATGGCTTCGATGGTTTTTCCCAGCCCAACTTCATCAGCGATCAGACTGCGCGGTTCAAAACGGTTTATGACAAAATCAACGGCCAGCAATTGGTGCGGCAGTGGCTGGATCTTAAAGTTGGTGGATGTGACGATGGCGTTTTCGGAAATATTAGCATCAAGCCGAAGCAGCATGTTTCGGGCGAAAAAGACAGAGGGCACATTGACCTGACCGTTTTGCAAAAGGCTCACCGGATCGTTTTCCAAACTAAGATCATAGACTTTGGTGGACAGTGTGGTTCCATCTTTAAACAGAACTTCGGCATATTGTTCACCAAATAAGGTGTTAAAACCAATAATGGTCCCGACACCTTTACTGGCATATAAACGGCTTTGGACTTTATCGCCAACGTTCATAAGATTGTTCCTGCTATTTCATTTCAAACCATTGATGATCTTTTGTAACTTTCGAACAAGCATTTCATACCGTTCTGTTTGTGTAGCTGGTTCAAGGTGCGCCAAAACCGCTTCCTGCAATATCGCATCTGTTAGCATCGCGTTAAATTCAGAAATTAAAAAAGATTTAACATTATCATCCGATTCCAATATGTCGGCAACCAGTGTTGTTCGATTATCCAAAATATAGACCACATCTTCAAAATCATGACTTGTTCTGGGATCGCCGCCCCTGTTTTTAAATGCAGTGAACTTTGCCGCCAGATAATAGGACAGCGGCATAATTTTTATATCCACCTCATCAAGGCAGTACACATGAGCATGAACGAAACCATCTTTAAACCAGGGATTGGCCGGTGCCCAGCCAACTTCTTTTGTGCCCATCACATCAAGCAGAATGTTTTGATAAGTAAAACGGCAAACGACCTTCTCATCGCTGGCAAAATGAATACCGCGTTCTGCCAGCTTTTGCCTTAGCTCTTCCAGGTGATACGTCGAAGCGATTTCCACAACGATATCGATATCTTTGGTTGGTCGCGCTTCCGGGGCGCCGGGGTCGTCAATATACAATCCCGCAACGGCGCCGCCCACATACACGACATGGTCGTTTAAATCCCCCAATGCCCGGGCAATGGTTTCAATGGCTTTAATGCATTGTGCTTTCGTGTGCAGCATGCATTTCTCCATCTTTTTAAATGAAATTCATGTTACAAAATCCGTTGGCGCAATGCTTCCATGGCCTGTTGTTTTTCCCGCGTCCGCCCCAACCGCATGGCGTCCGTAAGGGCCAGCAGTTCATACAAAAGCGGATCCTTGACACAGGCCTTCGGCACGGCGGGATGCAGCGGCTCCACAGCCTGCCCGCGCGCCTGTCCCTCAGCCCAAGGCCAGACATAGGCTTCCTCGCCGGAAACAAACTGATTCAGCGGCGGTGCGTTGTGCGCTGTAGGCATGCCGCGTTGAATGGCGCCGGCTTGCGCCGGAAAAACGTAACGCAGACCATGTTCCAGAAACTCCAGCAGATTGTTTTTCATCAACCGTTTTTTATTTTCGGAAATAAGTCCGGCCAGCTTTGAGCGATTAAGCGATTCGCTGACCTCGCTGGCGCTGATGTTCAGCGACTGCGCCAAATCTTTGGCCAGCCAGGGTTTGTCCTTTATAACGGCGATTTTGAGCAGGATGACCACATCATGCGGTCGCATGCCTTTATGTTGTTTCATCATCATCCTCTTGCTTCGACATTTGCGATTCGCGAATTGCAAATTAAGGCTTTTTAATTGGAAAACCAACCATTACTCAATTGTAGCCCACCTTTAAGGTGGACTACAATTGAGTTCAATTATTTCGACCGGAAATCACGTTAATATCATCATCTGGTATTTCTCTGCTGGAAAATTCGATAAACTCTTTAGAAGAAGAAAATCTTTCCAATATTGTTTTTGTCTCAGGCAAAGTACCGTTCCTGATTCCGATATAGTCCCGGTAACTGGAATATGTCCACTCTTCAGGCATTTTTACAATGCCTGCATGTACTGGATTTTGGTGGATATAAGCTACTGCTAATAACAGGTGTTTTTCATTTTTAATTAATACAGCTTTTGTGTGGCTCTGAAATAAGCTGCCATGACGCTTATAACGCTTATTAATCGCTTTAGCATACGAGCTTAATAAAACTCCAATATTTTGTTGTATTCTTTCAACATCCTCAGATGAAATATAAACCAAAAAATGAAAATGCGTTGGCATTAAACAATAAGCCAAAGTAGTTATCAAATCATCAAGATAGTGACGATATTTTTTCAAGAAATAGAGAAAATTTTCTGCTTCCTTAAAAACGATCTCGTTGTTGTTTGAACGATTAAATATATGAAAGTAGTAACCCGGATACAAATCCATATTACCTCCTTTTTTGAAAAGTGTGCCAAGTATAGTCCACCTTGAAGGTGGGCTACACCCCCTCTCGCCTTTTCACTCAAAACCCCTCCACCTTCAATTCCGCCACTTCGATAAAGTCATTGATCTCCGCATCGTTCTCAATGATGCGCTTATCCAGACGTTTGGCCAGGGCGAGAATATCCTGAAAGCGGCCCGCCTTGTAGCAATGCTCAAAACCGAACAGCACGGCCTGCTTGCGGCACTCTTTAATTTTCTTTGACGATGCTTTGGCCTGCAAGAGCAAGGACTCGAACTCGCGCAGCAGCTCTTTTTCCCGTTTTTGAAGAATGCCGGTTTTCTCTTCTTCGGTTTTGGGACGGCGGTATTTCACCAGGTGGAGCCCACCTTTAAGGTGGACTCCACCTTCTTCCTGAATAAAATTATCTTCCAGCAATTCCCGTAAATCCGGCACGCGGTCGCCGCTGATGTTGGCTACTTTGGTAAAGGCGGGATGGATGGTTTTAAAGTCTTTGGGCTGGTCTAAAAAAGCCCACAACCATTGCAGGGCCGATTTCTCATCGGATACGAACAGGCTCAACTGTCCCTGCTTGACGTCCAGCCCGTCTAATTTGAGCTTTTTCTTGTATTCGCGGTAGGCCGGCAATTGATCGCCGTTAAACCAATAGCCGTCTTCCTCGGCAAAGTGCGTATGCAGCATCTTGTAAAAAGTTTTGGCATCGTATTTAACGGCGTAGCCGCGTTGCACGTAATAGGCCAGCAGTTTAGAATAGAGCATCTGCTCGCTGCGCTCGATGGACGGCTCTGGCGGTAAATGTGACAAGAGCATGCGTATGAATTCCTCTTCCAATCCTTCGCCCGTTTGTTCCAAAAATTTTCGTTCAAAACTCTCTTTAGGTTTGTAGGCGGAAATGACCAAGTCGTTTTTCACCGAACCCGTTGCCGTTACTTGATTGAAACTGCCCTGTTTTTTATCGAGAATGGCGACATTGGCAATGATAAAACCGGCTTTGCTCATGGCTTCCTGTATGGCGTTCCACACTGATGATTTGGAATTGTGAAACTCCACTGTAATCCAGCGGTCGGGTTTAAGCACGCGGTAGTATTCCTTGAAGGATTTGAGCATCAAATCATAATATTCCGGCAGGGCTTTGTTTTGGGATTTGTTGATAATGGCTTCTGATTTATTATTGGTTTTAACTTTAAGCCAACCTTCCCAAACAAAACTCAATTCAGAATACATTAAATTATCTCCGAAAGGTGGATCAGTAAAAACATAATCAATACTATCAGCTTTTATATATGTTTTTTCTATTGAATTAGTAAAAATTGAACAATTAATCATGTTTACCTTATCATTTAGCCTTGGAAGGAATCTTTTATTTATACTTTTCAATTTTCCATTGACCCAATTGACAACGTTCCATTCTCTTATTTGTGAACCAATATATAATGTACCGGACAAAACCATATTAGGGAAAGTACTTTTATGTCTATATCTTTGTAATTTTGAAAGTCCCGTTATTGATGCTGTAAAAGTGAACAGAATAGTTTTTCTTACTAATTGATCTCTAATCTCATTAAACTTATGATAAATAGTTGAAAGGATCCAAACTGTCCTCTTCGTATAAAAATGATGCACATGGGTAATGCCTATTCGCAACGGTTCTCCCGTCTTATCTCCTTTCTGTATTTTATCCGTCGGAAACCAGTAGGGAATTTCGCTCTTTTCAATCTTTTTGATCAAAGCCAAATCGTCGGCGTCGGGCGTCTTTTCATAGCGTTTGCCGTTGTAGGTGTAGTTAATGAGCACAGGAACCTGCCTGGCCTGGGTCACCTCCAGCCCGATGGCGGAATCAAAAAAGGTTACGGTTGCCCTTCGGCAGTCTCTTTTTGTCATGGTGGCCTGACAGTGCGGGCAGGGAAATTCTTTTTTTACCGAACCTTCTTCTTTATCTACCGCCACCTCCCAGAAGACGATTTCTTCGCCGCAATAGGGGCAAATGAATACGTCCGACCAGACGGTGTAGTTGATTTTGCCCTTTGTAAAGTGTAGTCCACCTTGCAGGTGGGCTACACTTTTTTTGTCAGAGAATAGTTCACTTTGAGAATGAGGAAGATGGAGCCCACCTCTAAGGTGGACTCCATCCTGGACATGATTGGTTTCATACATCCAGCCGCATTCTTCTTCCACTTCGCGTAAAATGCGGTTGGCTTCCCGCTCAAATTCGGTCACATCCACTTTTTTGTTGTAATTGTAAGCAATAAAAGTGGCAATGGGCGACAGGTCGGATAAAATGGCTTTGCGGTTCAAAAGCTGGGCAGCCACGCCGGTCATGCCCGTGCCGCAAAAGCCGTCAAAAACAATGTCGCCTTCTTTTGTATAGTGCTCAATGTATTTCATAATGGCCTTGTGCGGCACTTTGGTGTGGTAGGAATGGGCATTGTAAATGGGATCGTTCTTGCCTTCACTCACGTCGCCCACAAAAGGCTCGCGGTGGTAGTCATCGGTTGCTTCGTCGTACGGTTTGCCGTGTTCTTCAATAAAATCGTTAATATAGGGATTGGGGCAGGCCGTGTAATACGGCGGATCGGACAGGGCGAGAATGTCTTCGTCTTTGCCAATGGGAAAGCCTTCGATGTCGCGAAGCTGGAGTCCACCTTCCAGGTGGGCTCCAGCTAACAGTTCTTTAAGCGGTTTGACGGTTTTTTTCATGTGTTCTTCTCCCTGAACAAATGGAGGTAGTGTCAAATATTTTCAATTTTGATTTATTTTAGTTCTTTATTTTCATCGAATTGTATTATATTTGGCTTGTCTCCCCAGTTTCAAAAATAATTTCCTCTTTATTTTTTATTTAGAGAGACAAGCCTATGAAAAAGATTATGCGTTTTGTCGTTTGGATTTGCAAACATTTTAATCGAGATGAAATTCTCGAAATTGTGGATGAACTCGTTAAAGTTCTTAATGATCAAAATTCCGATCTCAAACCCAGAGATGACTTTAAAGAGAAACATCCAAACTACCGTGATTTCAGCACTGACCCGTTAGCGCCAATCGATGCGGCTGATATTGTCAAACCTGTTCCCAAACTGAATTACAAATCCCTTTTGCTTGAATACGAATCTACACATGGCAAACCTCTTAAACCTGTAAATATTAGAAACGATAAAAATCGCGTGCCCGAACTTACAACATGCCCCCACTGTTCAGCACCGCATGAATATATCTATTTCAATGATGGCAAAAAACGATCTCAACTCAAATGTAAAGTCTGTTCAAATACCTTTCAACTTGATAAACGATTCCAACATAGGGTGAAATACTTTTGCCCTTATTGCCTCAAAGCGCTCTTTGTCTGGAAACAACGACCTGAAGTCACTATCTACAAATGTCATAACCA
>Ga0114931_10004514_pt1 | contig 17377 bp, 18 predicted proteins | sample 2SBtaG_FD_89579 | JGI IMG/M metagenome (GOLD analysis project Ga0114931, IMG submission 89579) | Deep subsurface microbial communities from Kolumbo volcano to uncover new lineages of life (NeLLi) - 2SBTROV14_V59a metaG | ecosystem: Environmental > Aquatic > Marine > Volcanic | place: Kolumbo...
AAGTCGGATGCCTACCAACAACTGGAAAGCGTACTTGCGGAACTGAAGCTCCCCTACGAGTTGCGTTTCAAAGAGGACTATCCGGATGACGCCCGGCGTATCGGTGCAACGGAATCGCCGCTATTGGTCGTCGATGGACGCTGCACGTTCCTGTCGTCACACCTTGCGTCGGAGGAACTCAAGCTTCTGTTGCAATCCTGTACGGAGCGCCCGGAAAACGTGCAAGCGTTAGTTGGCGAACAGAATGTTTAACGACGATCCCAATGAATACACAGCGTTGTAGTCACCGTAACCGATCATCCAACGATTCGCCAAGACAAGGGGAACAGAATGAAAATTACCTTACTGACCAGTGAACCCTGCAATTGTATCGCTGTGGAAAAAGAACTTCAGGCGCTGGGATTCGCCTACGAAAGGCGTTATGTCGAGGACGAACCCGAAATCGCAGAACGGTTCGGCATCCGGCACTGCCCAACGCTGATCATCGACGAACAGCGCGTGGTCGCTATTGATGAAGCCAACGCGGCTCAGCTCAGGCAACTGCTGACAGCGGATTGACATTTATTTTTCACGTAACGCTTAACAACGGGGTAATACACATGATGATGAAATACGGTTTTGGCAAGACAGTTCCCATGGACTTCGAGCGCGCGATCGACGTGGTGACCGAGGCCCTCAAGACGGAAGGTTTCGGTGTGTTGACGGACATCGACGTGCAGGCGACGTTGAAAAAGAAACTCGGCGAAAACATGCCGCCCTACCGCATCCTCGGCGCCTGCAACCCGCCACTGGCACACCAGGCGATCACGGCTGAGCCGTCGATCGGACTGTTATTACCGTGCAACGTGGTGATCAGGCAGGAAGACAACGGCACGGTGCACGTGGAGTTCATGGATCCCGCGGCCGTGCTCAACCTGGTGGATAACCCGGCTGTGCACAACTTGGCCGCCGAAGTACGGGAGCGGCTGGACCGGGTACTCGCGGCACTTTGAAGCCTGCTCGATCTTGCCACCTGGCACCGCAAACACAGCTATTAATTTTAGAGGAGATTACTCATGAAGAAACGTAACCACACCTTTATAGGCACTGCTGCAACCACGCTGGTCGTTTCCCTGACGGCCATACCGTCTTTAGCCGCCGATGAAAATCCTTTCCAGATGCGCGAAGTCCAGCGGTCGACCACTGTCGACCAGCGACTGGCCCAGGGCATGTGCGGTGTCTGCGGCGGAAACCGGGAAGGCCGCTGCGGCGGCATGATGGACGGCATGATGATGGGTGGCGCCATGCCGCGTGCACTCGACCCGGCGCAATTGCCGGAACCTGACGCCGCTGGTGCCAGGTTCGTCACGCAATACTGCACCCAGTGCCACGGTCTGCCCAGTCCGAAACAACATAGTGCTGCCGGCTGGCCGGCAACCGTGGAACGCATGAATACCCGCATGCAGTGGATGAGCCGAAACAACAGTCCGATGAACATTGCCGCCCCGACCGGCGATGAGTTGGCCACACTCACCGCCTATCTGGAGAAACATGCATCAACCGCAGAGGGTACGACACCCTCGGGCGATCCGGCAAAGCAATGAGTAATCAGCCGCGCAAAGCGTTGTTGCCCACGCGCTACCGGTGTTGCGGTCATCAGTTTATGGCAACTGTGAAAAAAGGAGTTTAACTGTGTCAATTGAAATTAATGAAAGGCTGATCGAAACGGATAAAGACGGCTTCTTAAACGACCCATCCCAGTGGGAGCCCGCCGTTGCCGTGGCAATGGCTGACATCGATGGTGTTGTGTTGACTGAGTCGCATTGGGAAGTGCTCGGGTTCCTGCGCAACTATTACGAGGTGTACCAGATCGCCCCCGATCTGCGCACCTTGTCCAAAACCCTTGGCCGTTCGTTCGGTGCTGACAAGGGAAGCAAGGCGCAGTTGACCGCTTTGTTTTTCCAGTCGCCCGCGAAAACGGCCTGCCGGTACGCAGGGCTGCCAAAACCCATCAGTGGCGCTTGCGTCTAGCTCAGCGCTGCATGAAATGAGGGATAGAACCAAACGTTTATCTTTTGGAAGGAGTCAGTATGCACGATTATCAAGGGTTCCTTTTTGACGGTATGCCCTACGAGCTGTATTGGGTATTCATGATCCTTTTCTGGGTGTTCGTGATTGTGGGCGTTGTCGCCCTGATACGATGGTTGGTCGCGCCTGCGGTAGGGCAAGGCCAGGCGACATCAGTTTCGGCACATAAAACACCCACCGATATCCTTCGCGAACGCTATGCACGCGGCGAGATCGACCGCGAGGAGTTCCTGCAACGGCTTGAGGATTTGAATGGGCATTGAAATTCGTGGGCAGACCAACGGTCAGTGGGGAACTTGCATTGTCGCGATAGGTCTCATTAGGAGAATTGCCCCTGCGGGGACAAGATAACTGCTTGCGTAACAAGGATAATTTGAATAAACTCTCCGCTATGCATAAAGCTGTCGCCAAAGCGCTTATCTTTTTCATCCTGTTCGCGAACCTCGCCTGGGCCGCGGACATGGATGAGATCGGCATTGCGCATGATGCTGCAACGATATCCACATCCTCGATCGATGGGCCTGGCGACGCGTCCGATGATGGTGGTGTCGGTCATGATGGGGTGAAGAACGGCATCTGCGATCATTGCTGTCATGGCAGTGCGCATTACATCGGCTTTCCCCCTGGGGCTGTTACCACATTCCAGCACTGTGCCTCTGCCACGCCCACCTTGTGGCTGACCGCTCACTACTCCCGCGACACAGAACCACCTCTTCCACCTCCCAATATCTGAGTCTGCCTCGACCTGGTAACACCGCACGCTGCGTAACCGCAGTGGTGTGGCCTTGATCTGTCGTTTGGAGACCTGGAATTCATGATTACACTGCGAATGCAGTGGCCGGTACTGCTCCGGCTACTGAGTACTATCCTGCTATTTGCTGCTGCGGGCACCACTGGGGCGCAAGACAATCCCACAACTGTCCCGGCCTCGCCGGCGCTGAGGCAGCTGATTGGCGAGACCCTGGACCAGAATCCCGGTGTACAGGCCGCGCGCGCTGCGGTGCAAGCCGCTGAGGCGCGCGGCCGGGCCGCGGATCGGCCGCTCTACAATCCGGGCCTGGAGGTTGATGCCGATCAGGCCGAAACCCGTACCGGTACCGTGGGCCTGAGTCAGGCCATCGACTGGGCGGACAAGCGCGGTGCGCGCACCGGCGTGGCCGATGCCGAGCTCGACCGGGTGCGGGCCGAGTACGCGGCGGTGCGTCAGCAACTGGCCGGGGAACTGCTCGGGGCGCTGGGCCGCTATCACACCGCCGCTGATCTTCAGGACCTGGCACAGCAACGCCTGGAGCTAATGCAACGTTTTCTCGATCTGGCGGAAAAACTCCGCCAGGCCGGCGATCTGAGCCAGGTCGAACTGGATCTGGCGCGGCTCGCGCGCACCCAGGCCACACTCCAGCTCTCCCAAATGGCCTCGGATCTGGCCGCAGCGGAACAGGCGCTTGCCGCCGTCACCGGCGAGCCGAGTCGAGAATGGCCGCTGTTGCCGGCTGATTTGCCCGCACTGCAAACCCTCGATGCGGACGCACTGCTCACGAACCTGCCGGCATTACGGGCCCAACAGGCCCGCGTCGGCGCCGCGCGCGCCACGGTCACACTGCGAACGCGCGAACTCCGGCCCGATCCCACGGTCGGGGTGCGCGCCGGACAGGAACGCGCCTTTCGTAACGGTAATGATGATGCCTACGGGGTCGCCGGTCTGACCCTGAGCATCCCCCTGTACGTGCGCAACAGTTTCCGCGCCGAGGTGCAGGCCGCCGGCGCCGAGCTGACCCAGGCCGAACAGTCCCTGCAGGATAACTATCGCCGTGCACGGGCACAGCTGCTGTCCGCCGCCGACCGCTATCGCCTGAGCCGTGACGCCTGGCGGGCGTGGCTGCAGACCGGCCAGGCCAGTCTCGGTAGTCAGGTGTCGCTGCTGGAGCGTATCTGGCAGGCCGGCGAGATGAGTACCGCCGATTACCTGGTGCAGCTCAATCAAACCCTCGACACCCGCAGCGATGCCCTGGACGTCCAGGGTCGCTTGTGGACGGCCTGGGCCGACTGGCTGGTGGCCAGCGGGCAGGCCGACACCTGGCTCGATCAGTCTGATGCGCGTTGACCCTGGCGTTTACCGAACACGATTTCCGGAGATTCAAATCATGAAGACATCTGTAACAACGGCACTGTTGTGCCTGGCACTCGTTGGCGCTGGCCTGCCCATTGGTGCCGTATTGGCCGAACAGGGCCACGATGAAAACACGGCCGGCGCCGCGTCGGTGGCGCGCGCAGGGGAAGGCGGTCACGAAGAGGAAGGCGCGCTGAAGATGACGTCGGCCGAGCGCGAGGCGCAGGGCATCCGCACCGCACGGGTCGAACTGCGCGCGCTCTCCGATACCATCACCGCGCCGGGTGAGGTGCGCATGAATGCCTATGCCTCGGCTCAGGTGACGCCGCGCATCGGCGCCCAGGTGGTCGCCCGTCACGCGCGCCTGGGCGAAACGGTCAAGGAAGGTCAACCTCTGATCACGCTTTCCAGCGTCGAGATGGCTGCGGCCCAGGGTGCGCTTATCGAGTCCGATCGGGAGTGGAACCGGGTGCGCAAACTCGGCCGCGAGGTGGTGTCCGACAAGCGCTATGTTGCCGCCCAGGTGGCGCGCCAGCAGGCCTACGCCACGGTGCAGGCCTATGGCATGACCGAGGCACAGATCGCGCGGCTGCTGGCCGATGGCGATGCCGCCCGCGCCACCGGCGCGTTCGATCTGTTGAGTCCTCAGGCCGGCACCGTAGTCCGTGACGACTTCGTGATCGGCGAGGTGATCGAGCCGGGCCGGGTGCTGTTCGAGGTGAGCGACGAGACCTCGCTGTGGGTGGAAGCGCAACTGCGCCCGGAACAGGCCGGCGGCGTGGCGGTTGGCATGCCTGCGCGTGTCAGCCGCGATGGTACCCATTGGTTCGACGGCAAGGTGGTGCAGCTGCACCACCGCCTCGATGAAGGCACCCGCACCCTGGCTGTGCGCATCGCGGTGGCGAACCGGGACGACGAACTGCACCCCGGCGAATACGTCGACGTGGCATTGCAGACCTCGACAACCGCTGCACGTATTGCCGTGCCGGAGGCTGCCGTGCTCTTGATGCAAGGTGCGCCCACGGTGTTCAAGCTGGAGGGCGACGAACTGCACCCGCAGCCGGTGGAGATCGGGGTGACCCGCGGCGGTTGGACCGAGATCAAGGCGGGCCTGACTCAAGGTAACGAAATCGTCACCCAGGGCGCCTTCCTGCTCAAGTCGCTGGCCCTCAAATCACAGATGGGCGAAGGCCACGGCCATTAGGAGACGCAGACCATGTTGAATGCACTCGTTGAAGCGTCCTTGCGCTATAAATTTCTGGTGATCATCATCTTCCTGGTGATCGGTTTTCTCGGCTGGCGGGCGGTCAATACCGTGCCCATCGACGCCTTTCCCGACGTCACCCCGGTACAGGTCAACATCTATACCGAGTCACCGGGTCTGGCGGCCGAGGATGTGGAACAACTGCTCACCTTCCCGGTGGAGTCCGGCATGGCCGGTCTGCCCGGGGTGACGCAGATCCGTTCCGTGAGCCTGTTCGGCCTATCCTACGTGTCGATCTATTTCGAAGACGACATGGACATCTACTTCGCGCGGCGGCTGGTGATGGATCGGTTGCAGGAGGTGGGAGGCCGCATCCCCGAGGGTTATGGTACGCCGGAGATGGGGCCGAACTCGTCCGGTCTCGGCCAGGTGTTCTGGTATACCGTGGAGCGCGCCGATGAAAAACTGCAGGGCGGCCTCACGGACATGGATCTGCGCACCATTCAGGACTGGACCGTGCGCCTGATCTTGCGTACCGCGCCCGGCGTCGACGATGTCATGTCCTGGGGCGGCCAGGAGCGCCAGTTCCAGGTGGTGATCGACCCGCTGCGCCTGATCAAGTACGGCCTCAGCTACAAGGATGTGATGGCCGTCATCGAGGCCAACAACCGCCAGGTCGGTGGTCAGTACGTCAACCTGGGCCCCGAACAGTATCTGGTGCGCGGTCTGGGCCTGGTGGCTAATGAGCGTGACATCGGCAATATCATGCTCAAGGCCGTCGATGGCACGCCGGTTTACCTGCGCGATGTGGCAACCATCGAGCAGGCGCCCAGCCTGCGCTTCGGTGCCGTGACCCGCGACGGCAAGGAGGTGGTGCTGGGTATGGCATTGTCGCGCATCGGCACCAACGCGGCGGACGTGGTGGATGCCGTGAAGGAAAAGGTGGCGATCGCCGAATCGGCTTTGCCCGAGGGGGTGGCCATCAAGCCGGTGTACGAGCGTACCGAGTTGGTGGAGAAGGCGGTCAATACCGCCACCAACGCGCTCATCGAAGGCTCCATCCTGGTGGCTATCGTGCTGTTCCTGTTTCTCGGCGAACTGCGTTCCGCGCTGGTGGTGATCGCCGCCCTGCCCATGGCCATGCTCATCGCCTTCATCTTCATGGGCGAGGCGGGGCTGTCGGCGAACCTGATGTCGCTGGCGGGGCTCGCCATCGGTATCGACATGATGGTGGATGGTGCGGTGGTGATGACCGAGAACGCCTTCCGCATCATGGCCGAGTGGCGCGAGAAGGGCGAGCCGGTCAACCGCACCGCGGCGGTGCTGACCGCCGCGCGTGAGGTCGCCAATCCCATCGCCTTCGAGATACTCATCATCATCGTGGTGTTCCTGCCGCTGTTCAGCCTGCAAGGGCTGGAAGGCAAGCTGTTCAAGCCCATGGCCTTTAATATCAGCTTCGCCATGGCGGGCTCGCTGTTGCTCACGCTGACGCTCATTCCGGTGCTGGCGGCGATTATCCTCAAGCCCAAGGAGGAACGGGATACCCTGCTGGTGCGCTGGATCAAGCGCGGTTACCTGCCGCTGCTGGCCTGGTCGTTGGCCAACAAAAAGACAGTGGTGATCTCGGCAATCGTACTGCTGGTCGGCAGCCTGGCGCTGTTCCCTCTGCTCGGCAAGGAGTTCATGCCGCAGCTGCAGGAGGGTTCCATCATGTGGCGGGTGACCTCCATTCCATCCACCTCGCTGGACCAGTCCATCGAGATCTCCAAGAAGATCGAGACTGCGCTGGGCAAGTTCCCGGAAGTGGAGACCACTATCGCCATGATCGGCCGCGCCGAGAAGGGTGAGACCGCGGACGTCAACTACATGGAGATCTACACCGGCCTCAAGCCCAAGGACCAGCGCGAGCGTTCGGTCGAAGAACTGGCCGAGGCCATGCGCGAGGAACTGGAGCAGACCGTGCCCACGGCGGTGATCGCCTTCACCCAGCCGATCCAGATGCGCGTCGAGGAACTGATCTCCGGGGTGCGCGCCACCCTGGCCGCCAAGCTGTACGGCGAAGACCTGGGCGAACTCGACCGGCTGAGTGGGCAGATCAAGAACGCGCTGGCGAAGGTGCCTGGTGTCGCCGACCTGTCGCTGGAGGCCAATATTGGCAAGCCGCAGATTCGCATTCAGGTTGACCGCGAGGCGCTGGCGCGTTACGGGCTCAATGCCGACGACGTACTCACCGTGGTGCGCACCGGCATCGGTAACCAGCCGGTGTCGACCTTGATCGACGGCGTCAAGCGCTTCGACATCACCGCACGCATCCAGGATGCCTCCAAGGCCTCGGTGCAGGCGATCCGCGACATCCCGTTGCGCACCGCCGGCGGCGCCATCGTGCCGCTCGGCAAGGTGGCCGAGGTGACTACGGCGGAGGGCTACTCCTTCGTGCGCCGCGAGCAGTTGCAGCGTTACGCGGTGATCCAGATGGACGTGCGCGGCCGGGATGTGGATGGCTTCGTGCAGGATGCCAACGCGGCCATCGCCGAGCAGGTGCAGCTGCCGCCCGGCTACTGGATCGAGTGGGGCGGGGCGTTCGAGAATCAGCAGCGCGCGCTGGCACGGTTGTCGATCATCGTTCCGCTGACCATCTTCTTCATCTTCGTACTCCTGTACACGGCGTTCAACTCCATCAAGTACTCGACACTCATCATCGCCAACGTACCCTTCGCGACCATCGGTGGCCTGGTGGCGTTATTCATCAGCGGGCAATACCTGTCGGTGCCCTCGGCCATCGGTTTCATCGCGGTCTTTGGTGTGGCCATGTTGAACGGCATCGTGCTGGTGAGCTTCATCAACGAGCAGCGCGAGAAAGGTCTCGCGGTTGGCGAAGCGGTGCGCAGGGGCTGTGAACTCCGTCTGCGGCCGGTGATGATGACCGCCAGCGTCGCCATCCTCGGCCTGATTCCGATGCTGCTCTCCAGCGGCGTTGGCGACGAGACCCAGCGGCCGCTGGCCTCGGTGGTGGTCGGTGGATTGATCACTTCGACGTTGCTCACGCTGGTATTGCTGCCGGTCATCTATGAGTGGATGGAGACTCGCAAGGAGAAATCGAAATGAAGATAAAACGCATTGCGCTCATTGTTCTTCTACTCGGTTCGTCCGCGGCATGGGCGCTGTTTGAACCCATACGTGTACTCGCGCCTAAGCTGGTGGCTGATGTCTCCTGTCCCACGGCAACCGTCTGTATCGACGATATTGTCCGTTACAAGGAAGCGGCGGACTTGTATAACGATACCTTGCACTTTGTCGAATCATCGGTGGCTTCTGTCAAAACACCGCCTCGCGTTGTCTTTTGTACAACGGAATCCTGCTTCCAATCGTTCGGTTTTGACAAAGCCTCCGCAGGTACAGTCGGTACCTATGGCATCGTCATCAGCCCGCGCGGATGGCGTCAACATTACCTGTGTCACGAGATGATCCATCATATCCAATTTGAGCGCTTGGGTATTTACAAACAATGGCGTAGTCCGGAATGGTTTAAAGAGGGTATGGCGTATTCCCTCAGTGGGGATCCAAGGCAAGTACTCGCGGAACCATGGCAGCAGTACCGCGCCAGATTTGAGGATTGGTACCGGGCAGTGGGGAAGTCGAAGCTATGGGAAGCAGCGCAAAGCCTATGAAGACGCAAACCGCCGCCGGGGAGCACGTTGCGTGTGCGTTATCACAACGCGCCCATGCAGAACCAACAAACCATTGCGAAGCGCAACCAAGAGGATAAGCAAGCATGAAAGAGATCAAGGCGTTTATACACCGCAATCGAATCGCTGACGTTGTAAGGTCGCTCGGAGAGGCGGGTTACCACAATCTGTCGGTAATCGACGTCAAGGGCATGCTCAAGGCGCTGGGCAGTAAGGAACAGGACTATTCCATCGAACTTGGTGACGCGGTGATTACCGAAGTGAAACTGGAGCTGGTCTGCGAGGACGAGAACCGCACCGCCGAGGCGGTGCGCATCATCCAGGAGCAGGGGCGCACCGGGCAGCCCGAGGCCGGCTGGATCTACATCAGCGAGATCCAGGCGGCGTTGCCCATCGCGGATCACTGAGGCCGTGAAGGCAAGCACCCATCATCCCTTTGGGCGGAAAACCTCGCCATGAGCCGGCGCAAGGTGTTGCTGGATCTGGCGTTGGCCCTGCCCGAGTTGCCGGACGAACAGGACGCCTGTGTCAGCCGCCTGACCGAGTTGCTGGAGGCCGAAGGCCTGGAGAAGGCGCATCTGGTGCGTGACGACGACACGGCGCGTTTGTGTCTGCACTACGACCCCGAGCGGTTCAGCGTCAGCCAGGTGAGAAGCCAGGTGCAGGCGGCCGGCGCCCGCATCACCGAACGCTACCGGCATGAGAGCCTGCGCATCGACGGCATGGATTGTTCCACCTGCGCCACCGTGATCGAACATGCGCTGGGACGCATGGACGGCGTGTTGGAGGCGGCTGTCAGTTATGGCACGAAGCGGCTGCGGCTGGAGTTCGACAGCGAGAAAATCTCGCTCGATGCGGTGGTGCAGCGCATCCGGGCACTGGGCTACGGTGTGGTCGAGGAGGGGCAGGCGCGTGGCGGGTGGGTCGAACAGCGTGAGTTGATCCTGAGTCTGGGCGCCGGCCTGTTGTTGCTGGCCGGCTGGCTGTTGGGGTTCACGGCCACACCGCCCACGGTCTCCCTTGGTCTGTTCATTGGTGCCTATGCGACGGGCGGCTGGTTCGCCCTGCGCGATGCCTGGCAGAGCCTGCGCCAGGGTCGCTTCGATATTGATACCCTGATGATTGTCGCCGCCGGCGGCGCCGACGCGCTTGGCGCCTGGGCCGAAGGCGCGCTGCTATTGTTTCTGTTCAGCCTCGGTCATGCGCTGGAACATCGAGCCATGGACCGCGCCCGCCGCGCCATCGAGGCGCTGGCGGAGCTGGCGCCCCGGACCGTGCTGGTACAGCGCGACGGTGGCGAGGTGGAAGTGCCGGTGGAGGAACTGCAGCGCGACGACCGGATCATCGTCAAGCCCGGCCAGCGCATTCCCGCCGATGGCGAGGTGTTGGCCGGCGCCTCCGCCGTCGATCAGGCACCCATTACCGGCGAGTCCATGCCCGTGGACAAGCAGGCGGGCGACCCGGTGTTCGCCGGCACGGTCAACGGCGAGGCGACGCTGGAGATTCGCGTCACCCGCCTGGCCCGCGAAAGCACCCTGAGCCGGATGGTGAAGATGGTCGCCGAGGCCGGTGCCCAGCGTTCACCCACGCAGCGTTTCACCGAACGCTTCGAGCGAATCTTCGTGCCGGTAGTGCTGGTCGGCGCGGGGCTGCTCATCGCCCTGCCACCGCTGTTCGGCTTTCCGTTCGCCGAGTCGTTCTATCGGGCCATGGCGGTGCTGGTGGCGGCCTCGCCCTGCGCGCTGGCCATTGCCACCCCGGCGGCGGTACTCTCCGGCGTGGCGCGCGCCGCGCGCGGCGGCGTGCTCGTCAAGGGCGGCGCCCACCTGGAAAATCTCGGCACCCTGCGCGCCATCGCCTTCGACAAGACCGGCACCATCACCCGCGGGGAGCCCAAGGTGACCGACATCGTGCCTTTCGATGTCGAGGAGAACGCATTACTTGAAACCGCCGCGGCCGTCGAAAGCCGCAGCGGTCACCCACTGGCCAGGGCCATCGTCAACGCCGCGCAGGCCCGGGACCTGCGCTGGCCGGAAGCGGGCGAGCTGGAGTCCGTGGCCGGCAAGGGCGTACGGGCGTCGTTCAACGGCGAGACGGTCGCCATCGGTAACCTCAAGCTGTTCCGCGACGAGACGGTTCCCGCCGACGTACGCACCGCCGTCACCCGGCTGGAGGCTGAGGGCAAGACCACCATGGTGGTGCAGGCCGGTGAGCGGTTCCTGGGCGTGCTGGCACTGGCCGACACCCCACGCGAAGGAGCAGGAGAGGTCCTTGAGCGCCTGCATACCCTGGGCATCCGCAAGACCATCATGCTCACCGGTGACAACGAACGGGTGGGTCAGGCCATCGGCAATGCCGTCGGCCTCGACGAGGTGCGTGCCGGTCTGCTGCCGGAAGACAAGGTCAGCGCCGTGGACGAGCTGCTGCGGCGTCATGGTCAGGTCGCCATGGTCGGCGATGGCGTCAATGATGCCCCCGCGTTGGCCCGGGCCACGGTGGGCATCGCCATGGGCGGCGCCGGCACCGACGTGGCGCTGGAGACCGCCGACGTGGCCTTGATGGCAGACGACCTGTCGAAACTGCCTTTCGCCGTGGCCCTGTCGCGTGCCGCGCGACGTATCATCCGCCAGAACCTGTGGCTGTCGCTGGGGGTGGTTGCCATCCTCATCCCCGCCACGCTGACCGGGTTTGCCGGCATCGGTCCGGCGGTGATCATTCACGAGGGCTCGACGCTGGTGGTAGTGCTCAACGCCCTGCGGCTGCTGGGTTACCGCGAGCCTGGCGGTGATCGTCAAGGGGATCCTCATCGACCATTCTGCTATTAACAATGAGGTGTGGTATGAGGACACAAACACACAGGACTGTCATGATTGTTTTCGCCATCATGTTCATCAGCGTACAGCATTGAATACCGGGCGATGAACGCGAAACCTGCAGTGAAGCGCGTGCGCAGAACTATCATAGTGCTGGTGCTGGTGATCATAGCAACCGGTCTGCTGGTGGTGCTCAAGTGGTGGATAACAAACCGTTACCTGCTCGGTCACTGAGCCCGTACAAAGGGGAAATGCGGTAACGAATGACAAGACAGGCATGGCGCAACTGTACCGCAAGCGGGCGCGGCGTTATGACTTCACCGCCAATTTGTTTTATCTGATTGGCTTTCGGGAGTGGGACTATCGCAAGCAGGCGGTGGCCGCTCTGCATTTACGGCCGGGCGATACCGTTGTGTAAATCGGCTGCGGCACGGGTCTGAACTTCTCCCTGCTGGAAGATGCCGTCGGGTCACAGGGCCGCATCATCGGTGTCGATCTAACCGACGCGATGCTTGATCGGGCACGCCAACGTGTCCAGTACAAAGGTTGGACAAACGTGGAACTGGTTGAGTGTGACGCGGCCGGGTTCGGTTTCCCCGAAACAACGGATGCCGTACTGGCCACCTTTGCCATCAAGGCGATGCCGTACTATGACGCTATCATCCGACGGATTGCACAGGCCCTGTCGCCGGGTAAACGTTTTGTGTTTCTGGAACTGGTCAATCCGAGCTGGTGTCCCGGCTGGTTGAGGGGGTTGATTGTCAGGCTGCTCAGCCCGTTTGGCGCCAACGAAAAAAATGCTGCCTATCGACCCGAGGCGTCGTTAAAGCGATATTTTTCCAGTGCTCTGATGCAGACCCGCTATTTCGGGGTGGCCTTGATTGCGGTCGGTATTGTCGAAGAAACCGAATCCTAACCCTCAAGATCCTGTCGTGCCGTGGCGGCCAGTTCCGCTTGGGTTAGGTTTTTCACTCCCCGGCACACGTAAGCCTCTCCTGCTTTAATATGACGTATACATGAAATCTTTCCCTATGTGTTATTCCGCACAGACCTCGGGTACAGACAACAACGGCAAGAACAGTCATCATCGATCTCGGTTCGAAAGCCTTGGCGTATGTCTTGTGGCCGATGTCTGGACTCTATGATGCAACATAAAGAAAAACTACCTTGGAGGAGGCGGGTGATGATAATAAAGAATGGCGTACTTGCCGGTGTCTTGTCTCTGGCTGGAATACCGGTTGCGATGGCGGGAACCATTGATGCGTCAGTGGCGCCGTTGGCGGGAACGGTCAGTAATGGTAGTTGGAATAACACATTCGATTTTACAACGGATGGCAGCGTCACTGACGAGGGTGGTGGTACCTTCAGTTACATGGGCGCCTTCAGTGACGCAAACTGGGATTTCGACTGGGCGCTGGAAGCCAATGCCGACCCGTTTATCGCCGGTGCCTTGACGTTTACCAACGTGACAGCGTCGACCCAGACGTTCAATATCGTCTTGTCACTACCGATACTGCAAGAGGCAGGGCTGGTCAACGAGACCGGCGAGCTGGCGCTTACGCTGTCTGACAGCGGCGGCGACGGCAGCGCAGACCTCGCGTTGAACCAGTGGCATGGCCTGATCAATCCGATTCCGGCGCCACCGCAGCTGGATATGGCCCTGCTGATTGGCTCATCGTTCAATTGCAGCGGTGGCCCCGGTTGTGCAACGGCGTTATTCCCACCAGCCATAGCGACACAACAGCACGGCCCGGCTGATCACGGTGGCAACCCGGTCGACTCCATCGGCATTCATCTCAATTTCGATCTTTCGGCGGGTGATACGGCGACTTTCAATACGCGTTATGAACTGACCGCGGTGCCTGTACCGGCGGCAGCCTGGTTATTTGCCTCCGGGCTGGCCGGGTTGATCGGTGTTGCACGAGGTAAGAAGCAACTCACAGTACAGTGAGCTTATCCTGGGCTCCCTTTGTTTTCGTCAATTTCAATCCTGACGAAAAGTGGCCGCTTTGGCCGAACCGGGGAACGGCACCGTACCCGTCACGGCACGGTGCTGTTCCCCGGCATTCTTTGTCGGACCGGCTATTCTACGACTACAAACTGGCTCATCATGGCGTGGTCTTCGTGTTCCAGAATATGGCAGTGCATCATATAGGCCGTGGTAATGTCGTTGGGATCACCCACATAATCATCAAACCGGCCGATAACGCGCACCGTACCCATGGGCGGTACCTTGAAGGTGTCTTTCCAGCCGGCATCTTCCTGTGCTGGAGAACGGCCGTTTATATCGAGGACCTGCCACATGATGTCGTGGATATGTACCGGGTGCATCATGCCGGTCCGGTTGGTCAGCTCCCAGATCTCCGTGGTACCCAGGCGGGGCATGGCGTCGATACGGTCCGGATCGTAGGGTTGACCATTGATCACCCAGGGCATGGGACCACGGGACATGCCGAATACCCAGCGCCGTGTCTGCACGGCAGCGGCGGGGTCAAGCCGTTCGATTGGCCGAAGCACCTGCGGTACAACACTGCCATCGCTTTCCGCACGGGTGACGTCGAAGCGCATGATCTGCGCGGTGCCACCGCTGCCCGCTGTATTCTGCAGAATGATCTGGTCGCCGACCGAGGCGTTGGCGAAATCGATCACGACATCCACGCGTTCTGCGGGCGCGATATTCATGGTGGTCCGTGACACGGGCGCCGGTAGCAGGCCGCCGTCGGAACCGATCTGCACGAAGTTGGCGCCATTGCTCAGCGCCAGGTTATAGGAACGTGCATTGGATCCATTCAGAATACGTACCCGGTACTTACGTGTCGATACCTCGAAGTAAGGGTAGGGCGTACCATTGACCAGAATCGTATCACCCAGCTCGCCCATCAGGTTATCGGTATAGACCAGGGAGCCGTCTGCCGCAAACGTACGATCCTGGATCACGATGGCGACTTCCTGATCACCGCTTGGCAGCCCCAGAGAGCGCTCGTAATCGTCCGAGATCAGATAGAATCCGGCCAGACCTGCATAAACCTGGTCACCGGTCAGATCCATGGTGTGATCGTGGTACCAGAGCGTTGTGGGCAGTTGCTTGTTCGAATAGGTGTATTCACGGGTGGCGCCGGGATTGACGTAGTCGACAGGATGCCCGTCATCACCGGCGCGCATATGTCCGCCGTGCAAATGAGTTGTGGTCCGGACACTACTGATGTTGATGTGCCGAACGACGGTTTCGCGATCGCTGTCGACAAGGAGCGTGGGACCCGGCGTCATCCCGTTGTAACCCAGGATGGCTGTTTGGGTGCCCGGAATGATTTCCACTGTCGCGTTCTCCTGGGTCAGCTCATAGAGGTCCCGGTTGGCAGTTGAGCCGATCGGTTGAAGAACCGGCGGAATATTCAGCGGTAGCTCAAATATGGGAGCAGTGACGCCGCCGCCACCACCACCACCCATCCCGCCGCCGCGCATACCGCTCAACCCGGCTTTCGGTAGTAACAGCGCTGGCGCAGCTACGCCTACTGTCTTGAGAAACTGTCTTCTTGTAGCGGTCATCGCTCTCTCCTCCGTTGAAAAAGTATTTATTACAATAACGTGCTTATGGGATACGCCCTTGTTACTGTTTTATGGGTTTTATTAAAAGCGTACTCAACGTAATGATTATTTAGGATAATGTCTGTATTTTAAGTATGTATCTTTCAGTACACACCTTGCGTGGTATGCTCACTGCGGAAAGGGAGGAGCCAGCGATTGAAGGGGCTGTTGCGTCAATAAGGAACTGACAGGCGAATATAAATATAATAATGAGCGCACTAACCGAAATACGAGAATTACTGCGGTGCCAGTATCCAGAGGTGGAGAACCTGCTGGAGTCCGCATCGCAGACTATTCTCGCGTCCGCGAACCCGAGCCGCATTCCAGCAGGTACGCATCTGTTTCGGGAGTCAGAGCGCTGCCGGCACTTCATGTGGCTGTTGCAAGGCACAGTACGCGTCTTTAAACATTCCCCCAGCGGACGCGAGATAACCTTGTACCGCGTAAAGCCAGGGGAACTCTGCGTGCTTAGCCTGCAATGCCTGTTAGGTGACGAAGGTTTTCCCGCTGAGGCTGTCGCGGAGACCGAACTTTACGGGTTAACGCTAGACCAGCGCGAATTTGACCGCGCGATTGACGATTCAAAGGAATTTCGCCGTTACCTCCTCAAAATTTTGTCGCGGCGTATTGGCGATGTCATGCAGTTGATATCGGAGGTCACTTTTCAGCGTCTTGATCTGCGTCTGGCCTGCGTTCTGGGTCAATTGTTCGAACGTTCAAGCGGTGAGCCGCTACTGATAACTCACGCGCAACTTGCTCGTGAGCTGGGTACCACGCGGGAGATGATCAGCCGCATACTGAAAGAATTTGAGTACCAGGAGTGTATTCAGTTATCGCGCGGGGAGATTCATCTGGTGTCCAGGGAAGGGTTGAACTGGTTCAGCCGTTCGTAAGAGTGGTCCGCGATGAGTTAATGATATGGGGGCGGAAATTGCAGCCGACTTTCGGATCAAGAGGTATGTTAATACATAAGACCGCCTCGAATCATTCTGTATCTTTGGAGGAAGATATGGATACCTTTGCTGTGCGCAAGCTGCTGGGCGTGCGCATACGCGATCTTCGGGAAAGCAAAGGATATTCCCAGGATGTTCTCGCCGAACTCAGCGGATTGAACCGATCGTATATTGGTTCGCTGGAGCGCGGTGAACATAATTGCGGAATCGCTAACGTTGTCCGTGTGGCGAATGGTCTGGACGTGTCCTTATATAAACTCTTCACGAAGACACTGGCGGATGACGAAAAACGACGCCCGAAGACAATACAGAACTCAGGCGCTATTATCCGTACGATAGTCGACAGGAAACAATTTCTTCAGTTGCTGGAACAATGCGCGCATGACCGGCCTGACCTGGTTACTATATACCTTGAGCGGTGCGGTGTGGCATTTCGCGACTAGGGACGTAATTCGTGCGGTACAAGCTTGATGTTATCAGTGCTCGACAGATTAAACCTGTTTGGTAACCGTAACGTAGAGCCTATAGACAGCCCGGATGATGCTTGAGGATTTCAACATGCAGAAATTCAAGGAAAAATTGCCACTGTAGAAGTTGCATCTAATCGGGGGATTAGATCGCATCCCCTTGGGGACGCTACCTTATTCCCCAGATTAATGCCGTTACGGTATTTGGTCTGGCATTCATGAAAGGCCGGGTTCAGCATGACCTAGTCAATCATCGTCGATTGTCACGAGGTGTGTATTGTGGGTCAGTAAACGAGTAGTCATTGCTACCTTTGATAGTCATGATATCTCGTTAAACGTCGTGCGTGACTTTTGACGAGATTAGTAGTGCATTGTTCTGCATTGTTCTGCATTGTGGTGCAACGTGTGCAACGGGCGCCCCCACAAGTGCTTGATTTTAAAAGAGCGGTAGCGGCAGAGGCTGGCTCATAACCCGAAGGTCGTTGGTTCAAATCC
>Ga0114931_10004515_pt1 | contig 17376 bp, 21 predicted proteins | sample 2SBtaG_FD_89579 | JGI IMG/M metagenome (GOLD analysis project Ga0114931, IMG submission 89579) | Deep subsurface microbial communities from Kolumbo volcano to uncover new lineages of life (NeLLi) - 2SBTROV14_V59a metaG | ecosystem: Environmental > Aquatic > Marine > Volcanic | place: Kolumbo...
CAGGCCATCGAAGACGACCCGAGTACGCAATAAGCCTGCCCGTCCACGGCAGGTAAATATCCAGACAAAACGCCAATTGAGCAACGGACGCGGTTTCCCATGCATGTACCCTGGGAGCCAGTATCGCCGGTAACCGAATGCCGAACAACCGGCAAAAGGCCAGCCGGTAAACCAGCCGACCGTTGCACTCGTCGAGCCGTAAAGCCAATTGCATCCACCCAACCCTTTCCACCACCAGCCCATCGTCATGCCATTGCCGGGTAGTAAACTTGATCCCGCCAAAATCGCGCAACCACCATTGCCGGTTACCGCGTTGTTCGATACATAACCGCAAAGGCCATTGCCCCGGCTGCGGCAAACCTAAGATTTTTGCCGCCAAACGGTTAACACGCGACCGGCCATGACGAACCCTTGACGAACCTTCCACCCGGACATTTTCCCGGCCATGGTGAAAAAGCTGTAACAGGGGCCTTAATTGATTGAATCGCGCCGCTGTCAGCGCTTGTTGATAGATATCGGGCATACCGGTTTCTCCTGCTGATCGGTGATAAGCAATTCCTCCAAGGCCGGTTTTAGTTCAGGATAGCGAAACTGAAATCCCTCCTGCATCGCACGCATGGGTATGACCTTTTGCCCGCTCAAAAAAATGTGAGCCATTTCGCCAAACATCAAGCGCAGCAAAGCGGCCGGCATGGGCATAACGGCGGGGCGGTGCAGTGCCCCACCCAGGGTTTTGGCAAAATCCCTGTTGCGCACGGGTACCGGCGCCGTCGCGTTGAACACGCCTTCGTGTTGTTGATACTTGAGCAAAAACATCACTAAATCGACCCAATCATCGATATTAATCCAGGACATCCATTGTTTACCGGAACCGAAACGACCGCCCAACCCCAGCTTAAAAGGCGTCAACATTTTTTCCAGGGTTCCGCCATGACCCAACACAATGCAGGTACGTATGGCACACACCCGAACCCCCAATGGCACCAGGGCAAAAGCGGCCTGCTCCCAAGCCTGGCAAAGCTGTGAGGCAAACTCATCATGGCAGGACGCGGATTCGGTCAATGACTCTTCCTGCCAGGCGCCGTAATACCCTACCGCGGAACCATTGATAAGTACCTTGGGTGGTTTTGGCATGGCGGTCACCCATTGTTCCAACTGGCGGGTCATGGAAACGCGGCTTTCAATGCAACGCTGTTTGAAAGCCTGTGTCCATCGCCCGCCGGCAATAGGATGGCCGGCAAGATTGATGATACCAAACCATGGCCGTTGTTCGGGCGGCGGCAGGGATTCGACCACCGTTACCCCATCCGGTAATATCCGCCGTGTTTTGCCCGGATTTCGGCTGAGCACCGTGATCTCATACAGGTTCTGTTGTAACATTCTCACTAAACGGCGACCGATAAACCCACTGCCGCCCGTGATCAGGAGATGATTTCTGTTCACCATGAATGGCTCCTTTACTTACTGAGAATAAAAGTTTGGCGTGGGTTTGGGTGTTGCAGGGTATAGGCGGCAACAGCCTCGCGTGTACCCCATAACACCACGCCGACGGCGTACACGCTAAGAATCCAACTGAATACACCGTATTGCACCGCGACCAGCGCCGTGGGTAATGTGGACCATTGCCATAACACCGGCACGAGTAAGCCTAGGACGACACCATAAAACAGCGTGAGCAGAGTATGCGTCACGCGTTCTTGCGGACTCAATGCACGCGTGCGGTCTTCTTCGACAAAATCCCATAAAGTGATCAATACTTCGATTACCATCACCGCCATCAACCCAAAAGCGAGCCAGCCGTACCAATGAAACCAGGCTAAGCCGGCGAACAATATTGCATACATCCACTGCCGTGCCGCATGCAACCATAGTTCAGTGACCGCCGATTCACGCCGGGCCAAGCCTACTTTCCATTCGTGGTTGTAAAAATTATCGAAAGCTCCCAACAATCCCAGCACGGTGATGAGAATAAAAATTGCCGTCATGGTTCACCTCGTATGTAATGTCTAAACATTCTGTAATAACGGAAACAAATAGATAAATTTTTTAACGCCGCTGAATAAACTTCACTACCTTGGCCCCGGTTTTAACGATTTTCTCCAAGGTCGGTTCGGGCAAAGCCGCCATCTGATCATACCAATCGCTCAACTTGTCCAAAAATTCGGTCATCTGTTGCATTTGTTTCAGGCTATGCTCTGGAATGCGGGCTTCACCGCCCGCCTCGCTTAAACACTGATGCAATGCCTCACGGGTGGGATCAATCTCCCGTTTTTTGCGTTGTTCGGTAATGATTTTCAGCATTTGCCAGCAATCTTTCAGCGTTTCAAAATGATCCCGCCGGTCGCCAAGCACATGGGTCATCTTGATCAGTCCCCAGTTCTGCAGTTCTTTTAAACTATTGCTCACATTGGAACGCGCCACACCCAAAGCGTCGACAATGGATTCAGCATGCAAAGGCTGCTCAGACAGGTACAACAGTGCGTGAATCTGCGCCACAGTCCGATTGACGCCCCAGCGAGTGCCCATCTCGCCCCAGTGGACGACAAAATTCTGCATGGCCGGGGTTAATTTCATATTTTCGTATTTTCTGTCGAAACAGAAATAAGTACACATGGGACGTGGCGACTGAGCAAGCACGGCCTGCCATAGTAAAAATGCTTGCAAATATGAATGATAATCATTATCATTCTTGTTCTTGCCCAACGATTTCGGCGAGCTGCTTTATATCCTCGCCGCAGTCTCTAAACTATTTTTTATATGTAACAAAGAGTTAGACCATGAAACCATCACTCGTATTTTCCGCCCTGTTACTTTTCTTGTGCAGTTCATACACCTTGGCCCTGGATATTCAACGTTATAATCAACACGCCGAGGACTCCATTCGTATGATTCGTGACGGCCGCATCGATATCCAACATTTAATCACATTACAGGAGCAACTGATCCGCCTGGGCGTAACAGCCATCAAAACGTATGGGGATCGTGCTAAACCCCATGCAACGATGTTACGGGAAGTTGCCGCCAACGCCGAACGAATGAAAAATATGTCGCTCACGGACATTGAACAACAATGGCACCGCGGTGGTTTTCTGAAAACCAAGGGCTACTCAATAGACGCGCTTGATCACTTCGGCGCTGTCAACAGCTTGATGGATGCAGTTATTCATCCCGCTACCGCCTATATTTGCCTAAAGAACTACCAACAACATCCTGACCAGGCTCTGCTTGATCAAGTCGTGGCCGAACTCACTGAAGTCATGGAACATATCAAATTTGTACCGTAGGGCGAAGTGAGCCGGCATCGATTTGGCTTTGCCATTAGCATAATGCAGATTATGACCGGGATTGCAAATTCGCCGCGCATGCATGGCAACGGTCACTTGCCGGATGAACACGCTCAACGGTGATAGAAATCATGCCCTGAGACCATTTATAGCCATGTGCGAGTACCGCCTGATCCAATGCGTGTGACCGATGCCGTTGCAAAAAACGCTACAATCGAATATGGTGATTAAGTCTTCGTTGCCCTGCTGACCATTTCGGCGAAAATCAATCAACTGAGTCATTCGAAAACGGGGGTTTGCCCGCGTCAATTGTTTTCGGCGCGCACCAGGAAATCGAATGTCACCGACAAAGCGAACAATATGTGGCAGGCATTAGGTACGGAAAACAACAACATTGAATTAGTTCCGCACTCCAAAAAATGGAAGACTGTTTTTGAATTGGAATCGAGCCGAATTCGCCAAATCTGCCCCATGCCGGTAGCACTGGAACATGTTGGCAGCACGTCCATCCCCGGCATTAAAGCCAAACCTGTTATCGACGTCATGCTGGGTTTTCAGTCACTTAAGGACGGCGAACAATTGATTGAACCGTTAACATCCCTGGGATACGCGTACTTCGGCCCTAACGGCATTGAAGGCAGACAATTTTTTGTACTTAAGCATAAAAATAGGAGCGTCGTGCATTTACACGGTTTCATTATCAACAGTGAGCACTGGCAACGACACCTGTTTTTCAAACAATTCCTGATCGACAACCCCGGCGAAAAGAAAAAGTACCAGAAACTAAAGGAGAAATTGGCCAAAGCGTTCAAACATGACAGAAAACGCTATTCATCAGGTAAAAATGCATATATTAAGTCGATTGAAGGTCGACTGAAGTTAAACGGCCAAATCAGTGACTCAACACGATCGAATGCAATGATAGTACGAAAGTATAGACATATTGACAGAAGCGCATTGCTTAGTCTCTGGAATCGGGTTTTCCCCGACCACGCTCCACACAACAGCCCTTCCAAGGTCATTGATTTAAAGCAAGCCGTTGACGACATGATTTTTGTAGCGGAATCCGACGGCAAAGTCATCGGTTCATGCTTGGCAGGCTATGATGGCCACCGGGGATGGTTATACGCTGTTGCGGTTTACCCGGATTACCGACACCACGGCGTGGGAACGCGTTTGGTACGCACCGCGGTGGATGCATTAAAGGATATTGGGTGTGTCAAAGTCAATATTCAAGTTCGCGCCGACAATCAGGAAATCGTCGGCTTCTACACTTCACTTGGATTCCTGACGGAAGAACGGATCAGCATGGGCCTCGTGGTCAATGATACGATCAAGGCGTAGTATTAATTATTAATCAATGTCATTTGTAATTCATATGGCAACACAAGCATGTATATATTATTTTGCTTATTCGCCGGAATAGTATCGGGATTCGCCCTACTCGTATATGCCCGGTCCTATCAAGCCAAAGGCGCCGGTCCTATCGAGCGAAAGACGACTACTGGCCAATGCACTGGTCATGGCGGCGACTATCTATGTACCGTTTGCCATGGGCCATATTGCATGGGTTTTGATAGAAACCGCCGGCATTCTTGTTTATGGGGGTTTTGCCTGGGCAGGCAAGCACCACTCACCGTATTGGCTTTGCGCAGGTTGGTTGCTTCATCCCGTATGGGATGTTGCACTTCACCTGCTGGGACCCGGTAAGTCAATCGCCCCGACTGGTACGCAATCGCCTGTATCAGCTTTGATATTCTGGTCGCCGGATATGTCTATTTTCGTGTCGAGCACTGGCAGCGGGCTTTGGCGGAACGTAGCCGTTTGCCGATCGAAACGCTATAATTTATCAGCACGCGGTCGAAAGAGCCAACTATGAACATGCCACAACGAATCTATTTGCAAAAAATTGACAGAAAACCGTTGTATTTGCGCCCTGTACGCTTAAATATCCCTTTATGTTCCTCGTATGACCATTCCAACAATCCGGCGCAGCTCATCGACGTCGATTGATCAATGATATCATTTTACCCTTACTTAACCCGAGCGGTGGAAAAATGGAAGGCATAATTTTTGTAGGCATACAAGCCAGCGGCAAGTCGACATTCTATCGACAGGTGTTTTTTGGATCTCATGTTCGTTTAAGTTTGGATATGCTGAAAACACGGAAACGGGAGTCGATATTAATGAAGGCTTGCATAGACGCCAGGCAAGCACTCGTGGTGGACAACACCAATCCCGGCAAACGGGATCGAAAATTATATATACACATTTTGCAAGAAAACAACTTCAGCATAAAAGGTTACTACTTTCAGTCAGGCATACATGATTGCCTGGCGCGAAACCAACGACGCCCCGGCAAGGAAAATATTCCCGAAGTCGGCATTCGTGGAACCTATAACAAACTCGAGCTGCCTTGTTACGAGGAAGGTTTTGATGAGTTATTCTATGTTTCCATCAAAAACAATACCTTTGTCATAAACGAGTGGAACAATGAAATTTGATGATCTTGACCAGAAAATGCGGCTGTATGAGACTGCAAATGACGCCTTCATAATTCCCGGTATTTATATCGTAGCCCGCATAGACGGACGGTCTTTTACACGCCTGACCAAAGAAACTCACGCGTTTGAAGCATCCTTCGACAGTACGTTTCGAGACATTATGGTTGAGACGACTAAGCATCTTATGGATACCGGCATCAATGTCACCTATGGTTATACACAAAGTGATGAAATTTCGCTGCTGTTCAGCCTGCAGGACAATACCTTTCAACGCAAAGAAAGAAAACCAAACTCCATTTTAGCCGGCGAAGCCAGTGCTGAAAGTTCAGTTTATTATTGGGCGATGTTGGCGCATTTGATTCAAGACTATGCCGGCTCCCCGACAAAGAACGGGTGATCGATTACTTCCGCTAGCGAAGTGAAGATGCTCATCGCAACGCACTACATGCACACTGTTACTGGAAACTCAGGCAAGACGACTATTCCCCTAACAGCGCTTCGACTTATCTATCGGGCAAATCCGTTGCTGATAAAAACACCATACTGCTTCAATGCGGTGTCAATTTTAGTGAAATGCCGAACTGGCAAGAACGCGGCATCGGCTTGTTCTGGGAAACGTATCACAAGGATGCAGTAAACCCAAAAACCGGGGCCGCGGTTTCGGCCTCAAGAAAACGAATAAAAGTACACTATAATTTACCTGTAAAGGATGAATATGCCGATTTTATCAAGTGTTTACTATGATATTTTCGACCTCGCCGGTCTTTGGTGTGTTATCGCCCCCTGTCCAACTTGATCAGGAATCAACAAAATCTAACGATGACTACTCCATCCACCCTTGATCGCACAAAAATCGATGGATATTTTATTACCGTATTTTGCGCACGGTCCTCTGGCGCAACCACTCGTGTCATGCCTCCTATAAAACGTGCATTGAGAAAGCCACTCAATGCACGCGTACGAGGCGCAGACCGCCGGGCATGTCGTCTACTTTACCAAGGTATGCAACGCGGCAATCGTGTTGCCGTCGGGCAAGATACAATCGTCAGCACCCAACCCCCGTCTATCACCTCCAAATGGGCGTTGTAGGTGAGACACGACACGAGAATCGCCTGGCAGCCCGGCTATATCATGCGTTTTCGTCGCGAGGGTCATTTTGAGCTTGGCAGGCCGTGCGCACGAGCTGTAAAGGCCAAAGGCAGGGTGGCACAAGGATGTACCGACGCAGCGAAGGGTGAATATGTGCCGGTATACAGCGGAAACCGCAGGAAGTACGTGCCGCCATACGCATTCCCAAGGGGCCGCCGCCGATAACTTATGACATGGCCGGGCTAGTTCCCGAATCGGGAATTAACAATACGCGTTGAAGACTATCCGCGCACGGTTTAGACGTGCGCGCACGTTGGATTTTTTCAACTCCTCACGCTCATTTTCGTCTAGTTTGACCGGGTATTTTGATCCTCTCATAGACCCCTCATGTTGGTTTGAATCATCCCAAACTAGGTTAGTTGAATAGGAGGCAAATGTTCAGCTTTTTCGCAGTTATTTAGATCGCCTGGTACTAGGATGATCGTTTCATTCGAGCTATCATAGTTCGATCATTCCCATTCAATAACATCGGTTTAATCAACCAAGGATCGGAAACATGAGAAAAAGTCGGCGTACCGCAAAATCAGCCATATTGGTCTTAGTGCTGAGTATCTGTGTCGCCACGACAGCAGGCTTGGCAGGGTTTGGGCATCAATGGGGCTGGTGGCATTTTGGCCAAGGATTCAAGATACTACGATGGGCGGTCTACGCTGCCGTGTTAGTTTTAGGTACCAGCGTATTCGCCTGTATTGCCGCGCGGCCGGGCGGTCCAAAACGCGGTTTTGTTATGGCCGTACTGGCTCTGATGGGTTCATTGCCCGTTTTAGTTATTCCCGCCATGGAACTTCAGGCGGCGCGTTCATTACCCCCCATCCACGATATTTCGACTGACACCAACGAGCCTCCAGTGTTTAAGGCAATCGTAACATTGCGCGCAAACGCCCCAAACCCACTTGTCTATCCCGGCGAAGGAACTGCCAATCAGCAAAGAAACGCCTATCCGGACATAAAGCCGCTGGTGTGGGATCATTCAACGACAGAAACGTTTACCAAGGCCATGGCGGCTGCGAAGAAGCTGGGCTGGGAAATTGTTAGTACCGACGCCAATAGTGGTCGCATCGAAGCCACGGCCACAACCTTTTGGTTTGGATTTAAAGACGATGTCGTCATCCGCATACAGGCCACCACGGGTGGCAGCCGATTGGATATTCGGTCTGTTTCCCGCGTCGGTGTCAGTGATGTTGGGGCCAATGCGCAACGCATTCGTAAGTTTTTACATGCGTTACAGTAATGGCTTACCCACCAGGGACCGACAAATATGTTAACGCCGAAAAATATTAAGGGGTAAGGGGGAATCCATGAGAAAAAGTATGGGAATATTGACTGAAGATGAACACTTGGGGTAACAACAACTGTGAAATGCGTTGAGGATTTTAGGTGTTCATTTTCACCGGAATACGCAAGCAAACAACCATCATTTGATTTTTCCAGTCCCATCAATCGCGCTGCTCACCCGGAAAACGGCTATATTTTCGCCATCGTTCAAACATCGGATCTATGTACATGTGGTCAATTAGTGGGTGAATACAAATGCAGGCGCCCCTACTTGCTGTTGCTGAACAAGCATGGAAATCTCGTCATAATGATTCCGAATGTTGTTGACCCGTAACCCGTAGTGGTTAAGAAAATAAACGTTTAAGGTTTACGGCTCTACCTCTGATATACGCCATGCCCGAGCCAAATACCATCGAACTGTTACACAGCCGCTACCTTGATGGTCTATCAGTCCGGCAAAGGCGCAAACTGACGATTGACGAGGTTTACTTTTAAGTCAATGACCTGGAATTTCGCGAGGAATTACCGGGCTGGCTCGACTGGTGTCAACGCCAGCAATGCCGCACCGTGTTTCAGAGCCGCGCAAATGAACAGAGTCCATTCACACCGTGCACGGCTGGTCTTAGCGCGACACTGTCTATGCGGCACTTGGACTCGTATTTATCCAGGTGGAGGGGGTCACTTGAGCCGTATTGCTGACCGCCGTTACCAATCCTTGACTGTTGCCGGCGACATTACACCTGAAATCCATACGGAGCTTACACGAATAAGCAACAATCTTAAAATTATGCAGTCGCCCAACTTGACTTGACGGGTTTGGCGAGTTTAGTTGCTGATCACGCACTTACGTTCTTACCCGGCCCATTAATAATCCCGTCTCACTCGCTGTTGCGCTGATGCGCTTTTAATTTGTCATTTTCCGCCTTATTGATTGTGATCAAACACCGCCACTCGTGGAGACCGGGCCCGATATAAAAACCTTCGACGATTACGGTCTTCGATTAAATCCAACTTGATATGGAGATTAAGGATGAAAATCAGCATACATAATACCGCGCTCGCCATGGCTCTATGGGGTGGGGGCATAGCCACTACCGCCGCCGCCACGAGCCTTACACTTGAACAGTCATTGGCTAATCTAAACACGGAAAAAGCCGCCAATTATATCGGCCACGCTGATGTACAGGTACGTGATGAAAGCGAGTTTTTACGGATGCGCGTGTATCTGCAGAAACATTATCACGGTGTTGTGGCGCGACACCATTTTGAACTTGAGCCTGGACAATTTGTTGACTGCGTTGATGAACTCAGCCAACCGGGTGCGCAACGTCACCAAATAACGCGCAAAAACTGGGTGACCGCGCCATCCAGCCTTCCCAAAGATTATGAACCGGTCGATGAGGCGTCCGTACGCGACAAGCATGGTCGCGATCCCGGCATCTTCTTATTATCGTCAGAGTTGCCCAATGTGGAACGAGATGCCGAGGGACTGAAAAAATCCTGCGCTTCAGGCACCATTCCGAAGCTACGACTGACACTAAAGCAAATGACAGCATTCAAAACGCTGGAGCATTTTCGTCATAAAATCGGCCAACCGGGAAAGCAGGCTTTGCCGACCGTCTATGCGTCACCGGCAATCAGCGCCAATGATCATGAATATGCCCATGCTTATGACTGGGTCACCAATTGGGGCGCGGAAAGCTACCTTAACGTCTGGAAAAGCTATACCGAAAAAGCCAAAGAATTTTCCTTGTCGCAGATATGGGTTACTGATGGCGGTCAGGAGACAGTAGAGGCCGGATGGCAAGTCTACCGAAACCGGCATGTATTCAATCCGAAATACCCCTATTTTTTTATATACTCCACGCAGGATGGATACAATCAAACCGGATGCTATGACCTGGAATGCAATGATTTTATTCAAACAAACTCCAGCGTCGTGATAGGGGGCCGTTGGACAAATCTGAGTGTGGTAGGCGGTGCACAGTATTCCACCAAAATACTTATCCAAAAAGACGGAACTACCGGTCACTGGTGGATTGCTGTGGACGGCGTTTATGCCGGCTATTACCCCCGCTCCCTCTATGATACCAACGGCATTAAGAATCAGGCTGACAAGGTTGACTTCGGTGCTGAGATTGTCAATTCGACACCACATAGTCGCCACACCAAGACTGATATGGGTAGTGGTTACAAGCCCTTCAGTGGATTTGGTTATGCCGCCTATCAGAGAAATATACGTTATGTCAATACCAGTAATCAGTATGCAACACCAAGTCTCACTGAAGCACGGGATGACTCGGGTTGCTATGATATTGATACGGGCTACGCGAATAACTGGAAAACATACTTCTATTTTGGAGGTGAAGGATATAATGTATCAATTTGCCCTTAATAAAATACTTGTTTGACAATGATTGCCGGGTAGTGATACCTCAAAAGATCGACGGGACAACCAATCGTGTTCGACGTTTGGTTGATCCTGCCCCTTCAAAATTGAGCCCTTAGGACCCCACGGTACACCGGCTTGATTCCCCGGCAGGGGGTCGACAAACGACTCCGATACAAGCGCCAACCCGCCAACATATGCGCAGTATTAACCACCATTCATGGCAAACGGGTTTTAAACAAGAGCCGTTTTTCGGCATTGAAAAACCAGTTGCTGGCCATCGAATGCGGATAATCAACAGGACACAGCCACTGCACGCCGGCAGCTGTGTCGAACCGGGTACCCACTACCTGCTTTATCCCACGACGGTAAACCACAACACAATCGTAACAAAATTAGTCTGCATTCTATAATTGGAAATCTGTCGTTCAATTGGTTAGAATACCGACCTGTTCACCCAATCAAACAATTCCAGCGACGGGACAAGTGCATTTGAATAATAACGGATCGGAATAATTGCGGAAGGTCTGATTGTATTTTATTAACACGTGTTAGTTTGGAGTCAATTGAATATGGATTCAGTGAAACAACATTCACATAACCTGATGAAAGCCATGGTCCTGGCGACTACCGTTTTCTGTTCTACAACAGTTTTTGCCGACGATCATGGCGTTGCCAAGTACAGGCAAAACTGCGATATGCTTCCGTTGGTAAACACCCTGATTGGGGCCGGACCCAATACAACTGTTTGCGTTGACGCACCGGTTGCATTGGAAAAAGCGAAAGTCGTATTTAATTTGGATGTACCTGTGATGTCCGGCGGCAATCCGGTCGGGTTGCGGCACATGTGGATGCTGGGTACCGCATTAAAAGCGCGTATTAAAGCCGGTTTGGCAGACCCGAAAAAGGTCTCGATCATCGGCGTATTACACGGTTCTTCAACGCCCTGGGCACTGAAGGATTCTCCCGTGGCCGGTTGGATAGAGAAACTATTTTCGTTAAATAAAGACGGTGTCAATATCAGTCTGGAAATGTGCGGCGTCACCATGATGGGCAAGGGACTGACCAACAGCGATCTCTATAAGAGCGAAAACGGCATGATTCACGTAAATCAGGGCGCCATCGGCCGACTGATCGATCTGCAACAACATAAATATGCTTATATTCAGGAAGATTAAGTGATGCGGGGTTTTTGTTGACCAATCACTTGGTTTTCACCGATTACAAACAGGCCGCATAGCGTTGCGGCCTGTTTGCTATAAAATTTCTTCGTCCTTAGTTATAACTCATGGAAGGCTAGCACATCGTTTTCAACGGTCATCGATATCTTCGCCGCTGCGCTTACAGCGTGAAGCCGTCAAAACCGGATTACCTGAACGCTTGTGCCGAAAATAACCATGGCCAACAAGGCTCATGCAATTTCCAGCCGCTCTCGTGGTCATAGTAATAGTAATGGATATGGCGGATGACAGGGAACTCCAGCCCGGGCATGGAAACAGGCGTAACTATTTGACAATAATTCACCTGTTTTTTACGCTTGGACAGGATCTCGGCCCCAAAACCAACTGGGAAAGCGTTAAAGCCTATTATCCTTGTAATATTGTGGATATATTTATCATTTTTCGTTATATATGCACGTTGTACACAAGCCGATTATAATAAGTGTCACCGTGAGTGATATCGCTGCATGAATGAGAATGAGGAAACCATTACAAAACCGATGACGGGATGGCGCCAAGGCGATCTTCCCATCACGATCACTTATATATCCAATGATGGGCATTCCCATCAGCTACAGTTTGCCCGAACCTTTGTCGTTGGTCGCGAGCCCGATTGCGACGTCTGTTTGGACAATAAGTCGGTAAGCCGACAACATCTTCGCGTGTTTCCCGAAGCGGGCTACTGGTACATACAGGATTTAGGCAGTACCAACGGGACCTGCATTGACGACAAACAGGTTCAGCACCAGCGAATCACCTCGCCAACCCGGATAGACCTTGGTGCCGGCAGCGTGGAAATCACCTTGGAACCCAGCACGCCGACAGAACAACAAGCTCGCCGCCCCCAAATCGAAAGCAATGGAGATGCCTCCGCCGCCGGCTCCAACGATCACCCCGAACACGTTAGCGACTACACCAGATTAATTCATTTTGCGGTTAATCAGGCGAAATTAAAATACAACCGTCGCTATCTTTTCGCGATTGCGGGCTTTTGTGTATTGCTCCTTGCGGCATTGACAACAGTGTACTATCAGCAAAACCGGTTATCGGAGCTAAAATCGCTTACGGTAAGTGTATTTTATGATATGAAAGAAATGGAACTGCAACTGGCGCGAATTGAAATGCAACTCAAGGATTCCGACGATGAAAAAATCGCCCAACTAAGAAAAATGCGCAGCCAGCTTTCGGCCATGGAATCGCGTTACGATACCTTTTTGAAAAAACTGGGAACCATCCGCAAAAACCTGCCCGAGGATGAACAACTGATACTGAAAATGGCGCGAATTTTCGGTGAATGTGAAGTTGATATGCCGCCGGGATTTGTCGCGGAAGTCAGACGATATATCCAAAAATGGAAAACTACACCGAGATTTGTGAAAGCGATTAAACGGGCACAAGAAAATGGCTATTCGTCGATTGTAAAGGCCACCATGTTGGAGCAGTACCTACCGCCACAATTTTTCTATTTGGCCCTTCAAGAAAGCGATTTTAAAAAGAAGCGTGTGGGACCCAAAACACGGCACGGCATTGCAAAAGGAATTTGGCAATTTATTACCGCTACAGCGCGCCGCTATGGACTAAAAACCGGACCGCTTTTGGAGGTTCGAAAGTTCGACCCTCGTGACGAGCGGTTTAATTTTGAACGGGCCACCCGTGCGGCGGCCCATTACCTGCATGACATCTACTCCACCGAAGCACAGGCCTCCGGCTTGCTGGTTATCGCTTCATATAATTTCGGCGAAAATCGCCTAAATCAATTAATCAAAAAAATGCCGGAGAATCCTCGCGAGCGCAATTTCTGGGCCTTGCTTAAAAAGCACAAAATTCCGCGTGAAACCTACGATTATGTATTCTATATCTTTTCAGCGGCTGTCATAGGCGAAAATCCCCGCCTGTTTGGCTTCGAAATTGACAACCCATTGAATACCGATACCTAATATACTAATATAATATAGTGTTTCAAATAAAACGTTCGGAGAAACCCGCGCTACGAAAATTCATGACATAGCCGGGCCGGGACATCGTTGCCAACCAACGAATGGCGCCCGTGGTTAAGTCAGCGTATAAGCACCGCGTCATGTCTTTGGGACATATTTTGTTTCTGGCCAGGCGGCATTAATTTCCTCGGCCTGATGCTTTGTATTAAATCTTTCCCATACGATCCCATTGACATCCGTTTCTACCGAAAATTCGGTTGCCTCTGGATCTTCCAAACCAAGATGGCGTAGCTCACCGGGTTTGCAATTGGTATCCACTTTTATTGAAATGTTCAAAGTTTCGGTTCGCCATAGCGCGTAGACGCCGGCAACCACAACACAGGACTCCACACCCAATCGAACGGTGTAATCCGTAAGGCTTTTGTCCAAGCTATGGGTGGCTAATGCTATATGCAGTTTTTCATTTTTGGTTCGCCGCATGTTTTTTGCGCCGGCCCGCATGTATGACCAGCACCATTTGACGCATTGCTTCTAAAAAAAGAAATGACGCCGCAAATACCTCAAACAATATCGTGGCATTCATCGCAAATGTATGCTCTGAAAATGAAGCGACCCCATAGTGACCAAGACTATCCATACCTAATACGGCGTAGACAGTCAAAAGCATCAGCCCGGCGCGAGGTAATCCGCGCACTAGAAGAACCCACCCGCCTATGCCAATGAGCGTAATAACTAGCCATGCTGCATAGATATCCGAGCGAACCCAGGTATCAGGCAATCCTGGATAATCAGATAGGAACTCGGCGTTATGAATAAAATGGATAACACTGGCCAACCCATAGATAAGCAGCAACGTCACAAGTGTGAATCTATTCATAGCCCAACCAATCCTATCGTTGTTTGTCTACCAGACATTATACATGTAAAGTATATAGAATATTTTAATATTTTTACTATCGGTCGGTATCGGTCGAATCAAAAGCTTACATGATTTTGTCAGTTAAAACTTTCTAGTGTTACAAAAAAAACGCCCGATTGGGCGCTAAAGGCACTCGTCTTACTCCAGCGGTGCACCACCGAGGTCGGAATACTCCGTTTCGTAAGGAGGCTCGAACCCCCCACTTTCATACTCTTGATATTCGACTATATTCAACTTACCGTCATGATCGAGATCGATTTCTTTGAAGATTTGATCCAGATCAAAACGGACCTTTGCTTCTTCCCGAGTAACATAGCCGTTAACGTCGGAATCATGTTCAAACGCAATTGGATAGTTTTCACTGGCCAATCCGGTTGATGCGAACAACCCAACAATCATGCCAAATGCAATGATAAGTCTTTTCATATGCTTACTCCTTAAATCAGTGAGTCACTGATTTCAGGGATAAAAGGTAAAGAGACTTTGAGACTTCAACGCATGCTTTTCAGCATACGTCCGAACAAACATGTGATCATTGACGTTTGTCATGATACATTACGAAATCTGTCTCGTATTCGGCGGGAGTTTTTGTGTCAATAGATACGGGCAACACACGAGTCGGCTTTTCATAAGATAATGCTATCCATTCACATCAAAAATCTATCGCGAATTCAACTCGCACATGCAGTAGTTGATTGAATTTCGAAGCATACTTGGGTGCCTTAAATCCAAGTTTTGTACGGGGTCTATTGCTAAGATTAACCATAGCGCGCTTAACCAGTTGTCGAGTGATAGACAAAATTATGACCCTCGGGAAAACATTGGCGTAAAATTTCAATTGACGTTCTCATTCAATCCGCTTTCCCACGATAAGAATAAGCAAGTCCCGCAGATCCGCCGTAGTGAATTTCCGAACCCGTTTCGCTGCTGTAACCACCTGTTTCCCCTTGGTCGTGCTGTTAAGGTGTATCGCGGTGAAACATTTTTCCTTGGATACTCCTTGATTATCGTTTGAACGGATACCGTGATAATCCATTTCTCGAGCGATGTAATGAACCGGAGCACGATGAACAAATTTGTCGACGTCAGTTCCAGGCGGAATCCGCGCCAAAAACATTGTTGGCCACCTATGGTCCAAAAACGGTTTTGGCTGGTAAATGAATGAAGTTAGCGGCAGCCAGATAGCCAGCGTGCCAATGACCCTGACGGTTCAACAAGCGGATACAAACTTTGTAACGTTTATGATTTCCATCGCATTGGTTTTTTATCATTGTGATAGTCATCATTAACACTATCATAATACGCATGAAAGACAGTATCCATGCGAATACGGCTATAGCCTGTTTGACGACAAATAGTCCGGTTCGCTGTACCGGTTTTGCTGTCATCAATCTACTACTCATGCGAAGGAAACCCTTTCGCGATCATCACTATCGCACAGCCCTGGGGAGACATGGTTCTAGTGACCGACCTTAAGCGCTGGGATTTCGGGCAAACAAAAGAGTGGCTTAAGTGAAACAGAAACGGGCATTGCGACATTTATCATCCACATTTTGCCATTGTCTGGTATAGCCGCGGCATCCGATATGAAGCCATGTGGAGTTTTGCGATTGACGATTTTACTTATGACAAGACCCCATTGTGGCATAATCTTAAATCTTAACACCGGCAAAAAAAAACGGCATGGTTGAAGACACCAAGTATTTATTGAAGCATCTTAAGTCAAAGGCCGCATCACATCCATGATGTGTGATTGACTCCATAGACCCTGAATTTCAAGTTGTTTTCGAGATGAGGCACAAGCAAATACGGATTCAACTAAATGCTGCCGTGAAGCTTCGAATTCTGGTAAAATATTGCTGGCATTTCCCATTCAGTTTAACAGCCAGATAAGCCACACCAACATGAAAATACTGATAGTTGATGATCACGCCTTGTTTCGAGAGGGTTTATGTCATGTTCTGGCCAAACTTGATAACAATATCATGCTGTTGCAGGCATCGGATTTTAAACGGGCCTGGCGGCTGGTCACGGAAAATTCCGATCTTGATTTGCTGCTGCTGGATCTGAATCTGCCTGATTATGATGGATTTTCCGCCCTGGAAAGACTCACCCAAAGCTATCCGGCCCTACCGGTGGTAATACTTTCGGCATCCAATCGCCGCGAAGACATTCAGCGCTCACTAAACGGCGGTGCTATGGGCTATATACCCAAAGAAAGCACCGGTTCGGTCATGATTTCGGCGCTAATGCTAGTTCTTAGCGGCGGGATCTATGTACCCCCGAATCTTGCAGCAAACACGGTTTTGACGGACGGACAGCCCCTTCCATTGACTCCCCGGCAACTGCAGGTATTGAAGTTGATTACCGAAGGTTACTCCAACAAAGCCATTGGCGGTCGTTTAAATCTAGCTGAAGCCACGGTAAAAATGCATGTTACCGCTATCCTTAGAATTCTCGACGTGGACAACCGCACCCAGGCTGTGTTATCAGCAACCAAGTTGGGACTCGATTTGTCCATAATATAGCCGGCAACAACCGAGTTTTGGCAATGTTGATGCTTGCCGGGGCGTGTTTCCGGTCGGCTGAGTGGAAACCCTATTTTAGCCTAGCCCTGCCCTTTACCCATAGAATAGTCGATAAAAACACACTGCTGTCCCGCTAATTGGCTGCGAATTGGGCTAAACACGGGTTTTGCG
>Ga0114931_10004516_pt1 | contig 17375 bp, 9 predicted proteins | sample 2SBtaG_FD_89579 | JGI IMG/M metagenome (GOLD analysis project Ga0114931, IMG submission 89579) | Deep subsurface microbial communities from Kolumbo volcano to uncover new lineages of life (NeLLi) - 2SBTROV14_V59a metaG | ecosystem: Environmental > Aquatic > Marine > Volcanic | place: Kolumbo...
ATGTAGCCCCCTAGCCGGACCACCCCGCGCTCGGAGCAGCCCTGCGACAAGCATTCCTTAGGCCACAAAGCTATCTCACAAATTCAGGCGACTGCAGAGACGATTCCGTTGAGCCACCTTGCAGCCACACGGACAACTCGTTTGAGACAAACCGTGTGCTACGATTCGAGCATCTTACTGATCTTCGCCGTCGTGCAGGTTGCATTGTTTAGTTGATGCGACGAGGATTGATCCAGCGTATCATCCCTTCAGCATAGGGGATGGTGATCAAATTTGGGATCACACGGTCGAAAGTACGACGCAACCACCACGCTGTGTCTGGGTTGAGGTAAATGATGTCGCCTGGTTGGACGTAGACGTTCTCATTCCACTGGTAACGTGCCGCAATGAGATCGACGTGGATCAGCATTGGCGGCTGCCCTGGAATACTTCGGTGAACTGTCACCGTAGTGGGCGAGTCAATCGGATCGATGTATCCAGCCATTGCTACAGCTGTCACGACATCAACATCTCGATCCTTGGGCAGCAGAAATGCATTTCCGAGCCGTCGATCCAAATTAGAAACTCTGAAATTCAGGGCGTTATTATCGTTTAGTTGTCCCACCACGAAAAATACTTCGTCAGGCAGACGTGGTACGACAATGACATCTCCTGGCCTGAGCCTCACATCATCCAGCGACAAGTACTCTTGAAGCGTCGATTGATTGTCATCAACGATCATTGGCGTACCACCTCGCAGTGGAATCTTTAGCACGATGTTAGGCTGCGATTCGAGCGGCTCGCCCGAGAGGCCTTGAACAGGCGATGGGAGAGGTATCAATTCGCCATCGGCGGCTCCCGCGAATGGCGTTTCTGTCAGGTCTTCGGTCGTCAAGCGGCGATGCACTTCAATAACTTCTGCGGAATACTCCGACAGTCCCCCAGCCAACGCGAGCGCGTGTGGTACATCGTTGCTATTTGCTCGTAAGGAATGGACACCGGGCGCGTTCACTTCCCCGATGATCGGGATACTAAAAGTTGCCGGTTCCGATAGCGATACGCTTGTCTTGGGGTTGGTAAGGATTTCGCCTTCGAGATACGCGTCGTCTATCGCTTTCTGGGCTTGCGAGAGATTCTTTCCGCCTACCTCGACTTCTCCGACCAGCGGAAGCCTTATCTTGCCATCTGACATGATCGTGGCCAATATCGGTCGTACCCGCTCTTCCGAACCTGGGTTCGACAATCCTGCAACGACGACCTCGATAATATCGTTGGGACCAAGAAAATAGTCCGCCTCGACCGGAACCGAGAGACTGGCCAAATTCAATTTACTGGCAAAACTTCGTATGGGCGTCCGGTACGAATCCGAAAGGCAATGTGCAGGAATAGCCGGAGAACGAAAAGGCGCATAACACCCAGTTATGTTTATCAGACTCAGCAACCCGATCAACGTTACGGCAAGCTGCTTGGGTGAGAGGGTTCGGCAACCGTGCGCATACGAATTGGCTTTCAGTTCATCCTTGAACATAAATGAATCCATTCAATAGCAATATTTTGTGCAGCCAAACGTCAACGGCTCAAGTAGATTTAGCTACCTAACCGCTAGCCTTGGCCTTATTGTGTTGGGCTGTATCAGCGATCTGTCATAAGTGATTGAGAGCGATTTACCATGCAACCCCCTTCATTACGCAGAATCGGCAACTTGCTAGTGATTGGTCAATCAAGTTAACTTTACCCGCCCTAATCTCGTGTTTCCAATTCGCTTCGTGCCGATTGTTCGGCTTGTTCTGGTTAGGCAATTTGAAAGGAAATCAAGCTTTAGTCTCTTTGTATCTGAGCTTGAACTAGGAAAACAGCGTCTCTTAGGCAAAGCACGAATGACGTCCAGATATCGAAAAAGGGCGTCATTCGTGCTTTGCCTAATCCTTGCCTAGCCAATGTCCCCAGGACGCTCGCTCGTGGTCGATTTTCCAGCGGTTTGACCGAATATCTCAGTTCACTGCTTCAAAATCTCATTCCTCTAGGCTCCACCTCCATGGATACTGTAGAGTCTGTGCAGAGATGTTTGTCGATTGTCTCACAACAGGCTTCCCCGAACCTAGAAAAGGGTTGTTGTGCTAGCTGCCTCAATGATGTCTGCACGATGGTCCCAACAGCTCCAATGAGATGCGTAGGGGTTAGTATTACAGGAGATGACTGCTCTGCCAAATTCACAGCTAACAGCCGACGATTCGCTTGCCACCTGCGTGCAACGTGCAGAGCTGAGTTACGTCGACAAATTTGATAAGCCGCCCCAGTGGGTCGTTGCTGCTCCTGGTCGAGTTAACCTCATCGGCGAGCATACCGACTACAACGAAGGCTTCGTGCTACCGATGGCAATTCAGCGCTACGTTGTCGTTGCCGCTGGCCTCAAGCCTGTAGCCCAACAACCGTGCAGCGGCAACACGGCGGTATTCCACAGTGCGAACCTTGGCGATTCTTTCCATACCACGCTCGATAAAATCACGAAGTCGGAGCCGGGAAATTGGTCCAATTATGTCAAAGGAGTTTTGGCAGGCTTTCTTGACCGAGAATACCACCTCCCTTCGTTCCAGGCAGTGATTCAATCCTCGGTACCTGTGGGCGGAGGCCTGTCAAGCAGCGCGGCTCTCGAGGTTGCCGTCGCGACGCTTCTCGAATCAATTTTGGAAACCTCCCTCGCCGCATCAGAAAAGGCCTTACTCTGTCAACAGGCCGAGCATCAGTTCGCGGGCGTACCCTGCGGCATCATGGACCAGTTTTGCAGTGTCTTTGGTCAAGAAGACGTGCTGATGCTGATAGACTGTCAATCACAAAAGATTCAGTCCATCGCCTTCACCTCGCCCGACGTGACGGTTTTGATCGCTCACAGTAACGTCAATCACGAACTGGTAGGTGGCGAGTATCGAGAGCGACGTCAGCAATGCGAAGCTGCGGCCCATGCCCTGGGGGTTTCGTCTTTGCGAGAGGCAACGCTGGCTGGATTGGAAAATGTGGCTGATCAGTTAGACGAAGTCATCTATCGGCGCACGCGGCATGTGATCGCCGAAAATACTCGCACGCTGCAAGCGGCCGACGCCATTGGTGCCGAAGATTGGTTGACTGCCGGAGAACTGATGTTTGCCAGTCATGCGTCGTTACGTGATGATTACGAGGTAAGTTGTGGCGAGCTGGATATTCTGGTCGATATAGCCCAAGAGATCGGCGTTCCAGGTGGCGTCTATGGCTCGCGAATGACGGGCGGCGGTTTTGGTGGTTGTACGGTGAGCTTGGTGAAGACCGACTTGGTTTCGTCGGTCTCAGAGATGTTACGGACTAGCTATCTTGAGAAGACAGGTATCGAGCCATCTCTGTTTGCAACCCGCCCCGCTCGTGGCGCCCATGTGATTCAAGCCTAGCTGCAGAGTTTAGCACAAGAGTCGAGCGACCAGAGCAGAACCTACCGTCGGTGAAAACCAAATGCACGCAGTAACTCTTATTTCATTTCTTTTCTTCACTTCCCTTGTAGGTGTACTAACTTGGTTCTTTACCCGTCGCGACGATCATGAAAGTAGCCAGGGCTACTTCTTGGGGGGCAGGTCGCTCACCTTCCCGCTAATCGCCGGTTCGCTTTTGCTGACCAACCTCTCGACCGAGCAAATGGTCGGCCTGAATGGCGCCGCGTTTACCGATGGTCTGTGTGTGATGGTCTGGGAAGTGGTTGCCGTGATTGCCCTGGTCGTGATGGCGCTGTTTTTTCTGCCGCGGTTTCTCAAGAGCGGTGTGGCTACCGTGCCGCAGTTTTTAGAAATTCGGTACGATCACCAAACCCAGGTCATCACCAATCTCATTTTTCTAGTGGCATACGTCGGCATTTTACTGCCAATCATTCTTTACACCGGGGCGACCGGGATGATCGGGATTCTCGATATCGAATCCATGCTCAATATCCCCACAGTATTTGGTATCGATTCAGAAATTGTCACCTTGTATTTAATTGTTTTTGCAGTCGGAATTCTTGGTTCGATCTATGCGCTGTTTGGTGGTTTAAGAACAGTTGCAGTCTCCGACACACTCAATGGAGTCGGTTTGCTTGTCGGAGGCTTTTTGATTACAGGCTATGCCCTAGCACAGTTAGGAGGCGAGGGAGGCATTACCGAAGGCGCAAATTTGCTCTTCGAACAGCAAAAAGATCGCTTCAACTCCATTGGTGGACAAAAGTCTTCGGTTCCATTTGGAACCATCTTTTCTGGAATCTTCCTGCTGAACCTTTTTTACTGGACAACGAACCAGCAGATCATCCAGCGAACTTTTGGCGCGAGCAGTCTTGCCGAGGGGCAAAAAGGCGTGCTGTTGACCGGGGCACTTAAGTTGCTTGGACCCCTCTATCTCGTCATTCCTGGCATGATCGCGTACAGCATGTTTGCCGGCGAAGAGATCAAAGCAGACCACGCTTACGGAATGCTCGTCAACCGAGTGTTGCCAGAACACCTCACCGGATTTTTCGCAGCTGCGATGATCGGCGCGATTCTTTCCAGTTTTAATTCCGCATTAAACAGCTCGTGCACCCTGTTCAGCTTAGGTCTGTACAAAAACGTCTTTCGCAAGAATGCAACCGAGAAAGAAGTCGTTCGGTCTGGTAAAATATTCGGTTGGGTCGTCGCAATCGTGGCGATGAGTATTGCTCCGCTACTGGCCAAGACAGATAGTATATTTGGCTATCTTCAAAAAATGAACGGCATGTACTTCATCCCTATTTTTGCCGTCGTGCTGGTCGGAATGCTATCGAGACGCGTTCCGCCTCTGGCAGCAAAAATTAGTCTTGTTGTTGGATTTACCGCGATTGCTGTCGGCTACTTCGTGTCACCCTTCGACAAAATTGTCGCGTCGTTACACGATTTTCACTTCCTGGGGCTTGTCTTCAGCTGGCTTGTCGTCTTGATGCTGATCATCGGCGAAATAAAACCTCGCGAAACGGAATGGGTCCAGCAAGATGTGGGGGCCGTCGATATGACACCGTTTCGATATGCCAAATTGTCGGGATTGATCTTGATCGCTATCGTCATCCTAATCTATGCGACGTTCGCCGATTTTTCGTCCCTTGATCCTTTCGCTCAATAATGCCGTTTCGTAAGTTTAGCCGGAGAGATAATGATGAAGCCATTGGTAGCTATTTTAGTCAGTTTAACGTTTGTCGTTTGCCAGTCGTCCAACGCCAAGACAAAAGTTGACGACTTCGATAGCATTCGTCTCTACACGCTGACAAACAACCATGGCATGACGGTCAAGGTGACTAATTATGGGGCCATCGTGACCTCGATCATGGTCCCTGATCGAGACGGAAAAATTGCCGACATCACACTGGGTTACAACAGCGTTGAAGGCTATATCAACGCTGTTGATCGACCCTATTTTGGTGCGATTGTTGGGCGCTACGGCAACCGCATCGCGAAGGGGCGATTTTCGATTGATGGCGAAACCTACAAGTTGGCAACCAATAACGACGAAAATCACCTCCATGGCGGCAATGTTGGTTTCGACAAAGTCGTTTGGGATGCCAAACCCGTTTCTTCCGACGGCTGCGATGGCATCGAATTGATCTATCTCGCCAGAGATGGCGAAGAGGGGTATCCGGGCAACCTGAGTGTCAAGATTCTCTATCAACTTTCCAACAACAACGAATTAATTATTCAATACCACGCTACCACCGACAAGGCGACGCCGATCAACCTCACACAGCACACTTATTTTAATCTCAAAGGGGAAGGAGAAGGTACGATCCTCGATCACGAGCTTTTGCTGAACGCCAAGCGATACACGCCGGTCGATAAGGGACTTATCCCTACTGGTGAACTTGCACCAGTGGCTGGCACTCCATTCGATTTCACGTCGCCAAAAGCCATCGGACGAGACATCGGGCAGGAGCATCAACAGCTTGAATATGGCTTCGGATACGATCACAATTTTGTGCTAGATGGCAATGAGGGAACCATGAAGTTGGCCGCGCGTGTCTACGAGCCAACCAGCGGTCGTGTCCTAGAAGTCCAGACCACCGAGCCAGGCGTTCAGTTCTATTGCGGCAACTTCCTAGATGGAACCTTGAAGGGAAAATCGGGCAAACCCTACGTCCATCGAGGCGGTTTCTGCCTCGAAACACAACATTTTCCCGATAGCCCCAATCATGCAGAATTCCCGTCAACCATCCTTCGCCCGGGCGAGCAATACAAAACCAAAACCGTTTTTAAGTTCTCAACTAGTAAATAATTCTAAAACACGATACTTCGAGCTCATAGTTCACACGAGAAAGCAACTAAGATGATAAAAATTCCTCTCCCGAGATCCTGGCGCATCTTTCCCTGTATCTGCTTATTTCTCTTCGCAGTCTCAATTTGTCTTTCGGACTCTGTTGCCGAAGAAGAACAAAGCAGAACGCCCCTTGTTACGAAATGGGGAAAAGACGTGACTCCTGAAAATGTCTGGCAGGAATACCCTCGCCCTCAAATGGTTCGTGCCGATTGGTCGAATCTCAACGGCCACTGGGATTATGCCATCGCGCCTCGCAAGTCAGGCCAACCCAAAGCCTGGGATGGAAAAATTTTGGTGCCATTCTGCATCGAATCGGATCTCAGTGGTGTTTCAAAAAAGGTTGGCCCGAAACAAGTGCTTTGGTATCACCGAACTTTCAACGCAAACCTGCCGAAAGACGGGGGTCGGTTGTTACTGCATTTTGGCGCCGTCGACTGGAAAGCAAACGTCAAGGTCAACGGCAAGTTCGTTGGTAGCCACCAAGGTGGATACGATCCCTTTACATTCGACATCACCGATGCGCTCAAAGACGGAGAAAACGAGCTCATCGTCTCTGTCTGGGACCCTACCGATGCTGGTACGCAGCCGCGTGGAAAGCAGGTCCAGCAGCCTCACACGATTTGGTACACCGCAGTCACAGGAATTTGGCAAACCGCTTGGTTAGAGCCTACTCCGGCTACTTATGTCCGCTCGCTTAAAATTGTGCCAGACGTTGATCATTCAGCGCTGCAAGTCAATGTCTTTGGTTCCGACGAAGCCGATGTGCACGTTGAAGTTCTCGATGCAGGCCAAGTCGTTGCCGAAGGCACCGGCCGCACCGGGCACGCTCTTGCCGTGCCAATCAAAAGTCCCAAGCTCTGGTCGCCCGACTCTCCCCATTTATACGATCTGCACGTCGAACTGAGCCAAAAAGGAAAAGTGACAGACACCGTCCAGTCGTACGCAGGCATGCGTAAGATCGAGATCGGCAAAGATGCTTCCGGTATCAATCGTCTGCTATTAAACGGAAAACCCCTCTTTCAATACGGCCCGCTCGACCAAGGTTGGTGGCCCGATGGTTTGTACACGGCACCGTCTGACGATGCACTCAAGTACGATATCGAAATGACCAAGGCTTACGGCTTCAGCATGACGCGCAAGCATGTCAAAGTAGAACCCGCTCGTTGGTATTATTGGTGCGACAAGCTGGGCCTCTTGGTATGGCAAGATATGCCCAGCGGAGATCGAATCGAGGCCCTTTGGAAACGCATCGTCGGAATCGAAGGCCCCAAATGGGTACGCACTGTTGAGTCGAAGCAACAGTTCGATCACGAATTGACCGAGATAATTCAAGACTTTGGCAATCACCCGTCGATTGTCATGTGGGTACCATTCAACGAACGCTGGGGCCAATCGTATACAGAAGAAACTATCGAGTCGGTCCGACGTTTAGACCCTACTCGCTTGGTCAATAGCGCCAGCGGCGGAAACTTTATGGGGGTTGGCGACGTACTAGACGTCCACAATTATCCCGATCCTGTTTTTCCCGGCACCGATCCTTACCAAGCAGTCGTATGCGGAGAGTTTGGCGGCCTGGGGCTTCCCGTCGAGGGGCACACCTTGCTGAAAAAAGGAAACTGGGGATATCACAGCTACAAAACAAAAGAGGAACTATCAAAAGCCTACTTGGAAAAAATCGATATGCTCAAGCCAATGATCGAACAAGGCTTGTCCGCCGCGATTTATACTCAGATCACCGATGTAGAAATCGAAACTAATGGGCTGATGACCTACGACCGTGAAGTGCTAAAACTAGACACAAAAGTCATCGGCGAAGCAAACCGTCAACTCTATCAAGTATTGCCGTAGGGTGGGCACCGCCCACAACCCCGAAAAGCGTGGCACGAAAACAAGTTTTCACATATTTGTATTAGAGAGAAAACTATTTCTTCAACAAGCTAGCCGCCGGCTCATCAAGATAAAGTATCATCGCCGGGTGCTGCTGTAATATCGAAGCAGGCACCTCATTAGAGATTGGTCCCTCAACCGTTTTCTGAACCGCCTTGGCTTTTCGCTCATCGGGAACCGTGCAAACGATATGCTTCGATTTCATGATCTGGCGTATCGACATACTGACCGCCCGGCTAGGAACGCCTTCAAACGTCGGAAACCAGCCTTCGCCCAATTGCTGCTTGCGGCAGGCGTCGTCGAGGTCGACGATCAAGTAAGGTTTTTCGGTTTCAAAGTCGGCCGGCGGATCGTTGAATGCTAAGTGTCCGTTTTCGCCAATGCCAACAAAGGCCACGTCGACAGTTTGCTCTGAAATCAACTTGTCGAGCCTCTCACATTCGGCGGCCACATCGCCATTACCATCAAGGCCTTCGCCGTTCACATAGTTGAACTTACCGATGGAAATCTTGTCGACGAATCGCTCTTTCAAATACTTGCGAAATGAAGCCGGATGTGAGATCGGCATACCGGTATATTCGTCGAGATGAAAGCCGGTAACTTTCGACCAATCGATGTCGGCCTCCTCGATCAGTGCAGAGAGCATTTCAAACTGCGAGGCACCGGTAGCTACGATTATCGTTGCTTTGCCCTGCTTGTCGATTGCTTCGCGAATCAGCGTTGCACCATCGGCAGCTGCCTGCCGGCCCATAGCATCTTTGTTGGAACTGACAAGAACTTTCACCTATGCACCTCTTTCAGGCTACAGAGCAAGCGACCTAGGTCGCTGGAAAAAATATTGTTTTCAGCCATGCTATCCAACTAGCCTAGGAGACACAATAACCCTAAGCAATGAATCAAACCGGTTTTTCCCTAACCATTCAGCCGATCGAAGTGGCATGGCCAAAAAAATACCATAAGACACGAAAACTAAAAGGTTTAACCGCAGAGATCGCAGAGTAGCACAGAGAAAAAAGCAAAGGGAAATTTTCAAAAATCAAGCTCTGCGAATCTCTGCGACCTCAGCGGTGATTCTTTATTTCAAACTTTTTTTGGCTTATTCACTTCAGGCGGCTGAAGTATTACATTTTTCCAAGTTAAGCATGAGAGTTTCTAGTGAGTGCCCGCGTATAATTTGGTATTCTTACGAACTCATACTGAAAAGACTAACCGCCAAGATCACCGAGGGCGCCAAGAGGGTAGAGAAAATCCTGACACCACCTAGTAAAGTGTAATCGACGAGCAAAGAGGAAAACGCCTCGTAGGTACTGTAAAAATAGCCCCTTGGCGCTCTTGGCGTTCTTGGTGGTTTTCACTTTGAGTTACGAACATCCACTACATTGCATACCTGCATTCACTATGGGATAAACTAGACTTCGCCGTCGGAAATTGCCTTCCGTAAGATGAATTTGATGTCGACCGCCACATAGGACTTTTGTCATGAACAAGAACTTGCTCGGTTTTTTCTGCATTTGGTTCGCGTGCTTACCGGCACTGGCCGACTCACCGCGAATTTTTTCGGCAGGAAAGTTGCCCGACGACATCCGCTTAGGAAAATTAAGGAGCCTGGGAGACAGTTACTTTCCTTTCCAGCAGGTCGACTCTCCAGCCGCGTGGGAAAAACGGGCCAGCGAATTGCGCCGGCAAGTTAAGGTTGCTACTGGTCTCTGGCCGCTGCCCACTCGTACGCCACTCAATGCCAAGGTCCATAGTCCGGTCGATCGAGAGGAATATACCGTTTGGCGAGTTTCCCTCGAGTCGTTCCCCGGCCACTTTGTGACGGGCAGTCTCTATCGCCCCAAAAACAAGTCGGGCAAATTGCCAGCTGTGTTGAGCCCGCACGGGCATTATCCCGAGGGACGCTTTCATGCCTTCAACGACCAACAGCTTCACCAGCAAATCGCCGTCTGCGGCGAACGGTTTATCGTGGGCGGTCGGCACCCCGTGCAGGCACGCTGTGTGCAATTGGCAAGGATGGGTTGCGTCGTGTTTCAATACGACATGGACGGCTACGCCGACTCGGTGCAAAGGAATGCACATCGTCATGATGTTCGCGAGCACATGAATACTGCCGAGGCGTGGGGGCTCAATACGCCGCAAGCCGACTTGCGTTTGCAGAACTTGATGGGTCTGCAAACTTGGAATTCAATTCGTGCTCTCGATTTTCTCTCAGGGCTGGAGGATGTCGATCCCGAGCGGATTGTGGTCACCGGCAGTAGCGGCGGCGGGACTCAGACATTCATGCTGATGGCGGTCGACGATCGGCCCGTCGGGGCGGTTCCTTGCGTTATGGTTTCGACGGCTATGCAAGGCGGTTGCCAATGTGAAAACGCACCCTACCTTCGCATCGGCGCGGGCAACATCGACATCGCCGCACTCGCAGCACCACGCCCAATGGCCCTCACCGCAGCAGACGATTGGACCCGAGAGCTCAAGACCAAGGGCTATCCCGATTTGCTCAACCTCTATGCGATGCTGGGCCATAAAGACCGCTTCAGTGCCGTGTTTCATACCGAGTTTAAGCATAACTACAACGCAGTGAACCGAACGTTTATGTATGGGTTTGTCAACGATGTGCTCGGGCTCGGGTTTGAGAAGCCAATATTAGAACGCGACTATGTGCCGCTGACCCGCGAAGAGCAAACGGTGTGGACATCCAACAACCCAGCCCCCAGCGGAGATCAAGTAGGCGAAGTCGAAGAACGTACTATGTTACGCTGGTGGGACAACGATTCTAAACAGCAGATTGAGAAGCTGCGAAACGACAAAGCAGCGTATGCTAAAATAGTAGGCGGCGGCTGGAATGTCATGATCGGCAATCGGCTGAAAAATATTGGGACCGTTCTCCAAGACATTGATCGTGAAATACCGCTCGAAAAATATCGAGGCGCCTTAGTCTTATTGACCTACCACGATGCAGATCGCCAACTACCCGCAATGGCACTTTTCCCCTCCTCCGCCTACAACCAACAAGCCGTTTTGTGGATTACCGACACCGGCAAGTCCGGCCTGCTTGGTGCTGATGAGCAGCCGACCAGCGAGGTTAGTGCATTGCTCGACGCAGGCTATGCCGTAATCGGAGTCGATCTTCTTTATCAAGGCGAGTTCCTCGCCGAGGGCGAGAAGCTGACCCATGCTCGCCTAACCCATGTTGAAGGAGAGAAACCAGATTCATGGGGACTTTTTCACGGCTACAACCGGCCCCTATTCGCAGATCGTGTTCAGGATACGTTGGCGACGATTCAAGCAATTCAGGACGGTCCCTTGAACCCGTCGCAAATTCACTTGGTGGGCGAGGGAGCCGAAGCCGGCGCGATCGCGTTGGCTGCTCGCGCTCAGTCGGACGACGCAGTTGCCAAGACAGCCGTCGCTACCCAGGGTTTTAGTTTCGCTTCGGTTAACCGGAGGGATGATCCTATGTTCTTGCCAGGGGCAATAAAATATGAAGGCATCGACGGATTGAAGCGGCTGATAGGAGACGCTCCACTCTGGTTCAGCGCCAACCCCTCAGCGCAACTCGGAAAGCTAGTGAGTTGGTTGAAGGATTAGTTGGCAAAGCCAGGGGGTTGCAATCTCCTGGCCTGTCAAGCGAATCCAACATCTGAATATTTTTCAAACATTTGCAGTAGTTAAACAGGAAGTACCCAATGCAAACCGCTGACGTGATTGTCCTCGTAGGCTATTTTGCCGCCATGCTGCTCATTGGCGTGATTTGCGCGTTCCGCGTAAAGAAGCAGGAAGACTACTTCATGGGTGGCCGCGGCTTCGGCAAGCTACTGCAAACCTTTGCCGCATTCGGTGCTGGGACAGGATCGCAAGAACCGATCAATGTTGGCCGCACGACCTGGACCAGCGGATTGAGTGGCGTTTGGAGCGCTCTGATGTGGCTCTTCGTGACGCCGTTCTATTGGATCTTTGCGATTTGGTACCGGCGCATGCGGCACATCACGATCGGGGATTGGTTTGTCGAACGTTACGAAAGTCGCGCGATGGGAGCTGCCTACACACTTTTTGGCTTTTGCTTCTACATGGCATATCTGTCGACCATGTTTTCTGCCATTGCCAAAGTAGCAGAGCCGTTATTAGGTGAGTCGACCATTCTGGCGATGGTCGGTTGGATCGGCTCACAAGACCCGTCCCACTTGCGGTTTGTTCTCGTCCCTATTATCGCCCTTGTGGTCGTAGCCTATGGGGTGGTGGGCGGTTTAGCGGCTGCCTACTGGACCGATTTGATTCAGGGACTCTGCATTATCGTCCTCTCGATCATTTTGATCCCTTACGGCTTGTCAGCTTTGGTAGAAAAGTATGGAACCGATTACGCAGCCGCAACGGGTGTCCAGGCCGATGTGTTGGGCACCTGGGATGGCTTCAGCATTATGCATCAACGTGTCAGTGCCGACAGCTTTCAGCTATTTGGAGGCCCCCGGTCCGGTGAATTCCCACTGCACTATATCGTGTCGCTGTCGTTCCTAGGGTTGGTAGGCATCGTCGTGCAGCCCCACTTTATTGCGACCGGAGGCGGGACGGCACGCACCGAGCAAGCAGCGAGAATTGGCTTGGTGACAGGCAACTTCCTCAAAAGATTCTGCACCATTGGCTGGGCGATCACGGCGCTGATTGTCGTTGCGCTATTGGCCGATAGTTTAGAAATCAATCAAGACCCCGACCGTGCCTGGGGTGTTGCCACGCGTGAAATCTTAGGTAACGTAACCTTAGGTGGCGTCTACCTGGGCCTTGTTGGTTTAATGTTAGCCTGCTTGTTGGCTGCCTTGATGTCGTCGGCCGACTGCTACATGCTGGTTTCATCTGCCTTGCTTGTGCGGAATATCTATGCTCCGTATTTCAATCCCAATGCGTCGGAAAAACAGTATGTCATGGCCGGCCGGATCGCCGGGTTGTTCATCATCTTGGGTGCCTCTGCCGTTTCATTGGCCTCATTCGATGTTTTCGCACAATACAAGTTAGCACTGGAAATCGCGGTTCTCTTTGCAGCACCGTTTTGGGTAGGCATGTTCTGGCGCCGCGCTACCGCTGGAGCCGCTTGGGGGACTATGCTATTTTCATTGGCCTTCTTCTTTATCGTTCCCTATGTGTTGCCGATGGTAGTGCCTAGCCTGCGCGACAACCAAGAGTTAGCCATCAGCAACGACGTCGTGACCACCTCAATTACTCGTCAAGCTACACCAGCCGATGTGGCCCGACGCCAATCGCAAATCGCTCTATGGAAAAATGCAGAAGAGCCCTTCGGCGAGAAACCCGCGGAGATAGCCGTAGGCGATAAGTTTGTCGATGAATTTACCACAGGTGGGACGCCAATCTTTTGGGGCGGAGGGGTTAATGAAACGAGTGAAGTAAAACTTGTCGATATTTCCACAGCGACGAGCGAAGACAAGTCGAAGACGATCGTTACTCGCCGCAAGCAAGGTACTTTTCATGGAAAAGGACGGCTCAACCTCGACTTTTATCTCTATCACCTGCTGGGCATGGATTTGCGTCAAGCAGACCGAGCGGCCCTGCAAACCCTGCGCTTGCCGCCACGCATGATCACTCCTTTCCTGGTAATGATTCTGCTGAGTTTCGTAACTCGTTCTGGTTCAAAAGAAACTCTTGATCGTTATTACGCCAAGATGAAAACGCCAGTTGAGCCTCACCCAGAAGACGACCATCGCGAACTGGAGCTCTCGTATGCGACACCCACCCGCTATGACCACAAAAAAATGTTCCCCAACACGAAGCTAGAAATACAGAAGCCGACCAAGTCAGACGTGTCTGGCTTTATCATCAGCGTCGGCATTTGTGTGCTATTCCTCTTTGCAGCAATGTGGCTAGCAAGCATCGGAAGTTAATAAGCACTCAGACATATTAGCCGCAGGCTGAAGCCAATGCTTGCTCTCCCCTGCCTTCCACCCCCAGGCCTTTCTCCATGCTAAAACTAAGCAAATTCTCTCTAGGCATAGGAGACCGCTTTGCCCATCAAGCAGAGGCACAGTTGAGAGCCGTCATAAAAGCGGCAGAGGCTGGGGCCGAAATTATTCCGGTTTGGAACAAGTCGCATCGAGAGCATACCACGATCGGCTCCCAACCAGCCGACACCCGCCGAGCTGCCGACGCAGCGGTCTTGGCGCTGGGCTGGGATCTCCCTTACCACGTCGACGCCGACCACATCAACCTCAACACGGTCGACGAATATCTGGCCACGAGCGATTTTTTTACGATCGACGTAGCAGATGCAATTGGCAGGCCAGCCGATGAAACCGACATCAAAGCATTTGTGGATCGCCATCCTGAGCTAATAGGCAAGGTCGAGGTAGTCGGTATCGATCCTCCTCTGCAGACGACGGTAACGTCGGTCGCAGCTATCGCACGTAATTATCTCTGCGCGGTGCAACAGGCGGGCGAAATTTACCAGCATATTGAGTCAGCTAAACCTACGGGCACATTGATTACCGAAGTTTCAATGGATGAGACCGACGCGCCGCAGTCGCCGCTCGAATTGTTGGTGATCCTGGCCGCGATTGCAGATGAGAGAATTCCAATCCAAACTATCGCTCCAAAATTTACGGGACGTTTTAACAAGGGAGTCGACTACGTTGGAGACGTAACACAGTTTGCCAAAGAGTTTGACGAAGACTTGGCCGTCATCGCCCTCGCAGCTGTGCAGTACGACCTACCCCTCAACCTGAAACTCAGCGTTCATTCTGGCAGCGACAAGTTTTCGATCTACGGCGCGATTCGCACCTGTCTGCAGAAACACCAGGCAGGCGTACACGTGAAGACCGCCGGAACCACTTGGCTAGAAGAACTAATCGGTATGGCTGAGGCCGACGGCGAGGGACTGCTGCTTGCCAAAGAGATTTACCGAGAAGCACTTGCCAATGCAGACCAACTCTGCCGACCGTATGCTACGGTCATCGATATCGACCGAGCCCAACTCCCATCTGCCGACATTGCGAACCGCTGGACTGGCGAGCAGTATGTCAGAGCACTTCGCCACGACCCGACCTGCAGCGAGTTCAATCCAAGCTTCCGTCAATTGCTGCACGTTGGCTACAAGATCGCTGCGCAAATGGGGGACCGCTACTTAAAAACTCTGGAATCTTGCCAAGAGCCGATAGCTCGAAACGTTACCGAGAATCTCTATCAGCGGCATATCCAGCCATTGTTTCTTGCGGAATAGATGAGGGCAGGAAGCAAGGGTTCACTTGACTTCGAACTTCCGCTCGGCCGTCATGCCGGTAGTCAGGTCTTTTGCGGTAATCGACCAGATGCCTGCCTCGTCGTTCATTGCGGGAAAAAATCGTAGTTCCAGCTTACCATCCTCGGCGCAGTAAAAACCAGAATAAGAGGAAGGGATGTCTTGTGGGTCGGTGATGGCGACTTGCATCGGCTGCAGGCCGTGGAGCGGGTTTCCGTTTTCGCTGGTGAGAGTCAACGCAATTTTGGCACCTTTGCCTCGCTTGAGAGATTGCATCGCCTTGATGCTCAAATTGGCCGGTTTGGTCGGATAAAGTGCAATAATCGTTCCCCCCAAATCGGTCAGGTCAACGGTGAAACTCTGTCCCGTACCCTCCTGCGTAGTTGGCAAAGCAGTGCGTTCTAATAAGTCGTAAGCGAATAGAGGACCCGCGCTGTGACGCAGCGTGACCGTCACTTGTTGCGGAACGAGCTTCTCCAAAATCGCTTGGTATTTTCCGACTCGCTCGCCGTACATTCGTTTGTCATTCACTATTATCAGGTATTTTACCTCATGGTATTCCAGCACGTTGACCAGCGCCGTGGGAGTATCGAGGGTGACACTAGGTCCCACTTTACCTGCAAGCTCGGCTTGGAGTTTTCGGGCGTACGATTCCATAATCTTCTGGTCATCTTTTGCAGTCACGCCCTGGGCCTTGGCAAGTTTGGCAGTCTTCGGATTTAGTTGATCGTCCCATTCGGCATACATGACACCGCTCTCGATGGCGTCGGCATTTACCTTCAAGCGATATGCAAAATCGAAGTCGAATTGAATGACGTTTTCAAGTTCAGCTCCCAAATACTGGTCGGCGATGATCGTGCCGCCCCGCTGCTGAAACGCTTGAATTTCCTTTAGCATCGACTCGGTGATAACTTCGCAACGTGGCATCGCAAGTACTTCGTAGTTTTTCAAATCTCCTGCTTCAACTTGCTCGTCAAATAGCACATCGGCATTGAGGTGGGCCATTGCCATGACCGAGTAAAAGCCATAGATCTGTTCATTGTGATAGCCGATCGTTCGAGGCGACTTGTTGTAAAGCCGCGATGCTTGGGAGGAGAGAACCGCAATGCGGCGGGGCTCCACCTGGAGTCGCGTAATCATCGGCCCATACGGCTTATAGACTCGCTCAGAAAGTTCCTTAATTGCCTGACTTGTCGCGTACGGGACACGAAACTGATCCTCTGGGCGGTTATACTTTTGAGGATTGCAAGCGCTGCTGAAGTAATAGCCAATGTTCTTGGGAGCACGAGAAAGAATAATCCAGGAGACTTCCTTACAGCGATCGGGCCCCATCAGCATCCAACCTTCATGGTCAGGATCGGTTCCAGCGGGGCTCGGAGTCGCCTTGGGGGCCAGCGATCCTGGATAGTTGAGCAACGTCACGGTTTGCATTGTTTCTTGCCGCGTGCCGCGGGTTGCCGCGCGCAAAGTTTCAACATAAAGCATCAACTTGGGATCGTTGTTCGTATAGGTCCAAGTGCTAACGATGTCGAGGCCGGGAAACATGTTGCGATAGGCTACTGCTCGGTAAGGATCGGTCATTGCTCGGACATCTTTGCGATGCCTTTTCAAATCCTCAGCCGTTTTCTGATTGGCATAGGCGAGGCCGTTGCCCTGCTGGTACACAAATTTTTCGAAGCGATACTTTCGATCGTCATCAGCAAGGACGCCAGGAGCGACAAACTGAGCGTCTCCGCGGTCATCTCGCGTAAAACCAAGTTCACGCTTGGTGAGCTGCACTCCTGCGCGATTGAGATTATCAAGCCAAAGATGGTCGACGAGTTCGGTATTAAAAAATGCGATCTTGATTGCCGGATGATCGCCAAGAGAATTGAGAATCCGATCGTTACTCTTTTGTCGCGCCCGCTCTACGATAGGCGAAAAAGGATTGAAAAACCTATCGGCATGACGGCCTGCTCCAAGGTATTGGACA
>Ga0114931_10004517_pt1 | contig 17375 bp, 22 predicted proteins | sample 2SBtaG_FD_89579 | JGI IMG/M metagenome (GOLD analysis project Ga0114931, IMG submission 89579) | Deep subsurface microbial communities from Kolumbo volcano to uncover new lineages of life (NeLLi) - 2SBTROV14_V59a metaG | ecosystem: Environmental > Aquatic > Marine > Volcanic | place: Kolumbo...
AGCACCGCCTCTACCACCTGTTCCACCTCGACCGGCACGCGCCCCACCGATAACCCCACCTGGGTAATACACCCCACCGGCCAACAACCGCCCCCAGGGCCGCAGATTCCCCCACCCACCAACGGCTAGCCAGGAAACTCGGGCTAGGGCTCGCCATCTTCCAGGGGCAGTACGGCGTCTTCTGGACCTTGCTCATGGCTGCCACCATGTTGGCCACGCTGCCTGCCATCATCGCCTTCCTCCTCGCCCAACGCCGCTTCATCGAAGGCATCACCTCCAGCGGCCTGAAAGGGTAGACATGCACCCAGCCCCATGGATTCCCGATTGGGTACCTGACGCCATCTTCTACCAGATCTTCCCGGAGCGCTTCTTCAACGGCGATCCCGGGAACGACCCACCCGGGACAGAAGCATGGGGAGGCACTCCCACGCGTGAGAACTGCTTCGGTGGGGACCTAGCGGGCATCATCGACAAGCTCGACTACCTAGCCCACCTCGGGGTGAACGCGCTCTACCTCAACCCGATCTTCACGGCTGGCACCAACCACAAGTACGACACCAGCGACTACTTGAAGATCGACCCGGCGTTCGGGGATGACGCCACCTTCGACCGGTTCATCCGTGAGGCGCATGCGCGAGACATCCGAGTCGTGCTGGACGGCGTCTTCAACCACTGCGGCACGGGCTTCGCACCCTTCCGGGACGTGCTCGCGAACGGTGCCGCTTCTCGGTATCGCGACTGGTTCACCGTATACGACTTCCCGGTGACGGCTTCGCCCGAACCCAACTATGCCACGTGCGGCGGCGCCGCCTACCTTCCACGCCTCAACACCCGCAACGCTGACGTTCGGGCCTTCATCCACCAGGTGGCACGTCACTGGTTGGAGCGGGGCATCGACGGCTGGCGTCTCGATGTCGCCTACGAGATCGAGCCGGACTTCTGGCGGGAGTTCCGCCGCAAGGTCAAGGCGGACTTCCCCGACGCCTACCTCGTCGCTGAGGAGTGGCGCGATCCATGGACGTTCCTCCAAGGCGACACTTTCGACGGCGCTATGCACTACGGCCTACGAAACCTCGCCTTCGACTACCTCGTCACCAGCGCCCTAGCCGGAGACGCCTTCGCGCGCGCACTCGAGCTACAGCGTTCTCGGATGCCCGAGGGGACGGAGCACGGCATGCTCACGCTGCTCGGGTCCCACGACACGCCGCGACTCCTAACCGAGTGCAACGGCAACGTCGACCTTGCCAAGCTGCTCTTCACGCTCCTCTTCACGTTCCCCGGGGCTCCAAGCATCTACTACGGAGACGAGAACGGCATGACTGGCGCGAACGACCCGGACTGCCGCCGCCCCATGGAGTGGGACGCGGCCCGGTGGGCGACCGACCTCCGCGACCACGTCACGCGCATGATCCAGCTCCGCCAGCGCCACCCCAGCCTGCGTCGCGGGACGTTCCGCCTCGTGTACGCGGACGACCGCATCGTGTCGTACCAACGTGCCGACGCAAGTGAGACGGTCGTCGTCCTGATCAACAGCAGTCGAGTGGAGCGTAGCCTCAGCATCGCCGTGGAGTTGCCGAACGGGACTCGGCTCGCTGACGAGGTTTCGGGGCGCGGCTACTGCGTCACGGGCGGTTGTCTGGCACTCGGGCGCGTTGGGCCATTGACTAGCTTTGTGCTGGCTGCCTCGGCGGAACCTGCTTCGTAATCGGGAATGGGCGAGGGACCCGAGAGGGGGACATGGGCGACTGTTGGCTGTTGAGACCGCTGCTGACGCCCAAAGCCGGGAGCATTCTTGGGCCGGATGGTTAGCTCCCTTGCGAAGGTCCCAGAGCAGCCGCACGTTGGGTAAGGGCGCTATCAGACCGGACGCGACCCCGCGACAACGATGCTTGTCGACCTGCTGTCTGAGTTGACCAGCGTGGAGGAACTGGACAAGGTCTGTAGTGGCGGCTCACCTACCTGTATTCGTCATGACCTCGTCGCTGGTTCTTGGTCCGTTGATCACGGTGAAGAGATCGGAATTGAGCCGCTCCGTGGTCCCTTCGGCGCCTGCGGTCGAGGTGTGGTTCTGCAGGTTCCACGTTGCCGCAAGGGGGATGCCGATGCAGCGAGCCTGTCGAGGTGCACCGGGGTGCCCGCGTGGGCGGTGAACCACGAGCGGACGAAGTCGAGGTGGACCATGCCGCGATGGTCGTACGGTTCACTCCACCACGATGCCTTCGAGGTCGCCGGTCCGCGGCGGATAGCGCAGCTGCAGCGACTCCAAGACGGCGACGAGCGTCTCGAGGACCACGACGTCCCGGAACCACCTATGGTTGGCGGGTACCACCGTCCAGGTGGCCAGGTCCGTGCTGGTGCGCGCCAGAGCCTCCTCGTAGGCGTCTAGGTAGTCGTCCCACACCGCCCGGTCCCGGAGGTCCGACTCGTCGTACCCCTTACCCACCAGAACCTCCGCGCAGTCCAACTCCCGCCCCGACAGCTTCCCCATACACGCCTCCCGAGTACGCCAAACGTACCCGGCAAGACCACCAAGCAGTGCGGGAAACTGGGTGTCCCCTAAGACCTACACTACGGCGTCCCCGGACAAGAGGGCCTTCCACCCGCTCATGGCTGGCTACCACGCCAGCCCGCACGGGCCCACCATCCAGTCCAACCCCCTCACCCCCGAGCAGAAACGCCACCTCAAGGCGCTGAAGATCAAGGCTCCAGCGCGCTACCTCCACATCCCTGCACCGAAGGCCACCCCACAGCCGTAGACACAACACCCGCAGCGCCCGAAACCGGCGTTCTCGCGCCGGTCACGGCATCAATGGCACATCGTTGTGACTACGAACTGTACAGCGCCGGCCCGGGGCCAGGATGTAGCGATAGAAGACTCCATTGCCATACTGGCTTGGAACGGCTTTGATTGAGCCTTGCCACCAATTGCTTTGATGTTCGTGTGCGTGATAATCAAAGCAAAATTACTGTCTAGGACGTCGCATCAGAGTGGCGCGATCGTATGTGGGCATTGTTAGGGCAAAGGACGTGCACACGTCTATCAATGCCCTTTCTTAGCTTTGGCTACCCAGCTTGGCCGGCCGCGACTCCCTTCGTTCACAATGCGCCCGGCCTTCACCAATCCACCAAGTAGGTTGTGAACCTTGTTCTTCTTCTGATCAGTAGAGAGCGACTCCGGGAGTTTGTCTAGCAGTAGCGCGTCGATCTCACGTCGCGAAACAGGGCCATGTTCTGAAATCAGTTCCTCGAGCAGATCCCGATAGTACCGGTTGTCAAAGCCCCTTTCGCGAATGTGACGCGCCTTCTTTCCCGTGGCTTCCGCCACTTAGGCTGACAGATAGGCATTCGGATATCTTCCCTCGATCAGACCCTTGGCGCGCAGTTTCCTGTGCGCTTCGTGCGGTATCCGCTGGCCCTTCTGTACTCTGTCGAGAAGCATGACTTCGGTGAGGTCGAGATCGGGCTTCCCCATGAGAAGCCGCGTGTATTGCTCGTCGAGGATCCGGCCAGGTATGCGAACTACGACTCGCTCGGGGTTAGAGAGATCGTAATCCGGAAGGGGGAAGAAACGATCCGCCTGGGTCCGAAACATGCGCTTGATCCCGCCGCCCTGCGTGTCGATCATGTTGAGATTCACCATCGCTTCAGCCAGGAATGGGTTCCGGTAGATCTCCTGCGGGGCGTCCTGGCGGATCACCTGCTCGACGCTCTCCGGGAGAGAGTGGCCAACGTTCGTGATCATGAGTTGTTCTGGTGTCTCAACAACCGTAATCCTGCCGTGTAGGCGATAGTCCTGGTGCGCGATCGCATTGTTGAGCGCTTCTCGGATGACCCACGGGTCGTACTGGCTGAGTTCTCGCGGAAAGAGCGTGCCGCTGGGAAGCGAGCGAATTGTGAGGTTGCGGATCTTCTCGAGTACCCGATCCCCCTGCAGTAGTAGTGGCGGCCCGAAGTGCGCGTAATCTTGCTCGACGTTGTCGTCGTCCTTCAGGATCCAGCTAATCCGGGCCACGGCCGGCGAAATCAGCGCAGCGGATTCGGGCTTCCCGAGCAGCAAGAGCGCCGCGTTCGTGACGCGTCCACCAATCGTCAGCTTGGCCTTGTTTAGGAACGTGGCGTCGTCCCATGAATCGATCTCGTCGCGCGCCGTACGGTTCTTTTCGGCGAACTCGGATCTTGCCTTCGCGATGGCAGTGGGATCAAGGTCATCTATCGTGGCCATCGGCTGAGTTTCGGCCGACCAATCTGTTTGCCGGAGCCAAAGGACACGTTCGAGTTCAGGGTTGTCCTTGAGCTTCGTCTTCGAAGTCCCGATTCTCACGAACTCCGTGCCATAGAAGGCAACCGGTTGAACTAGTGGCCGCGCTGACCTCAAACACGACCACGCGGCCGCAAGGATGTTGAACAACAAGAACGTCGGTCATCACACGGGGGTTCATTCCACGGTTGAGCCAGTGAAGCAGTTCTTCGTTCCCGTTCCCCTTCTCCTGGTACGGGTCGTATGTCGTGCCGACTACCTCGTGTGTTTCGTTATCGACGCCGAACACGAGGTAGCCAGCCCTTCGGCCCTTGAGCGCCGCTGAGTTGGCCAATGCAGAGATGTACTCGCCAATCTGTTGAGGTGACTGGCGACCGCGCTTGAACTCGAACCACTCACTCTCAGCCGGCTCCGCTCTCAGCGTGTTGATGAGGGAGATGACTTGCTCATCAGTCACGGCGCAGCTGCCCCCCACTCGTCTCGGTGCGTAGGAGCGAGCATCGCAAACCAGGCCAGGCGAACTGCGTCGTCGCATTCGCGACGGAGTCGCGACATCATGCGGCCACAGCGGCCCTCTTTGGGGAAGCCTATTCGTCTTAATCGTTACCACCTTCATCAACAACCTTGCGGTACTCACCATCTTGTAGACTTCCGATTGCCGCAGTCATCCTATCGGCTCCATTGCCTGCGTTCCCTCCGCCCTTGAGCGAGAACGTAGGGGCAGCAGAGTTTCCGGAATGTGGGGTTTGGATTTCGACAGGTGCCTCGGCGCCGTCAATCTCGCGCTGGCGTAGTTCAAGGAGGCCGCGAAGCCTAATTAGGCCAACCTCCATCACGGTCCTTGCGGGCGTCTCGGACACAATCTCACTCCACTCGGACCATTGGTCCGCAGAAAGCAGGGCACGGTCAACCTGCCCACGTTCCTTCGGCTCAAGAACAGGCAGATGCCGCGTGCTCCGGATGTCTTGTCCCGGCGTAACGGTGATTATGCCTGTGCTTCGCTTGTTGTCGACGTGGGCAGTGAAGTGGCGCAGGGCACGCAGTCCTCTCACGGTGGTGTCGTATGCGTTGCACTGGCCTTCAAGCCAGGCCTTGAGCTTTCGTGCACGGAGTCCCGGTCCCGGCAGGAACTGCAATGTCGACTCAAAGGTGAGAAGGAACGCATTCAAGGAATCGTTCAGGGCGAGCCACAGGTGTTCTTGTGCTCCGCGCGTGGGATCTAGCATGTCGTCAAACCAGGAGAACCAAGCCAGACGCCGCATCGGCTTCGCGAAGCCGATGCCATGCTCTTGGCGGAAGTCGACCCTCTGGATTTGGCGCAATCCTGTAGTTGCCGTCCTCATAGACACCTGGGACAATGCGAGCCAGATCCACGATGGCATGCTACTCCGCAAGCCGCAAACGCAGGAGCAGGGTTTGGCGCAATGCGTCTAGTCTGACCGTTCACCAGCTATGCGGAGTTGATTGCTCGCCGACGCTCCCAACCAGCTTCTTTGGCCGAACCCATTGACCCCGACAGCACGCGTCGGGGGACGACGAACCCCAACTACACCCAATGTCGTGTACTACTTGCCCAGAAGTGCATTTCGTCTGTGGAAAGGTCGAGGTTCTTGGGGGGTCAAGGGGCGCGCTCACCTCGCACCTGCCAGGGCGCCTCGACGTAGTCGAGGTAGGCGTAGACGCTCCGGATGTAGCGCCCCCAGATCTGGACGAGGGTGGCCCTGGCGTTCGCCGCGGTCGCTGCCAGAGCACCCTGCGCCGGAGCGCGCTCGGCTAGGGTGCCGTCCACGAAGGCCGCACGCGCTTCGGCCAGGGCAAGCTCTTGCTCGGCGAACCCCGCCTCGGCGCGAAGGCGCGTCGCGTGTGCCGGGTAATCGCGGATCAGCGCCTCAAGGCGGCCATCGGCGCGCCGTGCCTGATGCTCGTCCTGTGCAAGCTGGCCCCAGTGACTCGAGATGACGAGGGGCGCGTTCACGCCAACCGACCACCCGTCCGTCCCGGCCGGATAGGTCACCGCTAGCTCGGCACCGGGCCGCGCGGCCATGACGCCGGCCCTTGCCGTCATGCCCAACCCACCCGATACCTTGGTGGCTGTGAGCGCGAGCCCCCGCACGATTCCGTAGACCAGGTCCTGGTCGCGCTGCGCCCTGGCACGATCACGATCGAGCACGGCCAGCCGGTAGGCGACGGTGCGCTCCAGCGCGGTCTCCGGCAACACGAAGCGCAGCGAGGCGTATTCGGCCTCGGGCTCGAGACCGTAGCCGGCGGCCCGCCGCCGAAGGTCCGCGAGCCGGGCGTGGTCCTCCACCTGCTGGAGGCGAAGCGCGGCGAGGAGATACTTCGCCGACGCCGTCCCAACCCGAGCCGCGTCGGCCTGTGCCGCCTTCACCTGCATCGCATCTTGGTCCTGGGCCAGCTGCAGCTGCAGCAGCCGGGCGTGCATATCTAGCGCCTGGAAGACCCCGCGTCGGATGGCCGTCACGACGTCCGCACCGGTCTGCAGCAGCGCCGCGCGGTCGTTCAGGAGCGAGACACGATCGTAGCTGTAACCGACAGTGGCGTCGACAAAGAGTCCTGCCGACCACGCAGGGGTTGTACCGGAGGTTGCGTCGTTGACCAAAGCCGTCTCGCCGGTTGCGAGGGTGCCGTAGGCGAGACTAAGGGCGGTGACACTCGCGTGAAGGCCGGGCAGCCCCGCCAGCGCACGCTGGCGCAGCGCGAAGTCCTCCCGGGCATCGGCCACGGCCGGGTCGAGGTAGGTGAGCGCATCGAGCTGGGTTCCGGCTGCGCCGGCGATGGAGAGCAGCCAGGCGCCCGCCAGCGCGATGAACGCCAGTCGTGGCGCCCGGCCCGGCGCGGGGGAGTTGTTCCGCGCCCTCTCCGCCTCGTGCATGCTCGTCCCTTTCCCCAGGTCGGAGCGGCGCGAAGGAGGGGCATGCGGTCCTCCCGCGGCCCCCGCCATCCCTGGTACTCACCTCCACAGGCTCAGTGGGAGGACTGGATGCCCGTCAGCTGCGACGTGACGTCGGCATCTGCTCGTCTGTGGCCGGTGGAACCGGCCGAAGCGGGGGCGGGGTTGCAATCTCGTTGCGTTGGGAGCGCAGAGCCCAGAGACGGCGTGCGTCTGGTGGGCATGGCCATGGGCTGGTGCCGGCGCGGGCGTGCCCGCCACCTGTGCTCGAACCTGCTCGGAAGCTGCGGTCAGCCACCACCACCTAGGTGCGGCCGTCACCGTCACCGTCGGTTCGCGTCGGCACAAGCGCGAACCAACGCCCTGCCCGACCGCTTTCGTCGATGACGCGACGGTCCCTTACAGACCATTGACAACCGTCGAAGTGGACCGGACCGCCACGTTCGTGTGCCATCTTCATCAGACCCCGGTCCATACTCGTCAGCTCTTCGAACGACACCCAGCGCTCACCCGTGGACATCTCGCACCTCACTCGGCGCAACCATGGGTGAGCTAGGGTTGCTGGCTGGTTGCCCTCAAAGACAGCCGCACCCTGGCGCGATACTGGCCGCGAGAGGGGTAATCCACCAGGCCGAGCGCTCGGAGGCGGCGAATCGCGATCGACACGTTCGACTGGGTTCCACCAACACCGCTGCGATCCGACGTGCCTGTAACTCTTGGGGGGCATCGTTCTGTCACGGACACCCCACACTTGCGCTAGCTCGCGATTGACTGGTCGTTGGGGGCCGCGAGCTCGGCGTCGGGCATCCGTCCTTCCGGAGCGCGATCTCCTTGCCGCTCAACCCCTCTGCACGCAACCGCGTCACATCAACCACCTCAACGCCTCCCAACGTGCCGCCATTCTCAGCGACATCTACGAGGGGGGCAAGACTCAACCGATCCTACGGAAGGTCAACCTACCTCCCGCCACGATATCTCGTCCTGGACGCAAGTTGACCATGTCATGGATCTCGGGCCCGAGCAGCGGGGCCACGGGGTTCGGCGCGTCACTTCCGTTTCTTTCGCTGCGCGCTCTTGGGCCCTGCAGACTCTGCGGACGGGACGAAAGCCGGAAATGCGCTGTCCGGTATACGCAAGCAGTCGTGCGTGCCGGGCTTCACCCCACTACGCGCCTTGCGTTTGCGAATCTCGAAGGTCCCTAGGCCGAAGAAACGCACCTTGTGGTTTGCCTCGAGGTGATCCGCGATCGTCCCGGCCATGGCGTCGAGGATGCGCTTCACTTCGGCCGGATCCCGGCCGAGTTCCAAGGCCACCTGCCCTGCCAAGTCGTCGGGTGAGATGATTTGCTTGCGCCTGCTTGCGGGTTGCTCACCGAGGCGGAGGGCCTCTTCCTGGCGGGCACTTGCGATGGCCGAGCGTAGTACGCCCTTCGCCCTGCTTGCGGAGCTCTTTGCCCTGTAGGGACGACTCGTCGCAAGCAGGTCACTCTCGGCTCCAGCTGGCCGAAGCTCGAGAACATGACCGCCAGATCTTTCGACGCGCTCGATGCGAAGCGCCTCCTGTTGCGCAAGCTTCTGCAATGCAGCTACGTATGCACGTACATCCGATCGCTCGGCACGATGCGGGGTCTCGACGAGTACCCGACCATTGGAGGTCCTCAGTTGCGCCAGGAATCTTCCCTCCGTATCTTGCTTCAATACGAACTTGCCCGGACGCCCACCTGTCTCGGCCTTGCGAGTCCGCGGACGCCCTCCGCGTGCCCCGTTCTCCCGTGAGGACCTTTGCTTCTCGGCGCTCGCAGCGCGGCCGCCCTTGCGGCCGATCGCTCGCATCCACGCGCGCGTACCGTACAGGCCCCTCACGAGACCTGGAACCGTGTAGTGCACGTCCAACTCGTCCCAGTGAAGCGCCAACCCATCCACGGTGAGTTCAACCCCACGAATGGCTTCAGGGCTGGCTCCCGACAGGCCTTCGAGTTGAGAGACCGGCACGAGAAGCTCGGCGCCGTCACTGAGTTCGAGACGAAGCTCGTCAGACGACTCCAGGTACCGAACATCCACGGCCCTACGCTCCGACTGCAGCGTGGCCCTTCCCACCTCGCGAGCTCGCTTGAGTTGTTCCTCGAACCCATTGTCCGTCATTCTGGATCTCCGTGGATCTCGTTCCAGCGCTCGAGATAGGCAGCCTGGTTCCTTTGCGCTAGGTCGAAGGCCCGCTTGACGTCATTGTCCTTGACCTCTCCATGAACTTCTCGAAGTCTCGGCTCCCCCTCGTCGCCCAACAGGTCGATCACGATCACGCCGCTCGTGTGCCACACGTGCACGTGCGCTGGCTCGTGGTCGTTCAAGTAGACGATGACCCGGAACGGTCCCTCCCTGTCTATCGTGGGCAAGTAGGACTCCTTGAGCGCAGATCGTAGCAGCGAACTCGAGCGTCAGGGGAACCACCCGCCATCCGCTAGGAGTCTACCACATCGGTTAGGTTATGACTTTGTGTTTCGTCTCTGGGCACAGAACAGACCTTGGGCCTCCCGTCAAGTCGCGAGGACGCTCCGGCGCGGGGCCGAAGCCTGCCCGGGCGGGGGTTGATGGTTCCGCGACCGCGGAATGTCACCGCCATGGCCACGTCGGTCCCGCGACCAGCCGACGCTTGCTGTGTGCGGCTGGACCGCCACACCTGCTGCGCATCCCGAGAGATTCGCGTTGCCAACGCCCGAAGGGGTGCCTGGCACCCACCATTGGCGGCGGCGAGCTTCCTTGGGCCAACCATGTCGGAACTACGGTTGCGTGTTGGTTGGCCGTACAGAAAGGGGCACCCTGACGCCTTGGCGGCCCCGAGAAGGGTATTCGACCAGGCCGAGCTCCCGTAGGCGGCGTATGGCGATCGACACATTGGACTGCGAAAGACCCAGGGCTGCACCGATCTGGCGCTGTGAGAGGTCGACGGAGCCCCGCCGGGCGAGCCAGACGTAGAGCAGCTTCACGGTCGGCGGCTCGCCAAGCAGGGTCTCGGGCAGTGGATCGAGTTCACTCTTCGACATGAGCAAGCGACAAAGGGAGACAGCTTTCGGGCAAGTATACGTGTCGGCTCCTTGCTGCTGAGGACGGCTGGAATATGGCTGCGTTGGCGAGGGGGTCAGTCGAGTGCCTACCGTGTGATATTGCATTAGTATCACCATGGAGGTGGAATCGTGAGCCCCGAGGACTTCGTTGGCCGCCAGGCCGAGGCGCGGGTGATCCTGACCAACGTCGAGCACGGCCACAACAGCCTCGTCATCGGCGAGGCGGGCGTCGGCAAGACGGCGCTCCTGCGCTTCATCGAGCCCGTGCTTGCGAGCATGGGACCGTACGTGGCAACCGTCCGCGTGGGTCCGGGGTTCGGCAGCTTCCTGCGCGAGCTCTACACCGGGCTCTGGGATGTCGGCCTGGTGCCCGATCGCACCCAGCAATTGCCCAACGACCTGAAGGCCTGGGGCAAGGCCTGCCCGAACAACGACGAGAAGGCGCGCTGGCTGCTCGAGCTGATGGAGCAGCACGAGGGTGTCATCGCGAGCATCGACGATGCGCAGGGGATCTCCCCCAGCAACCGGCCGTGGCTCGAGCGCCTCACCGAGGTGGCCACCGTCATCGGCGCGGTCGACCCGAGCGCGCTCAAGAAGACGGGCACCAAGCGCTTCTGGAAGCGCTTCGACGAGGTGCGGCTGGGGCCGCTGTCGGCGAGCGAGTCCGCAGAGCTGCTGGAGAAGCTGGTCGAGCGCTACCGGGTGCGGGCCGACGAGCCCGAGATCTACCGCCGGCGGGTGCTCGAGCTCGCGCAGGGCAACCCCTTCGAGCTGGAGCGGCTGGTGAAACACCACTCCGCCGACGCGCTCGTGAAGGCGCGCGAGCTCGGGCACTACGGGGAAGGCTTCGTGGAGCGCGACGTCAAGCAGGTAGCGCTGGCGCCGGTGCTGATCGCCGCCAGCGGCCTCACCATCGCGGCGCGCTACGTCGCCAGGGCGCAAGGGAACCTGGACCTCTACGTGCTGTCGGGCGTGGGCATCGCGGTATCGATGCTGCTGCTGCCGGCGGTCCGGGCGAGCCTGCGGCCGAGGAGCCGGTCGTGAGGGGGCGGGGTCGCACCGGTGGCTTGGTGGCGTGTTGCGTTGTGAGCATGGTTTGCGCCGTGGCGTGGGCAGCGACGCCGGACGGGTCTGGATTGGCCGGAGCTGCGCGGCCGGTGATGGAGGTCACGATCACCGCCGCGGAGCGCCGGGCGCTCGACGGCCTGGTGGCTCGAGCCATGAGGGTGTCGCCTGCGGTCCTCGAGGCCTCGGCGGCCCTCGAGAAGGCGCGGTGGAGCGTGTCGCTGGAGGGGCGGCTCTCCGACGCGCTCGTCATCACCGGGGGTGCGGGCGTGGCGAGCGACGCCTACGGCCAGGCGGTGCCGAGCTACAGCATCCGCGTGTCGCTCGACGCCATCAAGCTGGTGGCGCCGGTACAGGCGGCCGCCGCGCTCGAGGCGAGGGAGCGCGAGGCGCGGGCGCAGACGCGCCTCGCCTGACAGTAGTCGAACCACCGCCGCAGGCTCGAGATGATCCGGTGCGTGGTCCTCGGAGTGATAGGGCCTATCGTGACCCGACTGCCGTCTGGGCGCTCGACCACGCGTTCGGTTGCTAGATGCGCGAGGTAGGTGCGGATCTCGCGCTCGGTGAGCTCGAGCCAGCTTGGCGGAGTGCCTCCGCCACGGCCTTCGGCGTCCAGCCAGCGGCGGAAGCGCTTGATGTCGCCCAGGTAGGCGCGGATGGTGTTCTCGCTCGAGCCCACCTCGACGCGGAGGTGCGTGACGAAGGGCTGGTAGAGGCCAGCCATGGGGTACATGCGCGCTCGTCTCCCCAATACTGGTCGAGGTGGTCGGACCGCACCGTTCGCGGGCGGCTCGTGACGAGTCGTGACGGAAACACCTGTTTCCGTCAGTGCGGTGGTTGGCCGTCAGTGGGTCCGAGAAGCCGCTCCGGACGGGGATTCCGAGGGCTTCCAACTGACCGCGCGAGGCCTGGCGTTTGGCGGTTCCTGACGATAACGCGGGTTTGGGCGGATAAGGGGTCGTTCGATCCCTCCCGGCACGGCATGCGGCATCGGTTGGCAAGGTCAGCCATGGTCAATCTGATACTAATGCAGTATCATTGCGGCCATGAAGGAGAAGCGCCCAAGCGAGCTGCTCGATCCGCTCGATGCGCACCGGCGGCTGACCACCAAGGAGGTCATGGCCCTGATCGGGGTGAAGAGCAAGAACACGCTGTGGAAGAGGGTGCGCGAAGGGAAGCTGCCGCAGCCCAAATACCAGGCGCCGAAGCAGCCAAGGTGGGTGCTGGGCGAGGTCGTAGATGCCCTGGCGACGGCCGAGCCGGGCTACCCAGCACCACCCCAAGTGGAAGCCAATAGAGGCGGGGCGCGAAAGGTCCTCGAGCGCCTCGGCCTGACCTAGGACGGCCGGCTCGTCACGAACGCACGCCTCAGACGGCAGGGCGATCCGCTCTCTATTGGGTCGGCCGATCAGACGGACTGGCCCCCTCCATCTCGTGATCAGCGCCACTGAGGAAGTCGGCCACCCCATACGAGACCTCGAGCGCCCTGGCCAACACACCGATGCCTTGACGCAATACTTCCCGGTCGGCATCCGACATGGCTACTGCGGAGCCACCTACGCCGCGGATGTACCCTTGCAGATAGGAGAGCCACTGGCTGAACACCTGGTCACGCCTGGACCTGTATTCCGCTTCGGCGCTGTCTCTTTGTTGATCGGACACGCCAGCGGGGAACGCAGCTCTTAGTCCCTCAATCTGATATCTGAAACTCTTGTCCAGCTGCCACATGCTCACAACGAAGACGTACATGAACCGGGTCAGGGCAGATAGAGACATGTCGATCTCGTCCGTGACAGCCTTGATGTCGACATGAAGCTGGTGATCAATATAGAGAGTAACGCGGTCCTTATCCGTCGGCATTGCCCACCCCGTTCAGTCGTACGTCACTTTTGTGGCATAGACAGCGTTGTAACCGTCCGCTACGCTTGAAGTCATGATAGCGCAGGAGCGTACAAGCGGCCGAGACGCCCCACTGGTCACCGGTCGCGGATTGGAAAGGGGGCCTCGCGATGCCTAATCGCAAGGTGCACGCCGCGGTAGGCGTGATGAGCAGCGTCGGGGTGGCGGCAGTCACCTTGAATGGGCAAGAACTGAGTCCGTGGCAGGCAGGGCTCGAACTGATCGCCGATGGCGTCGCAGGTCACATCACGTCTGCACTTCCGGACCGCATCGACCGTCCCATGTCTCCGTCCCACAGAGCAGCCGCTCACTCCATGACGGCCGGGGTAGCCGTTGGAGTCTACGCCCTCTCGCATGTGCCGAGCTTCCAAACGATTTGCCGGACAAAGGCGCGTGAGTTCGAACGAATGCGCATGACAAGCCAGGACCTGGTGCAGACAGCAATCCTGTTCCTAGCCGAGGCGGGTCTCTACGTTGCCTCCGGTATCGCAGTGGGCGCGCCTGTTGGCTATGCCTCCCACCTCGCCCTCGACATGACGACGCCAAGCGGACTTCCCCTCGCCTGACGAAGCGCCAGCCCGGTTCAGCGGCCAACGGACGAGTCGCCTAGCATCCCGGAACCACTTCGGGCCCGCTCCCAAGCGGGTCGGGCTACAGGGCAAGGCATGCGGTCAGGATCCACCAAATTGCGCCAACAAGTCGTCCCGCGACTTGTACATACGGAGTGGCCCATGCCCCCCAGCCGCCAGAACCGACTCTTCGCCGGGCCGGGAGAGTCTCGCGATGAAGGGGCCAGGGTGCCGTTCCACGAACCTCAGGATGGCAGGGTAGGCATTCACGAAGTTGCGCGCGAGCGTCGCCGCCGGAACGCCACCGCCAACGATTGCGATCATCCGCAGGCCAGAGGCATAGACCGCGTGCAACTCGGTCGGTGACCGACCGATCCGCGTGTCACGGGTCACCGCGACCAAGCCGCGACCGGCCACGTCCCTTATCCACACTTCATCGGGCGTGTCCTGCGCGAAGACCTCGTCATGTACGAGAATGCCGAGCCCGTGGGCGTGCAGGACGTCGGCGAACACACGCCGCCCCATGCTCCGGTCAAGGAAGAACTCAATCGGCTCAGGCGGCTTCTTCGAAGACGATCGCGGCACGTACCTGCGCCCTCGTCATGCCGTAGTCGCTGGCGACGGACTCCTCGTCCTCACCGGCATTCACCCGCTCCGTGATGACAGCCGTCTGCACACCAGTACCGGCGACGACCGGCTGCCCGAATCCGAGCCGCGGGTTGATGGATATGGGCCGGTCACCGTTCTCCCCATGGAAGACGGTGGACGCCCGCAGGAAGGGGAAGAACTCCTTCGGGGCAGACAACTCATCAAGTGTCACGCGCTGAAGATGGGCTTCGAAGTAGTCCCTGAGCGCAATCTGCTGCGTCCGGCGCAGGTGGACAACGCGCCCGTAGTGCTCGATGAAGACCTCGCCGAACGCCGTCTCGAGACTATCCAGCAAGAAGAGCCGTGCCACGCCGAGCCTCTCCGCCGCAACCCCCACCGCCTCCCGGACGGCGCTCATAGGCACGTCGTGCACCCTCCGCAGCGCAAGCAACATGTGCGCCTCGATCAAGTTGTTGAACGAAAGCAACCGCGGCCCTTCACTCGCCGGGCGAATCAACGGTTCGAACAGGGACCGGCCCGCTGCCGTCTCGTACTTGCGCCCGAAGAACCATGTCCTCAGCGTGGATACGTTCATGCGCAGATACCGAGCCGCCTGGGTAGGTCCGTAGTTCGGAACCTCACGCGGATCGGGCATCACGTAGAACGCCGTTTGCTGCTTGATGTCGGTCAGGGCAACCGCCTCCAGCTACAGGATGCACCATCGCCGTCCCACTCGTACACCCCCGCGAGCGTGGTCGACGTCCTCACGCCAGCACCTCGAGGAGCACTTCGTGGATCCGGACCATGGCGTACGTGTCCTGCTCGCAGTACTCCCGCAAGCTCGCCAGCTGCCCCGCGGGATCCGCGCTGCGACCGAAGATGACGTCCTCCCACACGGCCATCGCCTCAGTCCCGTTCGACACGTCCATTCCCTCGTAGCTCAGCTCAGGGCACAAGACGGGCAACACCTTCTTGATCGACGTCGAGCCCTCGAAGCGGTAGTCGACATAGGCCTCCAAGAAGACGTCCTGCTGGTCCCATAGGCGCTTGATGGCGGCCGAGGATCTGTCGTCTCCTCGTGCAGGTACTCGAAATGCTCGAGCCGACCGTCCTCGTGGAGCACGTGACAGCTGAACTGGAACGGCACCTTCTGGTAGGGCCGTGTACCCTCCAACCGCGGAAGCGCATCATCTATCGTCTCGAAGTCCAAGAAGTGAATCGGGTACTCGAGCTTGCCCAGAAGCGCCTGCACGGCGTCCCGGTCGCCGTGCCGCTCGCGTCCCATGATGAGCTCGACGCCCGCGCGCTCGTCAGCGGACAGGGGGAACTCGTCCGGGATGTCATCGAGCTGGACAACGCCGATCTCTCGGAGCCTCTTGATGCGCGTGTGATGGATCGTCTTCGGTACGAAGAAGATCGTTCGCTTCCCATACGGAGACCAGCAGGCCTCCTTGAACGAACAGTCGTACGGGTTCTTGCACTGCGGTCCGATCACCACTCCGGGCGCCTTGTCCTCATCCAAGATCCGATTCAGCCTTGGCAGCGACGAGCGAACATCCACGTCCTCGATGGCCGTGGTGACGTCCTCGAGAACGAACAGGTCGCCTCGATCCGGATGAACGTAGTCCCGGTTCAGGTGCTGTACGAACACACTCGAGACTCGGTGCCCGCACGCACGCAGGACGTGCGCCTGCACCGCTGCGTCCTGGAGATGGTACGGCTTCTTGAGCGAGTTGCTAGCCTTCACCTCGATGAGCTGCCACGCTTTCGAGTCTTCCGGGTCGCGGCGTAGAACGTCGACCACAACCAAGGCCCCATCATGTTCGAACACGGGCTGGAAGAGCACCGAGACACCCTCGGCAAGGGCAGCGTGCGTCTCAGCGCGAGCTCGCTCCAAGTCGAAGGGGACGCCGACGATCAGTCGGCCGCCGGCGAACTCCTGGCGGGCGCGCATCTCCACCTCATTGCCCTGGCGGAGCCGGCGACGCTCGTCCATCGAGGGTGGGGAGCGAAGGTCCCGCTCGTAGCGAGACAGCCACAAGAGCCTCTCGCAGCGCAGGCCATCAACGAACTCGGACTTAGTGATGCTGTGTTCCCCCATGCCACACGGTGCCACCGTGGAACGGCACACGGCCATGTGGCATTCAACACTTGGGTACGGCGGCACGGTGCTGCGTAGCTGCTCTTCAACTCGCTCCCCGGGAGCAAGCACGCGATCCATCACCGTGGTCGTTACGCAACCCATACGGGAAGCTGGTCCACAAAGCCACTCCCGCTGCCCGATACTTCACGATGACAATCGCGGACTGGCTACTCGCAGTGCGAAGAAGGACCCACCAGGTAGGAGCTCCTCGAAGCGCTCGACCCGGCCCACCCACTCCCGCTTGAGCGAGAAGGTGCGTTCCGTACGGGAACGGCGCTCGAAGCGCACGATCCGCACCAAGCCGTCCGCCATCGGCTCGAGCACCAGTCGCACGACAGTCCCGTTCGAGAGGGTGCGCTCCAGCACACGGTGCTCAGGCATGGCCCTCTCCTCCCACTACGTCGCGGAGGACTTCATCGAAACCCTCCTTCTTGACCACAGTCCATGCCCACGCCACCGGCTTGCGCTTACCCATCGCCCTGGCTTCGACCTCAAGGCTCGTGAACCTGGACAGCAACGACCACGGGTAAGTCGAACTCTGCTCCGCCTCGGCACGTAGCGCAGCCCACAACGCCCGGCGCCACAAGTTGGTGAAGCCATCGGTCGGCACGGGGTGCGCTCGCCCGTCACGGAAGCGGTAGCCGGCAACGCCGTCACGAGGCTCGAGCAGCAGAACGTGGTCGCGCGGGCGATCGTCACCGAAGCGACGCGCCAGGATCGTGGCGGACAGGTTCACCCATCGCTTGCGCGCGCGGCGGACGCTCTGCCCTCGCGTCTCGGCCCGGCCCACGGAGATGGAAAGGTCCGCACGAAGCGCGTTCAGCACGTGCGCGTCCGCAATGTCGGCGTATAGGTTAGCGAGATCTTCTCTTACCGGCTCG
>Ga0114931_10004518_pt1 | contig 17373 bp, 20 predicted proteins | sample 2SBtaG_FD_89579 | JGI IMG/M metagenome (GOLD analysis project Ga0114931, IMG submission 89579) | Deep subsurface microbial communities from Kolumbo volcano to uncover new lineages of life (NeLLi) - 2SBTROV14_V59a metaG | ecosystem: Environmental > Aquatic > Marine > Volcanic | place: Kolumbo...
AAAAAACTAAATTCAGTAGTTCCAAATTCGGCAGGGGTTGTAACTCAACTACTCCGAAGGAGTTACACACCATAGCCCAGGGTTGCCAGCGCTAGCGAGCTACCCTGGGTTCGGAGAAAAACGAAATGTTTATCCTGAAAGGGTTAACCACTCACAGGCCTCACAGGCCAGAAGATGTGGAACCCTTTCAGGGTACATCTGCGAGGCTCTCAGCCCAGGGTAGCTCACTCCGTTCGCAACCCTGGGCTACGGTATAAAACCCCTTTGGGGTAAGGTTCTTGCGAGCCCTCCCAATTTGGAACTACTGAAATTCATTGGTCATTGGGTCATTGAATCCAAACAGAGGACTTTGTAATCCTTCTGATCAGGTACCTGCCGCTGTTCTTATGATACTGGCAGCGGAGGGATCAATAAATTTAACGTCCATGAGAAAAATTTTGCATCTTCGTTGCGCAGCATTTACGGTAGCCCTCCTGCTGTCTTTGCTTCTTGGGCAAGTTGATGCAAACGGCGCGTCGGAATTAGTGCTCTCGGATGACTTTCGTGTGAACGAGCTTCGCGAAATGCCTTGTTCAGCTTCGCATGCCGGTTTGCAATTTGAGAGGAGAGATTACCAAGAGGAAAATGCTTTCGAGTGGCAGGTGCGATTGCAGGCTCCGGCGGATAGAGAATCGCCCCTCTACGAGGAGCTGCAATCGGCAGACTTCGGGGTGCAATTTCCTTCTGATCGCGGGGTAACGCTTCACTGGAGCAAGGGCAGTCACTCGGAGGCCTCCGACTTTCAGCCGCGAGAAGAAGTTTTGACCCCAGGCCGGTCGTTCTTCTTGGAGTCGTTTGGCGGACGATCGTCGGATGGGGTGATGCCCTATTTCAACCTCGCCAGCGAGGGCGGTGGGCTCATCTTCGCGTTAGGATGGTCGGGAGATTGGCGGGCTTCTTTCGAGTGGCATACAGGTGGCCGGATAAGAATCATTGCAGGCCTCAAGCGTTCGCGTTTCCGTCTTGGCGCTGGGGAGCAGGTGAGGCTGCCGTCGGTGCTTGTGATGAGCTATCGCGGTACGTGGCTCGCAGGGCAGAACCGGTTCCGTCGCCTGATGTTGCGTCAGTTTACGCCAAAGAACCACGCGCCGATGGACTTGATGCCGGTAGCAGCAAGCGTACATGGGCAGCTTGGTTTTAATGAGACTTCGGCAGACAAACTAACCGCTTTGGCTGTAGACATCGCGGCGTTGAATCTTCAACTGGATACGTTTTGGCTAGATGCGGGATGGAATGAAGGCGGCTTCCCACAAGGTCAGGGGAATCCCAATGCCGATCCGGTGCGTTTCCCGCGCGGTCTGGGTCCCGTTGGCAAAGCGGTACGCGACGAAGGCATGAGATTCTTGGCGTGGTTCGAGCCCGAGCGCGCTATGCGCGACACCTGGCTGGACCGAGAGCATCCTGCCTGGCTGTTGTCACAAAGCAATACCCCGCCTAATTTGCGTTACTTGGAAAACGATGGCTTTCGATTGCTTGATCTTGGCAATCCAGACGCCCGTCAATGGGCCGTGGAGAGTGTTTCGCGGCATATCCGCGAGGCGGGTATCTCGATTTATCGTCAGGATTTTAATGTCTACCCTGCGTTCTTTTGGCACACAGGCGAACCGCCGGATGAAGTCGGCCTACGCGAGGTTCGTTACGTCAGCGGACTCTACGATTTTTTGGATGAGCTCGCGCGGCGACATCCCGGCTTGATTCTCGACAATTGCGCCAGCGGTGGCAGACGGCTTGACTTTGAGATGATGCGCCGGTGTGTTGTCTTGTGGCGCAGCGACAGTTGTTGGGACGACCAATCCTATCCACGCAACGTGCAGGCCATGTCTCACGGGTTATCCCACTGGTTACCTCTCCACGGGCTTGGGGCGCATACGATGGATAACGCGGCACTGCGAAGTGGGATGGGTGCCTGCGGATCGTTTCCTGTGAATTTTCGTGATCGCACTGCGGTGGCTGCGCTGCGCAGTCATCTGGAGCATTACTTAAAAGTGCGTCCGCTCTTTGCAGCAGATTTTTATCCGTTGACCGACTGGAGCGATGATTCGACGCGTTGGCTTGCGTTTCAGTTTCACGATCCCTTGAAAGACGAAGGCATCGTCCAAGCCTTTTGTGGAGCCAATGCTTTACCTCGTAGCCATACTCTGAAGCTGCAGGGTCTCGATGCAAAAAAGCAATACACGGTTATCGATTGGGATGATCCGGCAGCCACGATGAGGCGGAGCGGCGCTGAACTTATCCGTGTTGGGATAAAAACTCATGCTCGCGATGGCAACCAAGCTGTTGTCCTGCACTACACGTCTAATCCTTAGCAGGCTAAAGAAGCGAAAGAATTTTTTTCGCAAGAGCTGATACATCGGAACGAGCCCAAGTCGGTGCCTCAACCTGAGGGCGGTCGTCTGTCACGATGGCATGGATCGACGCATCGCCCGCTGCCAGCGGGGCCTCGCCGAGCGCTTCTCGCCAAACCTCAATTTTAGGCTGTTTTGTCTTTGAATCGCCCTCGACGAGGACCAGATCGCACTGCGCAAACATCGGCGAGAATCCATCATACCGTTGTTCCCGATTCGAATCGGTGGTTTCTTCTGGCGGCCAAAAAACGGCATTCATTTTTTGCGAGAGAATCCCCACCACCGTGGCTCCCGCCTCTCGATGACGGTGCGAGTCCTTGCCCGGCGCATCCAATTCATGCTGATGGTGGGTATGCTTAATCGTGCCGACACGATAGCCCAGCTGCGTGAAGGCCTGCACGAGTTCAACAATGAGGGTGGTCTTACCACTGTTCTTTTGGCCAATGATGTGAATTCGTTTCAACTGGTAACCTCTTTTCTGGTGAGACCTCGGTCCTCGAAAATTGCCGCGTCGAACTTCAGCGTCTGGTTAGTCGTCGTCAGCTTCGTTCGCTTTTTCCAGTTGCTCCAGTCGCTCGCAAATGTTTTGCAGTCGATCAAGAATCAAAGCATGGACATAAACAGCGTCCATGCCCACGGGACTATTTTCCGAGGCAATCTGATCGATGATAGCTTGCAGTTCTGCTTTGGGTTTCATCAGGGAACCTCGCTGTAGTTTCTCGTTCTTAGGCAATGGCCAGCACAACAGATCTCTTAGGCGAGCGGCAGATGAGAATTTACCATTGACAACCCGACCAAAGGCGTAGGATCAGGGGGTAGGGGCTAGGATTTAGGAGCTAGGGAAATGAGGGCTTTCGCCCGCTGTACTAGCCCCTAAATCCTAGTCCCTCGATCTTCGTCAGGTTGGTATATTCCTATCTGCCGCTCGCCTTACAGTAGGCCCTAAAGTCGCGATGAGCAATGGGCCAATTTTCGTGACTTTATCGTCAAATTGCATGTGTGTCACAAATGTAGGATTTGCACAAATGGAGGTCATCGCGTGTGCCAAATCGAATCTCATGCGTGCGAAAGCGCACACGCTGGGTTGCTGTTTTCTAGGGCAAATACCAAAATTTTTAGAATCTTGACCAAGATTGAAGTTCGCCTTAACTTCTTCGCCAAGCGTTCCGATGACGCCAACAGTCGAACCTACCTTGCTGCGACCATTTCTGTGTCGAGCGAAGTAGTCCCTCAATTCGCAAGTCCGCATGATGAGAGCCGCGAAATCTGCCGCCTGGAATAGAAAGCCGATATCATGAGCCAATTGACGTTTCGACTTACACTTATACTCGCGAATGCCCTGACAATGTGCGTCGCGTTTGGCCAGGGTGGTTGGAGTGAACTGCCCCCTTCGCCGGTAACGTTACCGGCGGAGCCACCTTCGACACCCTGGCCGCGTGTTGCACAGACAACGCCAATTGCACCTGCTGCCGCTTCGCCGAGCGCAGCGCCCTGTACACCGATCTATCGCAGTATCGACGACTGGACAAACAGTAGCACACCGACAACTTGCCATGGAACGGCAGCCTCACCAGCGAGCTGCGGCAATAGTGGACTGGGTTTCAATACCTGCCCTCCAAGGAAACCCTGGTACTTTTCCGCTGCCGGGCTCATTATGGGTCGCGATAAACCTAGTCGAGTATGGACCACCTACGAAACAAACGTGAATGCGAACCAGCTCATGAGCACCGACGATGCCGATCCCAATTGGGAAGGCGGAGTTGAGGTCCACGTCGGTCGCCAATTTGCATGCGGTGCGTATGCAGTGGACCTGGGATACTGGACGATCGATGATTTCCAGGCATCGTCAAGTCAGACTCATGCAAACTTCGTGAGTACGCCTTTGTTGTTCAACGATCTTGAATTTGGGGTCGGCGATCCGGTTCAAGATTACTTCGATACTGCCGAAGAACATCGCCTCTCGCGGCGAAATACGATCCAAAACGTGGAATTGAATCTTCTTGAAACAGGAAGCTCGCGTGGATCGTGTAGCCCTTGGCGATCTCGAAGGAGTGTTGGGGTACGGTACTTTCAGTTTGACGAAGATCTCGCGCTTTCCACCCTCGACCAGGGAGGGGTTTGGGGCGGCAACTCCGGTCTCGACGAAGTCACTATGCGAAGCTCGGTCGAGAACAACCTGATTGGCGTCCAATTAGGTTATCAACTCAACCGGCAATGGGGACAGCGGGCTACTTTTTTCATCGCCCCAAAATTTGGTATCTACAACAACCGTATCGAACACCGATTTGACCTTCGTCGCGGCGATGGCACCGTTGCCATGCCTTCGGCTGCTAGTGGCGTCAGCGGCAGCTTTCCGGTTTCGTCGTCAGACAATGTCGTTTCGTTTCTCACTGAAATGGATCTTGGCTTCTCCTGGCAACCCGCGAGCCATTGGTCGCTATTTGGCGGTTACCGCGTCGTCGTCCTTACGGGCATGGGGTTAGCCGACAGTCAAATCCCTCAATACATTGTCGACATTCCAGAGATCGCCAATATCGACCACCAAGACGCCCTCATCCTGCATGGAGCGTTCTTTGGTGTCGCTTATTCGCTGTAGCGAACAGTCTGGCGGGTGGCCCGGTTGGCATTTTCGCCTACCAGTGTGATGCAATCACAAGAGAGAGGTAGGCCGGTACAAGCTTTAGCGCAGTTCCAGCAACGCGGAGTCGCAAAGCTAACCTTTCGGAACTGCGTAAAAACTTGTTCCGGCCTACTTTCTGCCGCTCGCCTTAGCAACATGCTATGGCATGTTCATTTTCGCGCTGACGCCACCGGCAGCGATAAGATAGGAGTATTTGACGTAGTCCATCACCATGCGATGCGCACTGAATCGCGCGGCCAGCGTGGCGATCGAATTCGTCATCCGATCGATCCACTCGAGCGGCAAACCATCAGCATCGCGGTCGTAGAACAGTGGGATGACTTCGTCTCCCAGTACGCGCAGCAGCTCTTCGGAGTCGCGTTGGTCGCCGATTTCTGGGTCGGCGTGTTGCGTCCCGTGGCCAATGCCAAAACCATTTTTTCCATTGTAGGCCTCTGCCCACCAACCATCGAGTACCGAGCAATTCAGGCCGCCGTTGAGAACGACTTTTTGGCCACTTGTGCCCGAAGCTTCCAAGGGACGGCGTGGATTGTTGAGCCAGACGTCGACGCCTTGGGTCAGATGTCGCCCGACGTTGATGTCGTAATCTTCGATAAAGACAATTCGGCCTGCAAATTGGGGGTCGTGCCGAAGATTGGCAATCCTCTGGATCAGTTTCTTGCCAGGCTCGTCGGCCGGGTGTGCTTTGCCGGCAAAGATAAACTGCACCGGACGATTCGAATCGTTGATGAGTTCAGAAAATCGATCGATGTTTCTGAGGAGTAAGTCAGCACGCTTATAAGTAGCAAACCGACGTGCGAAACCGATCGTCAAGGCAGAGGGATCGAGAACATTGCGGGCAGCTTCGACAGCATTTTCGTCCTCGTTGCGATATCGACATTGCCGGCTCATGCGACGGCGGACAAATTCCAGGAGCCGACTTTTGAGCGCATTGTGTGTTTCCCAAAGCTCGCCCGGGTCGACTTGGTAAATGTTTTGCCAGACTTCAGGGTCGCCCATGGTATTTTGCCAATTGGCACCTAGATACTTGTCGTAAAGCGCTTGCATGGGATAGGCAAGCCAACTGGGTACGTGGACGCCATTGGTGATGTGTCCGATGGGGATCTCTTCTTCAACACGCCAAGGCCAGAGATGGGCCCACATGCGGCGTGAAACATGCCCATGCAGCGAGCTGACGGCATTTGCACGTCGCGAGAGCTTCAATCCAATGACCGTCATACAAAACGATTCGTTTTCGTTCTGCGGTTCAACCCGGCCGAGGCCCATGAGTTGCTCGCTCGAAATTCCGATCTGTTGGCGGAGGGGTCCGAGATGTTCTTCGACCAAATTGGCTTCGAACCGGTCGTGGCCTGCTGGGACGGGAGTATGGGTCGTGAAGACGGTTTTCTGTGCGACTTCGCGCAGGGCATCGTCGAACGACATGCCATCGTCGTGCATTCGCTGGCGGATCACTTCCAGGGGTGCGAAGGCACTGTGGCCTTCGTTGAGATGGTAAACGCCGGGGAAAATTCCCAATGCTCGCAGCGCTTTGACACCGCCTACGCCGAGGACTAGCTCTTGGCGAATACGAGTTCGGACATCACCGCCATACAGCCGTGAGGTAAGTTCACGGTCTTCGGGTCGATTGCCATCCACGTCGCAATCAAGCAAATACAAGGACACACGCCCGACATGCATCAACCACACCTTGGCCTGCAGTTTACCGTCGAGGGTATCGATATCCACCGTGATCGCCTCGCCTTGAGGATCGCGGGCGGGTTCCATGGCAAGGTTCTCGACTTTCGTGTCGAGGTACTCTTCATGTTGGAAACCTTCGATGTCCAAATGTTGCTTAAAATATCCCTGGTCGTAAAATAGACCAATCGCAACAAGCGGTACGCCGAGGCCACTCACGCTTTTGATATGGTCGCCAGATAATACGCCGAGGCCACCGGAATAGATTGGCACCGATTCGTGGATGCCAAACTCGGCGGAGAAGTAAGCGACGGGGCTGGAGCCTAAGACGCCTGCTTCGCGAGCGCCCCAGGTGGTTTGAGTATTGCTGAGATACTCTTTCAGCCGACGGTGTGCTTGGTTGATGCGGGTATAGAGAACCATTTCCGAGGCGCGCTGGGCCAACTGGTCGGGGGTCATTTCCGAGAGCAGGGCAATCGGATTGTGGTCGATTTGTCGCCAACGGACCGGATCAAGATCTCGGAATAAGTTGACAACTTCGGGATGCCAACTCCACCAGAGATTTCGGGCGACGGAGGTACATTTGTCGTACAAAGCTTGCGGAGTGACTTCGGTCCAGCTTTCGCGGGACGTTTCTTTGATTGCAGGTGGGATTTCTGTTTGACTCATATCTATAAGTTCCTGGTTGGCTGGCCACGGCGCATAAGCGCGCGAGGCAGCGTAGGTCCCTGGGAATTGTTTTATCGACGGCGGCAACGTGGCCGCGTACTTTTTCGCTAATTTGACAAATTGCCTAGAAGCCTACGGATTATAACGAAATGGTACAATTAGGCGATGCGAATATCGTAGCCCTGGGACCGAGTTTTCTGTCTGCCCCTGCATTTAGGGGGGTGGGGCGTCTCTTGGACGCCGAAAGTTACTACGTTTTTTCGTTCTGAATCTCCCCCAGATTACTTTTTCTGTCGAAGTTAATGTCCCTGAGACGAATGGCCATTCATTGCGGATTAGGGGTCTAATGCGTAGAGTGGGAGCAGACCGCCTTACCTACTTTTTGGACTCCCCCCCTTGCTGTGAGGGCAAAGCACGAATGACGCTCTTTTTCCAGAGAAGGGCCCCATGACGAAAACAAGAAATACGGTATTTCATGCAAATACCCGCAGTTCTCACGTGGCGTTTTTTCGGATTTGGGTATTTTGGGATTCGTCATTTGCCTAGGTAGGGGAAACAAGGCGCTTTCACAGCGAAGAAACTTCAGGAGAGAACCAGAGCAGATAACGCTTGCCCAGGCATATGGTCCCGGAAAATTCGGCCTTTCTTTCGAGCTTTTCCCACCGAAAACGACTGCTGGAATGACCAGCCTGTTCAAGCACGTGGATCGACTGGTGGCGTTCGAGCCAGACTACATTACCTGCACTTACGGAGCGGGCGGCACTACGCAGGACCGTACCTTGGATGTCGTTGCCGACGTTCACAAGAAATACGAACTAGCGGTCGCGACGCATTTGACGTGTGTTGGCCGAACGTCCGATCAGTTGAAGGCTTACCTCGAGCAGGCACGACAGCGGGGTGTTGACAACGTGGTTGCACTTCGCGGTGATCCACCGCAAGGCGAGACCGAGTTTCGTCGCACCGCAGGAGGATTTTCTTATGCCAACGAATTGGTAGCTTTTATCCGCAGGGAGTTTCCCGACATGGGGATTGCGGCCGGTGGTTATCCAGAAATGCACCAGGAAGCTCCGAGCCTAGAAGTGGACCTGCAGAATCTCAAACGCAAAGTTGATGCTGGCACTGATGTCGTCATTACGCAGTTGTTTTACGACAACCGCGACTTTTTAGAGTTTCGCGAGCGATGCGAGCAGATTGGCATTCGTGTGCCAATCATCCCAGGCTTGTTGCCTGTGACCAATGGTCGGCAAGTGCAGCGGATAGCGTCGCTGTGTGGCGCGAAACTTCCCCAGCAATTCGTGGCCGACTTGGAGAAGTACGCCGACGATGCCGAGGGGCAGTTTGAAGTGGGCGTGGAACATGCCACCCGACAGGCCGCCGAGCTGATTGCCTACGAAGTGCCGGGCATCCATTTTTATGTGCTCAATAAATCGGAAGCAGCCCTGCGCGTGCTCAACAATGCCCGGTTGCCCAGGTGATGTGTTGCTGAGGTGAAATACGATGAACGACCTCTCGTCTGCGGCTTCCAGCGAAGATCTCACTGGGCAAGAGATAGGCGACTATCGGGTGTTGCGGCGTCTTGGCTCAGGTGGAATGGCACAGGTCTACTTGGCCGAGCAGCAATCGCTCAGTCGGCAAGTCGCACTGAAAGTGCTTCATGCCCAGTTGGCAGAAGACGCCAGCTATGTGCAGCGGTTCCTCAACGAAGCCCGGGCGGCTGCTTCGCTAGTGCATCCGAATATCGTTCAAATCTACGAGGTCGGGAAAGCCGGCAGGGTGCATTTCATTGCTCAGGAATACGTGCAGGGAGAAAATCTTGCTCAGCTAATGCAGCGTGACGGGGCGTTGTTGCCGGGCCTGGTTTTAGAAGTGTTGCGTCAAGTCGTCTCGGCGCTCTGCAAAGCCCAAGAACTTGAGATCGTTCACCGCGATTTGAAGCCGGAGAACCTCTTGTTGAGCCGATCGGGCGAAGTAAAAGTTGCCGACTTTGGCCTCGCACGCGTTTTGAATACCGATAGCAAGACGCTCACCCAAGTTGGCGTCACCATGGGGACGCCGCTCTATATGAGCCCTGAGCAGATCGAAGGACGCCCCATCGATGCTCGGAGCGACATCTATTCGCTGGGGGTGACCTGCTATCACCTGCTCTCGGGCGAGCCGCCGCACAATGGCGACACCGCGCTCGCGATTGCCCTGCAACATCTGAACAGCACGCCCGAACCATTGGAGAGTGTCCGAGAAGACCTTCCCCGCGGGTTGGTAAATGTCGTGCGTCAGATGATGTCGAAACAGCCAGACCAACGTCCGGCTAGCCCTAACGGATTGCTTGCGGAGCTGCGCACACTATGTAACGAGGCGGTTGAGGAAGGTTGGGCCGAGGGGTCTGGGAGCTGGTCGCTCGTCGAGAAAATTGCCGCCAGCAGTCCTCCGACTGAGGCGACTGCAGAGTTGGACCAACTGATGAAGGCGGAATCTCGCCTGGGGCGGAGTAGTAGGAATTGGGGCCGCTTGGCGGCCACTGTGGCGTTGACGGCGTTAGTGGGCGTTGCTTTGGGGGCGGTCACGCGGCCGCAATTCTACTTAGCAGGACCGCAGGCACCGAAAGTGCCAATTCGGTCGTCGGCTGCAGCGCAGCTTTATCATGCCAAGATGAACGACAGCGAAGCCGCATGGCGAGCTGTTTGGGAAGAATTTCCAAAGGCCGACCCATTCATGCTCCGGCTGGCCCGGCAAGGACTTGTGCGACACTTCTTGCTGGTCAGCGAGGAATACCAAAAGGCAGAGAAGATCTTACGTCAACTTGAGCAGCAGAGTGCTTCGGAAAAATCTTCCGATTCTGTCCGTGCTTTTACTTTTGCTGGACTGTGCATTGCTTACGAGCGAATGGAAAGGAATTCTGCAGCGCGAGAAGTCTATGCCAGACTAAGTCCCGATATGAAAGACCGACTCAAGCATGACGAAAGCCAGCTCTACGAATTGTTGCAAACGTCGCTACACAACTTGGGAGACGCAAGTTAGGCAAAGCTCGAATGACGCCCTTTTTCCAGGGAAGGGCCCAATGACCAATGACGAAATACCCAATGACCAATGACGAAACAAGAAATACGGTATTTTATGCAAATACTCGCAGTTCTCACGTGGCGTTTTTTCGGATTTGGGTATTTTGGAATTCGTCATTTGCCTTAGAGAGAGCTCGTTAGGCCTGACGCTAGAATTAGCTCGCGTCTCATCTGGCTCCTGACCCGCTATTCACCGCTGACAACGATTTGGCCAATAAAGGCCCAGATGGTTGAGAAGGCAATTATTGCCGCGATCTGTAAGAGTTGGGTAGTCATGGAATTTCGGGTGGGTGGTCCGCTATCCATCGCGGGAGAGGTCGGTATCCTGCTACCTCCTTTCTCTTCGGCCGGGTGTCTCTGCCGGCGGTACTTTCTAATCGCCTCTCACTAGCGTCTGCTCAGTCCGCATAACCGTCGACAGCTCGCAAGAGCCCTGAGATCGATGGCCCAGTCGTGATAAATAGGTGCAAAAGCCCCTGTTTTCTCTCCCTTCCCCCTGTTTTTCTTCGGCAATGACGTCGAAACAGAAATAGTGTACAAATGTATATTATTTGGCCACCTTTTGTGATAGGTTTCTGCTTGTGAGGTGACAAAAAGTATTCGAATTAGGCAACTCCAGAGGACAAAAACCATGCCGCAAGAGCCCCGCCAAGACTTTTCTGTTCCCGATGACTCTCACGACGAATGGGAGGAACGTACACCGCTCGAACTGGAAGACGACCGCTGGGACGCTTTTCTTCCCGACGACGCCCCCGATCCACTCCCTGAGCCGGGCGATTTCTGGATCGAATTCCATCGCCAACATAACTGTCCCGAAAGCTGTCTAGCGATACCGGCTATTTGTTAGAAAAGGGCCCTCTTCCTGCGGAGAAATTACTATGTTGCCACTTGCGTTGGTCGAAGAGATTCGTCGGCTGCTGGACGAAGGTCAGCTTTCCCATCGAAAGATTGCTGCCAAGCTGGACGTCAGTCGCGGCACGGTCGGAGCGATCGCCAGCGGTCGCCGCGGCATCTACGGTCGAGAGCCCAGCTCAGAAGATTCGTCTCTAGCCTGTCAGGACCTGGCACCTGAACGTTGTCGCCATTGTGGGGCCATGGTTTATAAGCCATGTGTACTTTGCAATGCGCGAGCGTATCGCGAGCGACAAACTCGGCTGTCTGAGTTGGCGATGCAGCGAGTAGGCCCTCGGCGTCCTCGGCGGCGTGTGGCCTAGCAGATTTCGAGTAGGAGGTTTATCTGCTAAGTTGGGTGAGCGGTCTTTTCAAAATTCTGCATCTTGTGGCTTAGGCGAGCGAGCACGAGCGATTGCGCAGTGCAGCGAGCAAGGCGATTGCAGAAGTCATTGTGCCGACCTATCGCCGGTTTCGTACATTTATGTCTGAGGAGTATGTGCCTGAATCGCGAGATTCGATAGGAGCTTCGGCGTTGCCTGGGGGGCGTGATTTTTATGGTTCAGACGAGTGTAGCAACAGCAGCGCTCTCGGAGGGTCGCGGAGCGACAGCTTGGTCGTCGCCGAAAGCAGTCATTACGCCGAACAGGAGGTAGAGCACCAAGAGCAACCACCAGCCTAGAATAACTAAACGAGGGGGATCGAAGCCAACGGCGCTTAGTGCGAGTCCCGAAAGAGCGATTAGCCCGAGCAGCATCGCAGCGTTTTGCGCCCCCATCAAGCTGACAAGCCCCAGCAACACCGCTGCGGCGGTAAACGCGGCGAACATTTCTTTGAGTGAAAATGCGAAATCAAACTTGGGCGATTGCGCGGGCTCGGCGATGGGGTCTTCCACCGATACGGGCTCTGACACCGGTTTGCTATCTTCCTTGGCTCGCTGGGCGGCGATTCTAGCCTTGAATTTAGCGAGATCGGCTTCCTTCTGGGCTCGTTGGCGTCGCTCTTGGCGGAGGACATACCACCAGCCGGCTGCTACTGCGGTCGCGATCGTGATCACGACCGCGGTGCAGCCGCTGGTCAGTTTTTCTACGGTCAGGACGACCGACAGCAGGGCCGTAGCGATCAGCAAGTGCTGGATGCTGAATTGAAATTTTTTGAACTCGCCGAAATCGATCGGATCGGTCGGCTCTCCCGTGTTCGTTTCTTCGTAGAGTTGGTCGACGTCGATAGAATCTTCGGCAGCACGGGTTCGCTGAATTGCTCGCAGACGTTTGTGTTCTTCGATCTCAGGATCGACCGGTTCGAGCTCCAACTCGAAGTCATCGTCGTCAGGTTCTTGGGTTGGACTGTTGTCGGTCATGGCGGCTAGGAGTGGAGGTCGTGAATGGTCTGCCGTCATTCTCACCGTCAGGCGCATCTTCTGCAACATTGGTCCTTGGGTATACAGTTGGACTCCCCGCTGTCAAACTGGCCTGCAACGATGCTCTGGCTGGCCTTGATTTCCACCGAAGGACAACACGATGCGACTGCTGATGACTGCCCTGGGATCCTATGGCGATGTCTATCCGATCGTCGGATTGGGTGCCGCGATGCTTGCTCGGGGACACCAAGTAGCGATCCTCACCAACCCGCATTTCCGAGGTGTTGTCGAATCGGCCGGACTCGAGCTTCTGCCATTGGGCACTACCGAACAGTATATCGAACTGGCCCATCACAAGGATTTGTGGCACCCATTCTACGGGCCAACGATGGTTTTGCGGACCACGACCGAGATGACACTACGTCCGATTTACGATCATCTCGAGTTGCAATATCAACCTGGTGAAACGGTCTTCGTGGCACATGGTCTCGACCTAGCCAGTCGAGTATTTCAGGAAAAACATGATGTGCCGATGGCGAGTATCCACCTAGCGCCTTTGGGATTGAGGAGTTTTCATGAATCGCCGCTCATGTTTGGTATGTTGATGGCAGATTGGTTGCCGCGCTGGTTTCGGCAGGCGCAGTACTGGTTGGCAGATAAGTACCTCGATCGACTTGTTGCTCCCGAACTCAACAAGCTGCGCAAAGAGCAGAGGCTGCCGCCCGTGAGTGGCATTTTTCGGAGCTGGTACTTTTCGCCGCAGCTAGTGCTCGGTTTATTTCCCGATTGGTTTGCCGCCTCTCAGCCCGATTGGCCGGCGAATACCCGTCTGTCAGGTTTCCCGCTTTGGGATCAATCCGAGACCCAGGGGATGGCTGAGGACGTCTTGCAATTCTTAGACGCTGGTGAGCCGCCGCTCGTATTTGCCCCGGGATCGGCAATGACCAGCGGCGGGAAATTTTTCGCAGCGGCTATCGAGGCTTGCCAGCGGCTGCAGCGGCGGGGCATGCTGCTTACCAAGTATCCCGACCAGCTACCCAGGGATCTGCCAAGTGGCGTACAACATTTTTCGTTTGTGCCATTTAGCCAATTGTTGCCACGAGCGGCAGCGTTGGTACACCACGGAGGCATTGGCACCAGCGCCCAAGCCTTGGCAGCCGGAGTACCCCAAGTCGTCATGCCGATGGCCTACGACCAGTTGGACAACGCAAATCGATTAAAGCGGTTGGGGGTCGCCCAATTTATCCACCGTCACAAGTTTCGTGGACCTCGACTTGCAAAGTCACTTGACAAGCTGCTCAGGTCGGACGCAACGCAGAAAAATTGCCAACGCTGGGCTGCGAAGCTCGATGCAAACACTCCCTTGGCAGAAGCATGTGAACAGTTAGAAGAGCTTTTTTCGCATCAAAATTCGCAAGCAAACACAAAGACGGACCGCCACGCGGTCAGAAACGCCCGCTAGTACCGCACATTGGGTTGCCACTGCTGAACCGTTCGCGTCTCGTTGGGCGGAGTGATGATTGGCGTGGTGATGGCTGTGGCGGCTTGCAGCGAAGCAATCCGGGCGGAGATGTCTGGTTGGAAACGGTTGATCGCCAGCGAGCGCTGGTAGTTGGCAAGCGCTTGTCGCGTGTCGCCGGAGAGTTCGCGCAATCGTCCTAGAGCAGTGAGCGCTCGACTATTATTCGGGTCGATTGCCAGTGCTTCGACTAGTCGGGCCGATGCCTGCGGTAAGTTGTTTGTTTCTTCCAAAAGTCGCGCCAACTCGATGCGCGGCTCTGCGATCGCCGGACTGTGCGAGGCCCAACCTTCGAGTAGTCGGAACGAGGCGTCTTGCCGCCCGGTTTCGCTGAGCAGCACTGCCAAGCCGCGATAACATTCTGCGTGGTTGGGGTCGTACTCCAAACATTGGTTGTACAACTGCTTGGCCTGCAACAGATCTTCTTGCCGGTTATACAGTTTGCCGTTCTTGTGCATCGCCGAGGCTAGATTGTAATAGCCGTCGGCATTTTTGGGATCGCTGGCGATAGCCTTTTGGAATTGCTCGGCCGCCTGCACGTAGTTGCCATTTTGGTAAAGCCTCACCCCGTCGGAATTCAGCGCCTGGTTGGTGATGTTACTACAGCCCGCTGCTGCGAATACGCAAGCGAAGAGGAGGCCGGCTGAGAAGGTCTTTGTAGGCAAAAGGCAAATCATGTCGGATGACGCCAAGGGGTGGTGTATGCAAAAAGAGGCAGGAAAACTAGCAACTGCCGCCTGGGGACGCAACCCGGATGACGTCTACGGCCGCATAGCCCCCGTATAGCTGAAAAGTCTAGCTAAACCAGGATATCCGCATTAACCGGCAGATTTACGCAAACCGGCTATTTTTTCTTGTCGCTCTATTTTACGCAGGTAGTATTCCGATCATTATTAGCGTCAGAGGTAGTTTTTTACCTAGCGACCTGCCCGACCACAGGGCCACCCCCGCAGGAGCACTCCCCCCATGCCAGCCAAGAAAACCACCAAGAAGAAATCGACGAAGAAATCGACCCGAACCACCACCACTGCCAAAAAGAAGACCTCGAGCGCAAAAGCCAAGTCTACCAAAGCAGGTGAGAAAGAAGTAACGATCGATCGTCGTCGTGAGGAAAACCGGCGAGAGGAAGATTCCCTAGAAGCCGTAAGCCCCACGCCAGAGCGACGCCAGAAGGTCCAACGGCGTCGTCAGATCGATCCCACGACTTGCGAGCGAGATTACAGCAACGACGAAGTCGAATTCATGAACGCGATGGATGAGTACAAGCGCACCAGCGGCCGGATGTTTCCCACTTGTAGCGAAGTGCTGGAAGTGGTTCGCGAGTTGGGTTACGTTCGCCTGTCGCCGACCGAACTCGCTCTGAACTGTCCTGCCGACAAGGAGGCGTCGTCCGAAGAGGCGATCAACGCCGGCGAGTTCGAATCGGAAGAATTGGTTGCCAACGGCTGGATAATCTAAAAATTCGGAATCGACAACGGGTTCAACAAACAACAGCAGCCTCGAATTGTTCGAGGCTGCTGTTTTTTTTCGAGTCGTCCAACGGAGAGCTATTCGCCGTGGATATCGCCCAAGATATCGCGAAGCTCACCCGCCGACACATCGGCCAGTTGTTTGCCTTTGCGGTCGAGGTGCTCGTTGAGCTTGACCGCGGTCTCTTGCATCAACCCGTGCGTATCTGGTGAACCGCCGGCTAACAAGAAATTTGGCCCGCGTGTAATCCGCTTTTGACCGTCCTCAGCGTCGAAGGCAAGACCGAGCAGGGCTGCTTGACGTTTCTTTTTACGTGGTAGGCGTGCATTCATAAAATCGATGTCAGAGCGTTGCGTCGAAAGAAGGGTAGTAAATTACTTTAGGCGAAAATTGCGAACCGTAGAAAGTAATGGTTCGCTAGCTACGCCGATTCCAATTGCGGAGTGCAGCGGCAGCGGCATCTCCGCTGTCTTTGGTGGCGGGGCCGGTCGCGACTGGCGGAAGCTTGCCAGGCTCCTTTTTACCGCTAGCCTTCTCTTCGTGGGCAGGTTCTTCGACAATAGCTGGCTCATCGGCAAGGGCTTCTGCTTGATCGCTTGAGTTTTCATCTGCGGCAAGGGTGGCATGGATGGCATTGGTATCGTCCATGCTGATCGTTTGTGTTTCTGTCGTTGTTTCCGAGGGCTTCGTCGGCTCAAGCAGCCAACGCGAGATGTCGTCGTCTGCAATATCCGAATCGCCGCTTTCGGTGGTCCGCTCGACCGCATCGGCAACAGATTTCACTTGCGGACGCTTTTCGTTATTGATGCCAGGTGTGATGGTCAGGAGAAAACGCAGTGGCCCGACGGTAATCTCGTCGCCCGAAGAAAGCTCGACTTGCCCAGGGATTTTTTCGCCATTGACCAGTGTGCCGTTTCGGCTGCCCATATCTTTGATTAACACTTTGGTGCCATCGCGGGAGATAGCGCAGTGTTTTCGGCTAACTGCCGTGCTGCCGGCGCAAAGATGACATTTCGAGCTGCGCCCGATCAAGAATTTTTCTTTCTTGACAGCGATCTTGGCACCAACTTTGGCGCCTTCAAGCACTTTGAGAATTACATCCATATTTCGTCACAACGAGAGTTGGCTCAAGGGCCTATCGCAGCAACGAGCCCCCCCCACAGGGTCGTCAGCAAAATCTGCTCCCAATTGCTCGCCCAGCAAGGCTAGGTTTGTAACCGGGGGTGTCGCGATTATCAACAAGTCCACGATATCACGCGAATAAGCCATTGGGTAGTAAAACCCGAGCTTTTCCGCACGGAATTCTATCCTCTCGGACCCAACCATGAACCCCTCTTGCGAGGTAGTTCTCGGTCTCGCCGAGCTAGTTTGCTAGTGGTATGCAGAATACCTCTCCTTAACAGAGCGATTTCCTACTGCTTTATCGGCTCAGCATAGGCCCTATCGTTAGGCGAGCGGCAGATGAAAACTTACCTGTCCCTCGACCCGACGCGTCAGCGAGGGATGCAGCGGATGGCGGCTTATCCCTCGCTGACCGGCGTGTTGAAGTATTCAGTTTTCAGCTGGAGGGGGCCGGTTTCCCCCCGTTCCCCCGCTCCCTGCTTGCGCAGCAGGGGACGGGGAGAAGAGGGCCGCTTGAATTAAGGGGGTGAGAGGGACAGGAAATTCGTTAGGCTGGAACGGTCGGCGGGCCTGGTCCGCTACCCATC
>Ga0114931_10004519_pt1 | contig 17373 bp, 18 predicted proteins | sample 2SBtaG_FD_89579 | JGI IMG/M metagenome (GOLD analysis project Ga0114931, IMG submission 89579) | Deep subsurface microbial communities from Kolumbo volcano to uncover new lineages of life (NeLLi) - 2SBTROV14_V59a metaG | ecosystem: Environmental > Aquatic > Marine > Volcanic | place: Kolumbo...
AGCCCGCAAAGCCCCCAATGCCCACCCTCCATCCCGATCCGCGAAATGCCCACCTCAACCCCCTCACGCCAAAGGCGTTATACTGCCCGGCGTCGCCCCTCGCGCAGGGGCGCGGATTGAAACCCCGCGGTCGATCGTGTTCATCTGACGCGCACGTTCGAGTCGCCCCTCGCGCAGGGGCGCGGATTGAAACGAATCGGGATGGACGCCGGCGGACAACGATCAGGCCGTCGCCCATCGCGCAGGGGCGCGGATTGAAACAAGAACTGGGGCAGCGTTGACGACCGAGGACATCCGAGTCGCCCCTCGCGCAGGGGCGCGGATTGAAACACACTCTTCAGTGACCGGTCTAGATCCTTAATCTTGTCGCCCCTCGCGCAGGGGCGCGGATTGAAACACACCGGCGGCTCGAAAGCAGGTCATGAGCGATCTTGTCGCCCCTCGCGCAGGGGCGCGGATTGAAACCCCTCGCGCCGGGCGGACACAACCCGGCGCTCAATCGTCGCCCCTCGCGCAGGGGCGCGGATTGAAACTCCTGTTCGGTGTCGCCTGCTACAAGAGCAAGGAGAGTCGCCCCTCGCGCAGGGGCGCGGATTGAAACGAAGCTCAGCGCGAGAGGGTTCGGAAGATCGAAGGGTCGCCCCTCGCGCAGGGGCGCGGATTGAAACACGACCGACCGATCGAGGCCGAGGGCGAGAACGAGTCGCCCCTCGCGCAGGGGCGCGGATTGAAACGGCCTCCCCAACACCGGCATGACGCGGAATCACCAAGTCGCCCCTCGCGCAGGGGCGCGGATTGAAACGCTACTCTCCGAGAGTTGACGGCGGAGATACGGCCGTGTCGCCCCTCGCGCAGGGGCGCGGATTGAAACGCGTCTGGCTTGAGTCGTTCGGCGGATATCGCCCGGTCGCCCCTCGCGCAGGGGCGCGGATTGAAACTAGACGGGAACGTCGACGCGACGGTCTCCGAGCTGTTCCGGTCGCCCCTCGCGCAGGGGCGCGGATTGAAACCTACTACGGTCGCGACGCCAGTGCCGGTAGTAGGTCGCCCCTCGCGCAGGGGCGCGGATTGAAACTCGAGATCCTCGCGCGCCGTCGTCGTGTCGACGAGTCGCCCCTCGCGCAGGGGCGCGGATTGAAACGTAAGAGAGGAGGGGCGTGACGGGATCGCCGCCCCGTCGCCCCTCGCGCAGGGGCGCGGATTGAAACCGGTTGCCGACGTACCACAAACGGTCCGCCGGGAGTGTCGCCCCTCGCGCAGGGGCGCGGATTGAAACTTCGCTAACGGCTTTCGCAGCCTCTGCGAGCTTTTCGTCGCCCCTCGCGCAGGGGCGCGGATTGAAACCGGTCCTACGGCTACAGCCTCACCGGCGAGGCGCACTGTCGCCCCTCGCGCAGGGGCGCGGATTGAAACAAGATCTTCGGCTCTGAAGCCGCCCCAGCCATCCTGGCCAGTCGCCCCTCGCGCAGGGGCGCGGATTGAAACTCTGTCATGACACCGTCGAGCGACTTCGCGCGCTCCGTCGCCCCTCGCGCAGGGGCGCGGATTGAAACCCCCGGCTCGAGGTGACCATGTGCACCGGGACCCGGTCGCCCCTCGCGCAGGGGCGCGGATTGAAACCCAAGCACGGCGCCATAGAGACGAACCAGACCTGGTCGCCCCTCGCGCAGGGGCGCGGATTGAAACCGGCGGGGCGCCTGCGGCTCGCAACCGCCGCATCTTGTCGCCCCTCGCGCAGGGGCGCGGATTGAAACCTCATTCCACAAAGATCCAATCTAAGCACCAACCAGGTCGCCCCTCGCGCAGGGGCGCGGATTGAAACGACTGGCGGACCGGCCAGGCCACCTGGGGCCGTGAGTCGCCCCTCGCGCAGGGGCGCGGATTGAAACTGGAGGTCGATGGACCCGCCACCACCGCCGTTCTCGTCGCCCCTCGCGCAGGGGCGCGGATTGAAACGGCCGGGACGCCCCTGTCTACTATGCGGAGTAGGCGTCGCCCCTCGCGCAGGGGCGCGGATTGAAACACTTCCATCCATGCTCTTGGAATATCACCATCATCGTCGCCCCTCGCGCAGGGGCGCGGATTGAAACCCCCACCGCTGATACCTCTTCGTCCCTCACGCGGTGTCGCCCCTCGCGCAGGGGCGCGGATTGAAACTTTCCCGGGGGCGCCCTATGGTGTGGTCATGGAGCTCCGTCGCCCCTCGCGCAGGGGCGCGGATTGAAACGCCCGTGACCGGGTTGGTCACCACGGCACCCTGCGAGTCGCCCCTCGCGCAGGGGCGCGGATTGAAACCTCGCCGTCTCCGAAGGCATCGTTGACATCTAGCTGTCGCCCCTCGCGCAGGGGCGCGGATTGAAACGGAAGGCCGCACAGCTTGGAGGGTTATCGCTCGGAGGTCGCCCCTCGCGCAGGGGCGCGGATTGAAACCTACCTTTCGTAGTGTCAGTGGGAAGAGAGACTCGGGTCGCCCCTCGCGCAGGGGCGCGGATTGAAACCATGGACCGTAACAACCCAGTTTCGTCTCTTGCAGAGTCGCCCCTCGCGCAGGGGCGCGGATTGAAACTTGCATCGAGTCCGTCGCTGGCCATGGCGCCGCCACGTCGCCCCTCGCGCAGGGGCGCGGATTGAAACTCTCGACGTGTGCAGGAAACTCAAGCAGGGAGTACGTCGCCCCTCGCGCAGGGGCGCGGATTGAAACGTCACGCCGAGGAACTCATTGCGCGCATCGTCCAGGTCGCCCCTCGCGCAGGGGCGCGGATTGAAACACCATCGAGCCAATGTCATGCGCCATCGCGATGCTAGTCGCCCCTCGCGCAGGGGCGCGGATTGAAACGTCCTGCCTCTCACGGTCGTCGAACAGACGATCAGGTCGCCCCTCGCGCAGGGGCGCGGATTGAAACCTCCTACACCGGCGAGATCCCGGCCGCGACGAGGAACGCCGCGTCGCCCCTCGCGCAGGGGCGCGGATTGAAACCTCTCCGGGTGATGGGCGGAAGAGCATCGCGCCGCCGGGTCGCCCCTCGCGCAGGGGCGCGGATTGAAACATGTCTCAGTCCTCCGCGGCGCTCGAGGCCCTGGCTGTCGCCCCTCGCGCAGGGGCGCGGATTGAAACTCTGGTGTCACTGTTGTCGCCGCCCAACTGCGGCACGTCGCCCCTCGCGCAGGGGCGCGGATTGAAACTCGTCGCCGTATTGCCTGTCGAGCTCGATTTGGAGGTCGCCCCTCGCGCAGGGGCGCGGATTGAAACAGTGCGAAGGTCTTGCTGCCGATGGTGCATGATTGGTCGCCCCTCGCGCAGGGGCGCGGATTGAAACGACAGAGACATCCTCTTGCCGGTGCTCATGCCCAGTGTCGCCCCTCGCGCAGGGGCGCGGATTGAAACAGACGGTGGTGCCACGACCTGCACCTATACCCTACAGGTCGCCCCTCGCGCAGGGGCGCGGATTGAAACGCGTCCAGTTTATCAACGATTCAACGAACTACATGTCGCCCCTCGCGCAGGGGCGCGGATTGAAACCTCTGCTCGCCCGTGCCGTAACCATCGCCTTTGCGGGTCGCCCCTCGCGCAGGGGCGCGGATTGAAACATTACTGGTAACATGTGCATGAACGACGGAATCGCGTCGCCCCTCGCGCAGGGGCGCGGATTGAAACCGCGTCGTGGCCACGATGCGTGACACGCTCGTGCGTCGCCCCTCGCGCAGGGGCGCGGATTGAAACGCACGGGATGGGTGGTTCCCTGATCCGGCGCTCCCGAGTCGCCCCTCGCGCAGGGGCGCGGATTGAAACATGGGCTGCTCTGCCTTGCGCCGCTGTCGACTTCGTCGCCCCTCGCGCAGGGGCGCGGATTGAAACGAATTGCTACGCCGAGTATCTCAACCTCGACCCCAGTCGCCCCTCGCGCAGGGGCGCGGATTGAAACTGCGAATGCCCAGATAGGCGTGCCATAGTCGGCTAGTCGCCCCTCGCGCAGGGGCGCGGATTGAAACTTTGGCGCCGATGAGGATAGCGTCGGTGAGGATGGCGGTCGCCCCTCGCGCAGGGGCGCGGATTGAAACCTCAAGGCATCTGTGTAGTCTACTACGCTTACCACGTCGCCCCTCGCGCAGGGGCGCGGATTGAAACTCTACTCGCTTATTGCTCTGGTCCTGGGTCTCTGATAGTCGCCCCTCGCGCAGGGGCGCGGATTGAAACTCTGCACCCGCGTCAAGCTCGTCCTGAGCAAGTTGGTCGCCCCTCGCGCAGGGGCGCGGATTGAAACGAAGTCGCAGATCCCGTTGAGTCACTGACACTTATCGGGTCGCCCCTCGCGCAGGGGCGCGGATTGAAACGCTTACAGCGTCCATTGCCGCAGGGTAATACATGTCATGTCGCCCCTCGCGCAGGGGCGCGGATTGAAACCAAGGACCTTCATGGGTCTAACTTTCGCAAAGCAAGTCGCCCCTCGCGCAGGGGCGCGGATTGAAACTTCGGATGTTCGCCAGTACCTCTACCGCCAACGGGTCGCCCCTCGCGCAGGGGCGCGGATTGAAACCAGAGGTTATAAACATACTTGCTGATGACTCACTGTGTCGCCCCTCGCGCAGGGGCGCGGATTGAAACCCGCGCGATGAAAGAGGGATAAAAGGGAATTCGTGTCGCCCCTCGCGCAGGGGCGCGGATTGAAACAATCAGGATCCGAAATTGTAACAGGAGCAATTACAAGTCGCCCCTCGCGCAGGGGCGCGGATTGAAACCCCGTGGCTGGTGGGTCCGGGGTCCGGGAGCTGAAGTCGCCCCTCGCGCAGGGGCGCGGATTGAAACATCCTGGAGCGCCGGTACAACCGCTTCAACCCCCGCGTCGCCCCTCGCGCAGGGGCGCGGATTGAAACTTGTTCAGCTCCCCGCTTCCCCCCTCCAGGAGGCGGGTCGCCCCTCGCGCAGGGGCGCGGATTGAAACCGAGAACCTCGGCACCAATGGCCACTGAGACCTCGTGTCGCCCCTCGCGCAGGGGCGCGGATTGAAACGTTACAAGATCCGAGTTCGTCGAGAGCATCAGGCAGTCGCCCCTCGCGCAGGGGCGCGGATTGAAACCTGGCCGCCCGGTCGCGCGACACTTAGACGACGGGTCGCCCCTCGCGCAGGGGCGCGGATTGAAACTCCCACTTCAACGGGGTGGCCAACCACCACCCCAAAGTCGCCCCTCGCGCAGGGGCGCGGATTGAAACCCGATGACAGACCCGCTTATCTGTGCTCGGCCGCCAAGTCGCCCCTCGCGCAGGGGCGCGGATTGAAACTGTGAAAATGCCATTATAGGAGGACCTCCTGCCCACGTCGCCCCTCGCGCAGGGGCGCGGATTGAAACTCAAGTCGGATGACGGCAAAGAACTACTGGAGCGAGGTCGCCCCTCGCGCAGGGGCGCGGATTGAAACATGCAGTACGCGGGCGGCATAGCCCCATTGGTCTCGAGTCGCCCCTCGCGCAGGGGCGCGGATTGAAACTTGCCACTCCTATTTACCCCGTCTCCCCAGTAGCCAGTCGCCCCTCGCGCAGGGGCGCGGATTGAAACGTAGCACGGATGGCGAGGGCCCGCTCGGTGCGGCGCGTCGCCCCTCGCGCAGGGGCGCGGATTGAAACTCCTTCGAGACCCGCATCCTTCTGCGCCTGCGCGAGTCGCCCCTCGCGCAGGGGCGCGGATTGAAACATCCTAGAACGGCGCTACGGTAGATGGACGGCGCGGAGTCGCCCCTCGCGCAGGGGCGCGGATTGAAACCTAATTACTTACCCAACGAAACCAACCAAGGAAACCACGTCGCCCCTCGCGCAGGGGCGCGGATTGAAACATGAGTCGTCACGTCTCGGGCGAGCGCCGTGCCGCGTCGCCCCTCGCGCAGGGGCGCGGATTGAAACATACATCGGATCGTGCATGGTGATTACCTCCGTACGTCGCCCCTCGCGCAGGGGCGCGGATTGAAACTTCACCCTCCCCTCTGGTTGAGCCCGTGAGCATCGTCGCCCCTCGCGCAGGGGCGCGGATTGAAACCGGTCCCTGACGCCCGCGGTGAGGAGCAGTACTGGTCGCCCCTCGCGCAGGGGCGCGGATTGAAACGTACCCTACATAAGTGGAAGGCGCTCGCCGGCAAGTCGCCCCTCGCGCAGGGGCGCGGATTGAAACGGCTTCAGATAGACCCGTCATGCAAGCAGACGATCGAGTCGCCCCTCGCGCAGGGGCGCGGATTGAAACGTGAGGAGTTCGACGAGTCGGCCGCCGCCGGAGAGTCGCCCCTCGCGCAGGGGCGCGGATTGAAACGTCTCCACGAACGTCTCACCATCGACCACCTTGAGAGTCGCCCCTCGCGCAGGGGCGCGGATTGAAACATCAGAGACGGGGCACACGACCACGGTGTCGGGAGGTCGCCCCTCGCGCAGGGGCGCGGATTGAAACTCGGAGCTCGAGCAGTCTCACGAGGACTTCGAGCGTCGCCCCTCGCGCAGGGGCGCGGATTGAAACTTGGCCTCGTGGACCATCCGTGGCACGCCTCCGGGGCGTCGCCCCTCGCGCAGGGGCGCGGATTGAAACTCTTTCTCGGCGCCGGCACGTCAATAACGTTCGTGTCGCCCCTCGCGCAGGGGCGCGGATTGAAACAAGAGTGTGTGCATTTGGTGGCAAACGCCTAGCCGGGTCGCCCCTCGCGCAGGGGCGCGGATTGAAACTCTCTACCTCGCTAAGTCCTCCGCCAAATATTTTTCCGTCGCCCCTCGCGCAGGGGCGCGGATTGAAACTCGTCCCTACCCTTCGACAGCTACAGAGGTGATGCGAGTCGCCCCTCGCGCAGGGGCGCGGATTGAAACTTCGTGATCGTCGGCCAGGGAGCAGACGGGTCTGCCGGTCGCCCCTCGCGCAGGGGCGCGGATTGAAACTGATCTAACTAGCGCCAACCTTAGTGGATCCAATATGTCGCCCCTCGCGCAGGGGCGCGGATTGAAACTTGAGGTTAGCGTTAACAAGAATTGATGAAGTAAGTCGCCCCTCGCGCAGGGGCGCGGATTGAAACCAATTTCCCAATCTGCTCGAAAGTCACATACTTGCCGGTCGCCCCTCGCGCAGGGGCGCGGATTGAAACTCAACAAGTAGACATATCACGCCCAAAAAGAAAGTGTCGCCCCTCGCGCAGGGGCGCGGATTGAAACTTGAGATCTGCGCCTGTGAGGTTAGCGTCATCGAGGTCGCCCCTCGCGCAGGGGCGCGGATTGAAACCTACCTGTAGCCCTTAATTCACCGAATTCAACCGGAAGTCGCCCCTCGCGCAGGGGCGCGGATTGAAACATCAAACATTTCCGTGCCATCCTCATTGAGAATACAGTCGCCCCTCGCGCAGGGGCGCGGATTGAAACGTGCAGAGGCGCATGGGCTCTCCGGATCCAGATGGTCGCCCCTCGCGCAGGGGCGCGGATTGAAACGAGAACTCGACCGGGAGTGTGAAGCCACCGCCCGAGTCGCCCCTCGCGCAGGGGCGCGGATTGAAACATCACCTGCGTCTACTGTGTACATCCGCGGGCGCCTTGTCGCCCCTCGCGCAGGGGCGCGGATTGAAACTCACTCATCGGGGGCCCCGTCGACACGCTGGTATCCCGTCGCCCCTCGCGCAGGGGCGCGGATTGAAACTTGCCAAGTCGGGTCGGCCACTGCACAGCAATGACGGTCGCCCCTCGCGCAGGGGCGCGGATTGAAACCCTCTATATGGGCTTATGGTTTTCAGTAGCGTGAAAGTCGCCCCTCGCGCAGGGGCGCGGATTGAAACATGCCATCAAGCTGGCTTGTCGGAAAGCTGGCCTTGCCGTCGCCCCTCGCGCAGGGGCGCGGATTGAAACGGTGTTGGCGCAGACCACCCGGATCGGCGTCAAGCCGGTCGCCCCTCGCGCAGGGGCGCGGATTGAAACGGGCACCGGCCTAGAAAACTGAGCCACCTACTGAGGGTCGCCCCTCGCGCAGGGGCGCGGATTGAAACTCCTTGGTCTCTCGATAGTCCACAATGGTCCACCGTCGCCCCTCGCGCAGGGGCGCGGATTGAAACCACCATCAAGAGCCTCTGTCAATTGTGTTATACCAGTCGCCCCTCGCGCAGGGGCGCGGATTGAAACCAATCCTTCGCCATGATTAGTCAGTTCGGATTGCCAAGTCGCCCCTCGCGCAGGGGCGCGGATTGAAACTTGTCGTCGCTCCAATCGTGGCCGCCGCTGGCGTCAGTCGCCCCTCGCGCAGGGGCGCGGATTGAAACACTCTCGGCACCGACATTTTGCGGTGCCGGCAACCGGTCGCCCCTCGCGCAGGGGCGCGGATTGAAACTTCATCTACATCCAGGAGCAGCTGATGAGCCGCCTGGACGTCGCCCCTCGCGCAGGGGCGCGGATTGAAACCTTAATAAGGCCAGAGAGGCATCAATCTCATACATACACGTCGCCCCTCGCGCAGGGGCGCGGATTGAAACCAGAGCAGGAGCGCCGAGAGCTTTCCGAGGTCGAGAGTCGCCCCTCGCGCAGGGGCGCGGATTGAAACCGCTCGTGTCTTGGCGCGCGGCGCGGAAGCTCGCGAGTCGCCCCTCGCGCAGGGGCGCGGATTGAAACTGTGCACGCCTACGAATGACCGGAGCTTGAGCGCCGCGTCGCCCCTCGCGCAGGGGCGCGGATTGAAACGAGCTCTCCAAACGATCCGACGTGATCCACGATCCCCGTCGCCCCTCGCGCAGGGGCGCGGATTGAAACCTCTTCGTGACACTGGACGGCGTCTTGTTCACCATGTCGCCCCTCGCGCAGGGGCGCGGATTGAAACGTCTATGGCAAGCACGTGAAAGCCGATTGGGCCGAGTCGCCCCTCGCGCAGGGGCGCGGATTGAAACGAGCAGGTTGGCGCGTTCATAGCATCCTATACTCGTCGCCCCTCGCGCAGGGGCGCGGATTGAAACGGCGACGGTGAACGACCAACCAGTACCACTACCGAGTCGGCCCTCGCGCAGGGGCGCGGATTGAAACAGTGACACACTTAAGCAGATAGAGACGCTCGTCGGCGTCGCCCCTCGCGCAGGGGCGCGGATTGAAACTCCTCGATGTCACTCGCATCCGCGTACCGCGGCGTCTCAGTCGCCCCTCGCGCAGGGGCGCGGATTGAAACTTCTTGACTTGCGGGCGCCCACCGGGCTAGGGTAGGTCGCCCCTCGCGCAGGGGCGCGGATTGAAACAGAAAGCTCTTCGGGGATCAAACAGCGGGAAACTCCTGGTCGCCCCTCGCGCAGGGGCGCGGATTGAAACCCAAGCGAGTCCACGACTCTTTTCGTTCACCGGCTTGTCGCCCCTCGCGCAGGGGCGCGGATTGAAACTTGCTCCGTGCCCAACTCAGTACCGCACCGTCCTCGGTCGCCCCTCGCGCAGGGGCGCGGATTGAAACATCATGGGCGATAGCGAAGCTCCTCGAGGCGGGCGCCACGTCGCCCCTCGCGCAGGGGCGCGGATTGAAACCGACGCAGGAGCTCGCCCGCAACGCAGATATATTGTCGCCCCTCGCGCAGGGGCGCGGATTGAAACCTTGGAATGAATCAAACACGGTACTGAACAAGCTCGTCGCCCCTCGCGCAGGGGCGCGGATTGAAACACGAGCAGCATAACATCTGCGGAAAAACTCGGCCAGTCGCCCCTCGCGCAGGGGCGCGGATTGAAACACATCCTGGTAGCAGGGATCGAGTGTACGCACCACGTCGCCCCTCGCGCAGGGGCGCGGATTGAAACTGGTCGCAACCGACAAGGCAGTCGCCATCGGGTTGCGTCGCCCCTCGCGCAGGGGCGCGGATTGAAACGATGAAATTGTCCACATTGCGGATCTTGACCGTGAAGGTCGCCCCTCGCGCAGGGGCGCGGATTGAAACATTCTCGAGGCCGGACTTGACTGTGGCATTGGTATGTCGCCCCTCGCGCAGGGGCGCGGATTGAAACCTGACAGCGTCGATCCAATTTCCGAGTCCAACGGGTCGCCCCTCGCGCAGGGGCGCGGATTGAAACCGGAAGCTGTTGCGCCAGTAATACTTTGGATCGACGAAGTCGATGTCGCCCCTCGCGCAGGGGCGCGGATTGAAACTCTGGCGCGAAGTCGGCGGCGTCGCGACCGGCATGCTCGTCGCCCCTCGCGCAGGGGCGCGGATTGAAACCTTGGTATTTCCCAAGAACCTGTATGAGTCAGGAAAGTCGCCCCTCGCGCAGGGGCGCGGATTGAAACCCGTGGTCTTGGACTATGGTTTGAACGGGCTCCAAGTCGCCCCTCGCGCAGGGGCGCGGATTGAAACTCTCCGGGCAACGGTTCCGAGTCGTCGAGCCCGAGTCGCCCCTCGCGCAGGGGCGCGGATTGAAACGCGATTGCCAGATTCGACCTCGCCTCTGGCGAGGTGTCGCCCCTCGCGCAGGGGCGCGGATTGAAACACTCGATGAGGCCTGGCGGATCATCTCGCTGTCAGGTCGCCCCTCGCGCAGGGGCGCGGATTGAAACGCAGAGATCGCGTCTGCGACCGGGGTCCCGATCTCGTCGCCCCTCGCGCAGGGGCGCGGATTGAAACGGTGGTGGGCCTGTAATTTGCCCGATGGGTGGATTGTCGCCCCGTCGCCCCTCGCGCAGGGGCGCGGATTGAAACTCACGGCATAGGTCTTCACTGGACGATCAGCCCGCGTCGCCCCTCGCGCAGGGGCGCGGATTGAAACACGGCATCGCGCGGTGCGACGGCTAGCTGACAAGTCGCCCCTCGCGCAGGGGCGCGGATTGAAACACTTCCTGAAGTCGGCGAGAGCGGACGATCCGACCAGTCGCCCCTCGCGCAGGGGCGCGGATTGAAACATCGAGGACGACTCGATCATTCGGACGTTCTCCGGCGTCGCCCTCGCGCAGGGGCGCGGATTGAAACGGCAACGTGGATGGTCGCAGCCATCTGTGGAACCACGTCGCCCCTCGCGCAGGGGCGCGGATTGAAACTCTTCGAGCTCTCCCTCGTCGAGTTGAATGTCGGCAGTCGCCCCTCGCGCAGGGGCGCGGATTGAAACATGGTCGCGCGGACGGTCGTGAGTGATAACCACCGTACGTCGCCCCTCGCGCAGGGGCGCGGATTGAAACCGTCGCGAGTCCTGCACACTGACTTGGACCTCCTGTCGCCCCTCGCGCAGGGGCGCGGATTGAAACTATGAGTGATGGAATCCCTGCGCGCGGGCGAGCTCGGTCGCCCCTCGCGCAGGGGCGCGGATTGAAACCGTTCCCGACGACTGCCAGGCCCGCTCGAGATCTCCAGTCGCCCCTCGCGCAGGGGCGCGGATTGAAACAGGCGCAGACATGCGCGCACAAGACCCGTAGACGCGCCGTCGCCCCTCGCGCAGGGGCGCGGATTGAAACTTCTTGTGCCTCCTGGTGCAGATCCTTCGCTGCCTGGTCGCCCCTCGCGCAGGGGCGCGGATTGAAACACCATCAAGAAGTTGTGGGTGGTCAGTTCTCATCCGTCGCCCCTCGCGCAGGGGCGCGGATTGAAACCTGTCGACATCCAGCCACTGATCGGTCTGACGCCAAGTCGCCCCTCGCGCAGGGGCGCGGATTGAAACGGTACGCCGTGCGGCACTGGGTGCCGCGTACCACAAGTCGCCCCTCGCGCAGGGGCGCGGATTGAAACCGTGGGGAATCGGATCCGTCTCTCAAGCGGCACGGTCGCCCCTCGCGCAGGGGCGCGGATTGAAACGGGTTCGAAGGACCGATCATTCCCCTGCCGCCATGAAGTCGCCCCTCGCGCAGGGGCGCGGATTGAAACCGGAGTCTGTCGACCACGCGCCTTCTTCCGATCTCGAGTCGCCCCTCGCGCAGGGGCGCGGATTGAAACCCGCTACGACGTCGACGCTCCACGCGGTAGCACGTCGCCCCTCGCGCAGGGGCGCGGATTGAAACACTTCACGCCTGCCGTCGCGCCCGCGAACCGCCTGGGTCGCCCCTCGCGCAGGGGCGCGGATTGAAACGAAGGCTCTCAGATGGGCCTCAATCTGGACGAGGGCCGTCGCCCCTCGCGCAGGGGCGCGGATTGAAACCTTCGGACGCGGCGATCGCTGCGATCTGCTCCGAGTCGCCCCTCGCGCAGGGGCGCGGATTGAAACGCTTTAGCGTGTCCGTGCTTCTGTGAGACATCGGGGCGTCGCCCCTCGCGCAGGGGCGCGGATTGAAACTCGAACGGCAGCACCTCGACGTGCCAGACCTCCTCCGGTCGCCCCTCGCGCAGGGGCGCGGATTGAAACTTGATCTGGCGCAAGCCCTCGACGAAGGGACGGCTCGTCGCCCCTCGCGCAGGGGCGCGGATTGAAACGGATTGCCGACTCTCGGCAAAGCCTTCCGCCCTCGCGTCGCCCCTCGCGCAGGGGCGCGGATTGAAACCGGGGGCGCTGCCTGCGCCGCGCAGGAAGCCCTACGGTCGCCCCTCGCGCAGGGGCGCGGATTGAAACTGATCAAGACCCAGTAAGCACGGACCAAGCCACAGGTCGCCCCTCGCGCAGGGGCGCGGATTGAAACGAAAGTTCTTTTTGCAATACAGGATTTTTTGGAAAAAGTCGCCCCTCGCGCAGGGGCGCGGATTGAAACTCGTCGTCCAGATCGGCATCGGTGAGGGTGGCATGTCGCCCCTCGCGCAGGGGCGCGGATTGAAACTTCATGCCTTTTCGACCTTGTACTGGCCGTCTTGCGTCGCCCCTCGCGCAGGGGCGCGGATTGAAACATTCACCATACGGTGACGGTCGACTCCGACGCCACGAGTCGCCCCTCGCGCAGGGGCGCGGATTGAAACATGTAGAGGATCTTCGCAGCAAGACCACCCACCAGGTCGCCCCTCGCGCAGGGGCGCGGATTGAAACCACCCGGGCCTCGTGTGACGCCTCAGCGCGCGCGAGTCGCTTCTCGCGCAGGGGCGCGGATTGAGACCTTTCATTTTTCATTCATTTGCTCCAAGGGCTACGAGTCGCCCCTCGCGCAGGGGCGCGGATTGAAACGGATCATGTCCGCGTCGGTATGAACTCCGAACGACGGTCGCCCCTCGCGCAGGGGCGCGGATTGAAACTGTGATGTACCGGTCGGCCGTGTTATAGGCCGATGAGTCGCCCCTCGCGCAGGGGCGCGGATTGAAACATCAACGATTCCACGAACTATATACCCGGCGAGCACGTCGCCCCTCGCTCAGGGGCGCGGATTGAAACACCCTCGTACTCGCCACCGCATGCGGCGGTGGTTCCCCCAGTCGCCCCTCGCGCAGGGGCGCGGATTGAAACCCGCTGACCTGAGACGCCTGCGCTCACTACCGCGCCGTCGCCCCTCGCGCAGGGGCGCGGATTGAAACTCGGTCGTCTCCGTTGCGACACCGCCACTGGCTCGTCGCCCCTCGCGCAGGGGCGCGGATTGAAACTCAGCCTGTGCACGGCCAACTCTGAGACCTCTCGCAGGTCGCCCCTCGCGCAGGGGCGCGGATTGAAACACATCCCAGGTGCTCGGTCGATTCCCGCGCACGTCCAAGTCGCCCCTCGCGCAGGGGCGCGGATTGAAACGCTAAAGATTCAGTTACAATACTGGCTTCAGACACGTCGCCCCTCGCGCAGGGGCGCGGATTGAAACGCAGCAGAACACGGCCTCTCCGAGGGGCTGCTCTACAGTCGCCCCTCGCGCAGGGGCGCGGATTGAAACGACAAACGACTATCCGAGCTTGCGGAATCTACCGGTCGCCCCTCGCGCAGGGGCGCGGATTGAAACCGTACATGCGGACCCGGGGAGTTTCCGCCGCGCTGTGTCGCCCCTCGCGCAGGGGCGCGGATTGAAACCACCTGGTGAATCCGGCTCCGAATAGTATCGATGCGAATCGCCCCTCGCGCAGGGGCGCGGATTGAAACGTCTCGTGCAGACATCGCAGAACACGCGCATACGTACAGTCGCCCCTCGCGCAGGGGCGCGGATTGAAACCCGAAACATGCCCACCGCTGAGGCGCGGGGCCCCGGGTCGCCCCTCGCGCAGGGGCGCGGATTGAAACTCTCCTTCCCCCGCGCGAGCGGGGTGTGCCCGGGGCATGTCGCCCCTCGCGCAGGGGCGCGGATTGAAACGTCGTTCGATGCCGGCGAGCAGTGATCGGTTACGGTCGTCGCCCCTCGCGCAGGGGCGCGGATTGAAACTCGCGAGATTCTGCTCCTGTCGCAGGCGCTCGGCCGTCGCCCCTCGCGCAGGGGCGCGGATTGAAACTCGGACACACTGTCCATGTCTGGGGTCCTGCCGATCGAGTCGCCCCTCGCGCAGGGGCGCGGATTGAAACCGATGAGTGACGGATCGGGCACAATGCCACGGATCTCGTCGCCCCTCGCGCAGGGGCGCGGATTGAAACGCTGATCGCTTCGTTCAGCTTGCTCTCCAGCCTGGGTCGCCCCTCGCGCAGGGGCGCGGATTGAAACGTCCAGAGTGTGCGGCGAGCCCCCGATTGCGACACGGTCGCCCCTCGCGCAGGGGCGCGGATTGAAACCTATCTAGCCCGTGCGGGCGCAGGGGCACGCTGTGCGTCGCCCCTCGCGCAGGGGCGCGGATTGAAACGGTAGCGCCCGAAGGCAACATGACCGCCGCCCAGCTAGTCGCCCCTCGCGCAGGGGCGCGGATTGAAACCGCCGCGACGGTAAGCCGGAGGGTGTACGCATGGTGAGTGTCGCCCCTCGCGCAGGGGCGCGGATTGAAACCTGCTGACGGGCGACGCTGATCACGTAACCGACGGGGGTCGCCCCTCGCGCAGGGGCGCGGATTGAAACTCGAACCGCAACCGCTGCCAATCCACGTCGCACTGAACGTCGCCCCTCGCGCAGGGGCGCGGATTGAAACTTGACCGGCCTGCGGGCGGGTGATAGCGCCATGGCCGGTCGCCCCTCGCGCAGGGGCGCGGATTGAAACGAGGCGCGCATGGGACTCGAAGCCACCGGCGACAAGTCGCCCCTCGCGCAGGGGCGCGGATTGAAACCTAAGTGGCAAGCCACATGGGAATTGCACCCAACCAGGTCGCCCCTCGCGCAGGGGCGCGGATTGAAACCACCGACGATGTCTCCAGCAGCGGACAGGCCATGTCGCCCCTCGCGCAGGGGCGCGGATTGAAACAAGCCGAACCGGCTGCGCTTGGGCACGACACCGGTGGATCGCCCCTCGCGCAGGGGCGCGGATTGAAACCCGTCGGTCGCGATGGCCTCGATGATCGGCTGGTCGTGTCGCCCCTCGCGCAGGGGCGCGGATTGAAACCCGGCCATGCTCGACATGGCGTACCACTACGCGCACGGTCGCCCCTCGCGCAGGGGCGCGGATTGAAACCGATCCTGCGGCATGGCTGGTGGTGGGGAATGGGATGTCGCCCCTCGCGCAGGGGCGCGGATTGAAACCTACTGTGATTGTTGACGGTCCGTTGGACCGATGAGTCGCCCCTCGCGCAGGGGCGCGGATTGAAACCAATACTGGGTTCAGACACAACTCAAGTGTTAGCTCGGTCGCCCCTCGCGCAGGGGCGCGGATTGAAACACGTACTGCGTGGTAATTGTTCCATTGCCGAACACGAGTCGCCCCTCGCGCAGGGGCGCGGATTGAAACTTTCAGGATCCGGTCCTGACAAGATTGTCTCGTCGGTCGCCCCTCGCGCAGGGGCGCGGATTGAAACCGTCTCGACGCATTCCCTGCACGGTCTCGTGCCGTGTCGCCCCTCGCGCAGGGGCGCGGATTGAAACTCGTTGCCGGCAGGGGAATCAAGAATCGGAAGCGCAGGTCGCCCCTCGCGCAGGGGCGCGGATTGAAACGAGTCGACCGGCTTCCCATCTGGCCGTGGTGGCGGCAAGTCGCCCCTCGCGCAGGGGCGCGGATTGAAACCAGCTCCAGCAGGAGGTCGTCCTCGAGAACTACCGGGTCGCCCCTCGCGCAGGGGCGCGGATTGAAACAATAACTTGCTCGGCATGGACGGCGCCATGCTAGAGAGTCGCCCCTCGCGCAGGGGCGCGGATTGAAACGGATCCAAGCCAGAACGTCCGTGCCGGCACTGCTGCGTCGCCCCTCGCGCAGGGGCGCGGATTGAAACTTGAAGGTCGAAAAAGCTACTGAGATCGAGAGTCGTAGTCGCCCCTCGCGCAGGGGCGCGGATTGAAACCCATGTCGATCGTTACGGCGTGGCTCATCGCTTCGTCGCCCCTCGCGCAGGGGCGCGGATTGAAACATTGATAGCAGTTGCGGCGCAGTGCGCCTGGCCATGTCGCCCCTCGCGCAGGGGCGCGGATTGAAACAGGTCCGCGAGCCCCACGAGTGATGCCCGTCGCGGCTGGTCGCCCCTCGCGCAGGGGCGGGGATTGAAACTTTTTCCAAGTCGTGGCAGCCACTCCACCTCCAAGTCGCCCCTCGCGCAGGGGCGCGGATTGAAACCGCATCGATCGTGACCGACCGCGTGTCGAGGTGGAAGTCGCCCCTCGCGCAGGGGCGCGGATTGAAACATACGGAATGACATGTTACGCGTGGGCATCCACGCCTCGTCGCCCCTCGCGCAGGGGCGCGGATTGAAACGCCCACGATCGCCCCTCTCATGTGGGAATGTATCAGGTCGCCCCTCGCGCAGGGGCGCGGATTGAAACACGGGCATCTCCGATGAGCAATCGCGCTGCATCGTGTCGCCCCTCGCGCAGGGGCGCGGATTGAAACCTCATCTGATCCTCGACGGTCTCTGCGTACCCGGTCGTCGCCCCTCGCGCAGGGGCGCGGATTGAAACCCTATGTAACAGAATGCTGCGTTTCCCGCAGTGGTGGTCGCCCCTCGCGCAGGGGCGCGGATTGAAACTGCGATGGTAGACGCTCGGGCTTCGCGAACGTCTGCCACGTCGCCCCTCGCGCAGGGGCGCGGATTGAAACCACATGGGGCTGAGTCCATCCACGTTACCGAAATCCGTGTCGCCCCTCGCGCAGGGGCGCGGATTGAAACCTTAGCAATAGCAATGATGCGTATCGCTGCGAAATAGGTCGCCCCTCGCGCAGGGGCGCGGATTGAAACCAAAAAGGCTGGATCAAAAATCGACCGAAGGTGCGTGACGTCGCCCCTCGCGCAGGGGCGCGGATTGAAACCATGCCAATGTTACCCTGTACCCGTCCCTGCTGGGAGTCGCCCCTCGCGCAGGGGCGCGGATTGAAACGCTTAGCTCACCAAAGTGCCGGCCAGCTCGCACTGCGTCGCCCCTCGCGCAGGGGCGCGGATTGAAACTTGACACCATGAGCCTCCTACATGAACCAACTTACGTCGCCCCTCGCGCAGGGGCGCGGATTGAAACGTCCTGCCACTCACGGTCGTCGAACAGACGATCAG
>Ga0114931_10004520_pt1 | contig 17373 bp, 15 predicted proteins | sample 2SBtaG_FD_89579 | JGI IMG/M metagenome (GOLD analysis project Ga0114931, IMG submission 89579) | Deep subsurface microbial communities from Kolumbo volcano to uncover new lineages of life (NeLLi) - 2SBTROV14_V59a metaG | ecosystem: Environmental > Aquatic > Marine > Volcanic | place: Kolumbo...
CCGCCCGGGGCCGATCCCTATGTCCTGGGCGAGGCCAGCAACACGGCACAGACCTACGGCTACGATTCGGTGACCAACATGCAGGAAACCAAGGTCACCCTGTGCCGCATTGAGCCGGCGTAAGGAGGATTTGATCCATGGCACGAATGAAATTCCTCTGCGATGCGGAACGTTGCATCGAGTGCAATGCCTGCGTGACCGCGTGCAAGAACGAGAACGAGGTTCCGTGGGGTATCAACCGCCGGCGGGTCGTAACCATCAACGACGGCAAGCCGGGCGAACGGTCGATCTCGGTCGCCTGCATGCATTGCTCCGACGCGCCGTGCATCGCGGTCTGCCCGGTCGACTGCATCTATCAGACCGAGGAGGGCGTCGTCCTGCACTCCAAGGATCTGTGCATCGGCTGCGGCTACTGCTTCTATGCGTGCCCGCTTGGCGCGCCGCAGTATCCCCAGGCGGGCAACTTCGGCAGTCGCGGCAAGATGGATAAGTGCACGTTCTGCGGTGGCGGGCCCGAGGAGGACAACTCCTCGGCCGAGTTCATGAAGTACGGGCGCAACCGTCTGGCCGAGGGCAAGCTGCCCTTGTGTGCCGAGATGTGTTCGACCAAGGCGTTGCTCGCCGGTGACGGAGACATCGTCTCCGATATTTACCGCGAGCGCGTGGTCGCGCGCGGGTTTGGCTCGGGAGCTTGGGGCTGGGGCACGGCCTACCGACAGAAGTCGGGCTCGTAGGCATCGGGCGGCACGCTCCCGCGGCGATAAACGGGGGTGGCGCGCCAAGCGCCGCCCCTGGCGCCGGGGTTGGTTCGTGGGCACCCGCGGTATGGGCGGTCGGTTTAACGTTTTATTAACCATGTACGTGTGATCGCAATCGGGGCAGTCTGCAAGGGTCGGCTGGCGGCGGCGGTTGTGCATGCCGGGACTTGGCAAGGACCTGGGCGCGCTGGCAGGTTCGATGCCGCCGCGCGGTTACGGCGGACGAGGCGCGATATCGGAGATCGTCCTTGATGCGAACCAAGCCACGTAACAAATCGGTCTTATGCATGGTTGGCGCCGTGTTCGCGCTTGGCCTTGTGCTTTCGGCCTGCGACCAAGCCGAGCAGGGCCGGATCCTGCGTTACGAGAAGGGTGTCTACCTGGGTCAGAAGGATTCGCCGCTGGGCGACCAGGAGCGGGAGATCCTGCGGCAGCGCGCCTTGCTTCAGCAGGGCGGCTGAGCGAGCGGGGTCCGTGCGCCGCCGCGTCCGCGCTCGCACACAAGTCGATCAAGGGAACGAAAGAAGTGTCCACAGCCATGATTAGCCGACGTGCGGTGTTATTCGGTGTCCTCGGCCTACTTGGTGTGCTCGTTGCCGTGGGTGGCGGGCTGGGCGGCCTCGACGTGGCCCCCGCGTTCGCGCAGGTCGAGGGCCGGTCGGTCGATGAGCTCAGCCCCCAGGCCGGCAACGTGCCGGGCGGCAATCTCGGGACCCGCAGCGATGCGAAGATCTGGCGGACCATCCGGCGCGGTACCCAGGGTAAGGTGTCGATCCCCGACAAGTTGGCCGGGGTCATGATCCAGTCGGAGGGGGACAACTGGCGCGCCTGGCGCAATGGGCCGATCACGGTCGCCGGCGCCTGGGCAACCCTGGGCGTGATCGGGGCTCTCGCGCTTTTCTTCGTGGCGCGTGGGCGCATCATGATCGATGCCGGGCCGAGCGGGCGCACGGTCGAGCGGTTCAATGGCATGGAGCGGTTCGCTCACTGGCTAATCGCGGTTTCGTTCATCGCGCTCGCCTTGACCGGGCTCAATCTGCTCTATGGCAGGCACGTGCTCTTGCCGGTCTTGGGGCCCGACGTCTTCGCCGCGATCACCCTGGGCGGCAAGTATATTCACAATTACGTCTCGTTCGCGTTCATGGTTGGAATCGTGATGGTCTTCGTGCTCTGGGTCCGGGATAACATCCCCACGGGGGACGATCTGCGCTGGCTGGCCATGGGGGGTGGTTTGTTGGTCAAGGGCGTGCATCCGCCGTCGCGCAAGTTCAACGCGGGGCAGAAGATCCTCTTCTGGCTCGTGGTCGTGGGCGGTGTGTCGCTCGCCGTTTCCGGCGTTACGCTCCTGTTTCCGTTCCAATTCTCCTTGTTCGCGCCCACGTTCGAGGTGCTCAACGTCCTCGGCTTCGGGTTGCCCACGGACCTTGGGCCGGTCCAGGAGATGCAGCTTTCCCAGATTTGGCACGGCATCATGGGGCTGGTGATGATCGCCATCATCATGGCGCATATCTATATCGGCAGCATCGGCATGGAAGGGGCGTTCGGCGCCATGGGCGCCGGCCATGTGGATGTCAATTGGGCTCGCGAGCATCATAACCTCTGGTACGAAACACTTGCGGACGACGACGGCGACGGCGGCGGCGAATCTGGCGGCGCCCAACGGCAGCCGGCTGAGTGAGGGTGGTGGCCGTGTCCGGGCGGGCCATGCATCGTTGCCGAATCGCGGTGGCCGTTATGCTTCTGGGCGGTGTAATCGTGGCGCGCCCAGCGGTGGCCGAGGTCAGCCGCGACGAGGCGGCGGCGCGGCTTCGCGCCGACTTCCAGGTCGAGGTCCTGCGCGTGCGCCCGGGCGAGGTCCACGGCACGGCCGTGTGGCTGGTCACCGTGATGAGCCCAGGCGGCAATTCGAACAACGCCTTTATGGTAACGACCTTGGCGGTCGATCGGAAAACCGGGGCCTTGGTACCCTCGTTCTACCAGGGCCGCAGCGGCGCGCAAGGGGCCGCGCGCGCGCCCGAAACCAAAAGCGAGGCGCACCCACGGCAAATGAAGTTGGGTACGTGGCGCTGAGTCGGCGTGGCCTTGCCGGTTTCGTGGCCGTCGCCATGGCGCTGGCCGGCGGTGTCCGCGCGGAGCTTGTGGGTCACGGCGGATTCGTGAAGGGGCTGGCGATCTCCGCCGACGGGCGCCTGGCGGCGAGCGCCGGTTTCGATTATCGCCTCATTCTATGGGATATCGCCGAGCAGCGGGAGATCCGCGCGTTCGAGGGCCACGAGGCCGAGGTCAACGCCGTGGTGTTGTTCGCGCGCGCGACGCGCATGGTTTCGGCCAGCGACGACGGCACCGTGCGGTTGTGGGACGTCGACCGCGGCACCCTCTTGCACACCTTCACGGGCCATCGCGGCAAGGTCGCCGGGGTCGCCGTCTCGCCGGACGGGCGCCTGGCCGCCTCGGCCGGATGGGACCGCACCGTGCACCTGTGGGACCTGAAGGCCCGAGTGCCGGTCCGCGTGTTCGAGGGGCAAGGAGATAACGTCAACGCGGTCGCCTTCTCGCCGGATGGCACCCGGCTCCTGAGCGGCGGCTACGACGGCACGGCGATCCTCTGGCGAGTCGCGGACGGCACCCGCCTGCTCACCCTCAAAGGCCACGATTTCGGGATCACGTCCGTGGCTTTCCTGCCCGATGGCCGGCGCGCCGTCACCGCCTCGGCGGACAAGACCGTGCGGGTCTGGGACCTGGAGAGCGGGGCGGAGCTGGCCTCCCTGGTCGGGCACGAAAAGCCGATCTTCGGGCTCGCGCTTTCGCGCGATGGGCGCTTGGCGGCATCGGGCGGGGCGGACGCCACGGTCATCCTCTGGGATCTGGGCACCTATACCTTCGTGCGCGCCCTCTACGGGCACACGGCGCCCGTATGGGCCCTGGCGTTCACGCCCGATGGGCGCCGCCTGCTCTCGGCCGGCTCGGACGAGGTGGTGCGGGTATGGGATGTCGCCACCGGCGAGGAGATCGCGGCCGATGGCGCCCGGCGCCTGGCGACCGGCCCGCCGGTGCCCGAGGCCGCGCCCGACGAGCCGGGGGCGCGGCTCTTTCGCAAGTGCGCGGTCTGCCACACGGTGGCGGCGGACGGGGGCCGGCGCGCGGGGCCGACCCTCTACGGCCTGTTCGGGCGGCGCGCGGGCAGCGTTCCCGGCTACCCCTATTCCCGGGCCCTGCGCGAGGCGAATCTGGTCTGGAACGAGAAGACCATCGACGCCCTTTTCGCCCAGGGACCCCACGCCTATACGCCGGGCAGCAAGATGCCCTTGCAGCGCATGCCCAAGGCGGAGGACCGCTCGGAGCTGATCGCGTATCTGAAGCGCGTCACGGCGCCCGCGCGGGAGTGACTCGTGCCGGTTGATGTATACTGGGGCTAGGAGGAAGCCACGCAATGAAAGCCTTTATCGCCGGAACTCTGGCCGCGATCGCCATCGCGGTCCTCGCCGGGGTCGCGCTCAATTCTCTCGGCCTGTCCTCGGCCGATGTCTATTCGACAGCCAACGTGCGCCGCTGAAGGGGCCCGGGCTGGTTGGGAGCAGCCATGGCTGCCGTGAAAGGGCTCCGCTCACGGATGATTGTTGAGGGGGGATGCGCTCAATGGTCGAACCCGCCGTCAAGATACGCCGCCCGGGGCAGGATGACTGGCCAAGGATTCTGGAGATCCTGGAAACGGCGAATTTCCACCATATCGGTGGGCGGGAAATGCCGTCGTTTCCCTTGGGCGATTGCTTCGTCGCCGTCGCCGAAGGCGGGGTAATCGGTGTCGCGGGCTACCGGGTGCTCGACGCGGTGACCGCCAAGACCACGCTTCTCGTCGTCGATCCCGCCTATCGGGGCCGAGCCGTCGGCGCCGCCTTGCAAAAGGCCCGCCAGGATTTCCTCCGCCGGCGCGGCATCAAAACCCTCCATACCAACACAGACGACGCGCGCGTCGTCGCTTGGTACGTGCGCAATTTTGGATATGTGCCGACGGGGACGCGGAGTCCCAAGGTCGAGCCGTTTGGCCGCGACGACCAGCACGAATGGATCAACCTGATGGTCGAGCTTTAATTTTCGTGATTTTCGGGTCCGACGTTTAATTTCCCGAAACCGCGCGCTGGGTTGCCCTCGTCTCGCCTGAACCTGGTGCCCCTCGAACCTCGGTCGTCGAAACCGACAGGCGCCGGGCACGCAAGCGAGATTTGGGATTATAGGCAATTGGAGGGCCTTGCGTGAAGGGAACCAAATTCGGCTTATATAGTTCAGCCCTATAACGACGTAGGATCGGGAGATAAAAAACATGATGAAACATTTTGTCGCACTCGCGTTCGCCGCGACCGCGCTCGCAATCGCCGCGACGGCGTCGGTGGCGGCTGAAAACATCTCGGTCAAAGCCGTGATGGTGCCGAAGGAATCGTTCAAGATGAACTTCCAGGACGGAAGTCAGCACTTTGTCCTGCTGGTGCGGCGAGAGGGTAAGGCCGAGGGCCAAGGCGCGCTGGCCGGCGCCGACGTCACGGAATATGGCTGGCACGATATCAACCCGCCGCGCGATGGGGACCCGCGTGGCTATCTGCAATTCAGGGCCGCGAATGGCGACATCGCCAACATCAAGTGGGCCGTGCGCGCCGTGTTCTTCAAAGGCGATAAGAAGCCGAGGCTTTCCGACTATGGGTATTGGGAACTGGTCAGCGGTACCGGGCAATTCGCCAACAAGGCGGGCGTTGGGGCACTGACGATCAAGCCGGCATCGAAAACGGACCGGCTGTTCACGCTGACCGGCGAAATAGGGCCACGGCCCGGACCTCGCTAACGGAGCGCCAGGCCCGACCGGGCATGGCGCGGCACGGCGACAATCCCACCGATCGACCAGGGTTTAGTCGAGGCGCCCCTCGGCGACCGCGTGGCAGGTAAGGTGCAACTCGCCCGCCCGGACCGGCGCGGGGGCCTCGCGCCGGCAGCGCTCGTTGGCGTGGGGGCAGCGCGGGTGGAACGTGCAGCCCGTGGGCGGGGTGATCGGGTCCGGCACCTCGCCGGACACCGGGTGGCGCGAGCGCCCGCTCAGCTCCAGATCGGGGATCGCGTCCATGAGCATGCGCGTATAGGGATGGCGCGGCGCGCGGAACAGGGTGGTCGCCGGGCCCCATTCCACCAGCCGGCCCAGGTACATGACGCCCACGTCGTCGGAGAAATTGTAGACCACCGCCAGGTCGTGGGAGATCAACAGATAGGTCAGGCCGAATTCCTGCTGCAAATCCTTCATCAGGTTCAGGATCTGCGCCTGCACCGAGACGTCGAGCGCGGAGGTGGGCTCGTCGCACACCAGGAAATCCGGGTTGCTGGCCAGTGCCCGCGCGATGGAAATGCGTTGGCGCTGGCCGCCCGAGAACTCGTGGGGATATTTTTCGCCGTCCCGCGCGGCCAGGCCCACGTGGCCGAGCAACTCGCCCACGCGCGCCGCGATGGCGCCGCGCTCGCTCGGCAGTCGGCGCGCGACGATCGGCTCGGCCACGATGTCGCGCACGCGCCAGCGTGGGTTCAGGCTAGCGTAGGGGTCCTGAAAGATCATTTGCACGCGCCGGCGCATGGGCATGGCCTCGCGGCGCGAGGTCAGGCTTGCCATGTCCGTACCGTCGAAGAGGATCGACCCCGCGGTCGGCCGGTACAGGCCGACGATGCAGCGCGCCACGGTGGATTTGCCGCAGCCCGATTCGCCGACCAACGCGAAGGTCTTGCCGGGCTCGATATCGAAACTGATGCCGTCCACCGCCTTGAGGATTTGGCGCGGCTCGCGCTCGATCATCCGGTTGAGCAGGGGTTTGGAGACGTCGAAGTGGCGGGCCAGCCCGCGCACGCTGATCAGCGGCTGGCCGGCGCCGGCCGTGGCGGCGCGGGCATGGGAACCTTCAGGCATGGGCCAACGCCGCCTCGTCGTAGAGCCAGCACGCGGCCTGGCACGGATCGGCGGGCAGCAGGTCGGGCCGCGCCGCGGCGCAGCGCGCGAACACCTTGGGGCAGCGCGGATGGAAGGCGCACCCCGCGGGAATGTCGGTCAGGCGCGGCATGGCGCCCTCGATCTGAACCAGTCGCCCGGTTCGCTCCCCGAGGGTCGGGATCGAGCCCATGAGACCCACCGTGTACGGGTGGCGTGGACGCTGGATGACCGTCTTGACGGGGCCGATCTCGGCGATCCGGCCCGCATACATGACCGCGACCCGATCCGCCGTTTCCGCGATCACCCCCATGTCGTGGGTCACCAGCATCACCGCCGCGCCGTGCTCGCGGCTGAGCTGCTTGAGCAACGCGATGATCTGCGCTTGCACCGAGACGTCGAGCGCCGTGGTGGGCTCGTCGGCGATGATCAGGCGTGGGCTGGTGCACAGCGCCAGCGCGATCACCACCCGTTGGCGCATGCCGCCGGAGAACTGATGGGGATAGTTGTCGATGCGCCGCTCCGCGGCCGGAATGCCCACTTCGTCCAATAGCTCGATCGCGCGCCGGCGCGCCCGCGCCAGGCTCATGTCGGCGTGGGTCTGGATGGTCTCGGTCAATTGCTGGCCGATGGTATAGAGCGGGTTCAGGCTGGTCAGCGGGTCCTGAAAGATCGCGCCGATCCGCTTGCCGCGAATGCGGCGCATGGCCTCGTAGGGCAGGTTGTCGATGCGCTGCCCGTCCAGGGTGATTTGGCCGCCGGCGATTCGCCCGGGCGGGTCGAGGAGCCCGATGATCGACATTCCGGTGATGGACTTTCCCGCGCCCGATTCGCCGACCACGCCCAGGATCTCCCCTTCGCGGATTTCGAACGAAACGTCGTCGATCGCCACCAGCGTGCCGCGTCGCGTGGGAAACTCCACCCGCAGGTGTTCGACGGTGAGCAGGGGATCGGTCATCGTCTCGAATTCGAGCCGCTTTCTGACGTGGGTGATCGGGCGGGGGACTTCGTTCAACCCCAAGAGTACCATTCTTAGAAGATGCCATGGCTCGTGCCAAGCAGGGCCGTGCTAGGCGCGTTGGCATCGCATTGCGCGGCGCTTCTGGCCAGGGGGTGAAAATTGTTTGTGTCGTGCGCCGCCAGAGTTTTTAGTAGCCTGTTGGCGCCCAAACCGGCCCGATGTCATCAGGAATAGCCGAAATATTATTAATCCAGGGGCTTGGCACTACATGCAATATATGTGCATTTTCTGTGCCATATTTTCAATGTATTTGAAGAAACATCCTCAGTATTAAATAACTATAGTAAATAAAAATAATAATCATTAATCTTAATACAACATATCGTAAGATTTCTATCGCAAATGCATCTCGGATTTGGTATAAGGCCTGTGAAAAGTAAATAATAATTAACCAACCAACCGGTGCGTTGGCGACGCCCAGCGGCGGGCCGGGGCGAATTGGGGAGGGCTGGGCCATGGCTACGGTGTCCGGCAATAACGGACTCGAAGGGCAGGGAGTGCCCGTCGTGGTGTTGGATGGCGGGTCCGCGGTGGTGCCCGACGCGGCGCTCTTGTTCACCGCGGTCTACACCCGGATCGGCGGTGATCTGCTGCTGACCGGGGCGGACGGCGCCCAGGTCTTGATTCAAGGCTATTTCGCGGCTGAGGAGCCGCCGATTCTGTTCTCGCCCACGGGGGCCGTCATGGCGCCCCACGTGGTCGCCGCGCTGGTCGGCGATCCGACGGCGTGGCAGGTGGCCCAAGCCGGACCCCTGGAAGGCCCGCAACCGATCGGCCAGGCCCAGGATATCGTCGGCACCGCGCAGGTGGTGCGCGGCGGGGCCACGATCCCGCTCAACCCGGGCGATCCAGTGTTCCAGGGCGACGTGGTGCGGACCGGCCTTGGTTCGGAGCTGGCGATCGGGTTCGCGGACGGCACCATCTTTTCGCTCTCCGCCAACGCGCGCATGGTCCTGGATGGCATGGTGTACGACCCCGCCGGGTCGTCGAACTCGCTTGTGCTCTCCATCGTTCACGGCACGTTCTCATTCGTCACCGGCCAGATCGCGCCCACCGGGGGCATGGACGTGAATACCCCCGTGGCCACGATCGGCATTCGCGGCACCACGGTGCATGGCATTCTGGAAAGCATCGCCGGGCCGCTGACCGTATTTCTAGGCACCAACCAGTTGGGGGCCCGGGCGGTCGCCGGTCTGTTCAATCCGCTCACCGGCCAGTCCATGGGCAGCATCTCGGACCTGCGGGCCGCCTACGTTATCAGCAGCCCGGGGGCGGATCTGCTGGTGCGCGGCCAAACGCCCGTGGAAGCCCAGTTCATCGACCAGCGGGCGACCAGCGTCCACAACATCCAGGCGACCTTCCAGTTCAACTTCGATCTGGAGCAGCCGATCTTGCAACCGGGAGACGGCGACGCGAACCCCATCCAAACCGAGGCCGGGGCCGCGCCGGATTCGGGCGGGATCGGGATCGAGCAGGAGTTCGAGGACGCCGTGGAACTGGAGCAGATCACGATCGATATTCTTGGCGTGATTCCTGGCGTGATCAGCACCACCCAGCCGCCCGCGCGGCCCGTGCCGCGGGTCGGGACGGTGGGCGGCGTGGATACCAATCAGGCTCCCAACGCGGTGGACGACGAGGCCACCACCGACATGGGGGTGCCGGTCACCATCGCCGTGCTCGCCAACGACGGCGATCCGGACGGAGATTCGCTCGGTGTCTCCGCGGTGACCCAAGGTGCCAATGGCGCGGTCGCGATCAACGATGACGGCACGGTGACCTATACGCCGGATCCGGATTTCTCGGGCACCGATTCGTTCACCTACACCGCCTCCGACGGGTTGGCGGGAGACACCGCGACGGTGACGGTGAGCGTCGACACCGTCAACACGCCGCCGGCGGTGGCGCTGGAGGTCGTGCTCGGAAGCCTGGCCGAGAACACGGACACGAGCACCGCGATCAAGGTCGCGGACATTTTGGTCGGCGACGACGGGACCGGGGTCAACAATCTTGCGTTGACCGGCGCGGACGCGGACCTGTTCGAGATCGTGGGTGGCGAGCTGTTCCTGAAGGCGGGGGCGGCGCTCGACTTCGAGACCAACCCGTTGCTGGATGTCATTGTCACCGTGGACGACCCGAGCGTGGGCGCCACGCCCGACGATAGCGCGGCGCTCGCGCTTTCAATCACCGACGTCAACGAAGTGCCAAGAGTAACGGGCATCACGATCGTCAACGACGAAACCGAGGGCCTCGGCGATACCACGCCATCCGACGACACCGCCGATCCAGCCCCCCTTCCGGCGGAGATCATGGCTCTCGGGCTAATGCCCATCAACACTTCGGTGAAGCCGATCCCGTTCGACTACGGCGCCGACGGGCCGGGCGGTATCGCGCTCGATCCGGTGGTCGACGGCACGGGAAGCAAGCTGTTCGATACGGCGACCGGCTTGGAGATCCTGCTCTTCAACGGGCCGGACGGCACAATTGTTGGCCAGGTCGGTTCTGCGGATGGCGACATCGCCTTCGTCTCCGTGCTTGGCGATCCGGAGGCGCCCATCGGCCCAGATAACACGTCGAGCGCGGATTTGTGGTTCGTCCAGTACCGGGCGATCGAGCACGACGATCCGCTCGATGCCGACGAGGCCGGACCGGAATCCGGCGGGTCCGACGGGACCGCGCCGTCGGATGTCATCGACTTCGAGAGCCTGGCGGCGGGGACCATTCTTGGCGAGGTGATGACCGCTCATGGCCGGGTCACGGTCCAGGGGCTGAACCCGGATTTCGCGGGACTCAATGCCGCGGTCATCTTCGATTCGAGCGCTCCGACCGACGCCGATCCCGACTTGGGCACCCCGAACAAGGACTTCGGCGGTCCCGGCGTGGGCGTAGGCGGCGCGAGCGGCAGCCGGTTCGAGAACGACACCGCCCTCGGCAACATATTGATCGTTGGGGCGAACCTGACCGACACCACCCCGGCCGACGGTCTGATTGACAATCCGGACGACTCCAGCACCGGCGGCACCCTCGGCTTCGGGTTTGGTGAGATCGGCTCGGTCTTGATCGAGTCCCTGACGGTTATCGACGTGGAAACCTCGGAGAAGCCGACGCGGGTCGCTCTCTTCGACGATGGCGATAACCTGATCGCGAGCTTCATAATGCCGCAGCCGGGCGATAACGGCGTGGCCACGGCCATTCTGCCGCCGGTTCACGGGGTCGTGCGCATGGAGGTCGTGTTCGGGGGGTCGGGCGCCATCGACAACGTGGTGTTCCGGCCCGAAACCGATCCGATCGACGAGTTCCTGAATCTGGGTTACACGGTGACCGATGGCGACGGCGATACCGCGAGCGCGGCCGCCCTCATCACCATCGAGGACGACGGGCCGACGGCGGTCGGCGACCCGGCGGTCTATGTCGATGCCAAGGGAACGGTTTCGGGCGATCTGCTCGCCGACAACGGCAACGGGGCGGACGCCCTGGGTGTCGACGGCGCGAGTCCTGGCGGCCCGGTGATCGCGTTCACCTTCACCGGCGAGGACACCGGTCTTACGGCGGTGACGGCGCTTGCCGGCGCCACGGTGACCACCGCCGCCGGCGGCGAACTCACCGTCAACGCGGACGGGACCTGGGTGTACGACGCACCCGTGGCGCTCGACCCGGATACTTTGGACCTCCTGAATCTGGACCCCGGCGTGGCCGGGTTCGTGGACGACTTCTCGTATCTGATCCGGGATGGGGACGGCGACGTGGACAGTGCCGCTCAGTCGGTGCGGGTGGTGCTCGATTCGTCGCGGGAGCAGGCCGGAGACGATCTCGCGAACACCCTCGACGGTGGCGAAGGCGGAGACTTTCTGCGCGGCGGCGGCGGCAACGATACGCTCAACGGCAATGGCGGCGCCGACTTCTTGTTCGGCGATGCCGGAGATGACGGCCTCGACGGCGGCGGCGGCAACGATGTCCTGATCGGCGACGCGGGCGACGATACGTTGCGCGGCGGGTTTGGGCATGATGTGCTGACCGGCGCGGCGGGCGCGGATACCTTCGTGCTTGCGGCGGGCGAGGGCGGACGCACCCTCGCCGCGGCCGATCTCATCACCGATTTCGAGGACGGCGTGGACGCGATCGGCTTGGCCGGCGGGCTCTCGTTCGCGGATCTCGGCGTTGCCAACACGGGGGATGGCGGCGCGGCGATCTCGTTCGGGGCCGAGTTGCTGGCCGTTCTCGACGGCATCGACGCCAGCCTCGTCACGGCCGACGATTTCGTGCCCATCGCGTGATTGGCGCGGGCGCCACGCGCCTTGCCTTCGCCCGCGTTCGTGCCGATGATGGCGCCGGCATGACGCGGAACATATTTAGACTGGCAAGGGCGGGCGCGGCGATGCAAAACCACGAGCGGGATCGAGACCAGGACCAGGCGGCGGCACCGAGCAAGAACGGCGTCGGCACGGCGGCGGCGGCGCCCGCGCCCTTGTTCTACGCGGACCCGCGGCCCCTCAACCCGGCGGTCCATGGCAATAAGGGCTTGAGCCGGCCGCCGACCTGCCGCTTCGCGGCGGATGCCCACGCGGTGGTTCTGCACGCCCAGGAGTTTCGCATGGCCGCGGCCTATTATCCCATCGTCTTTTCCGACGACGAGTCGGCCATGCCGCTCGCGGTGCTCGGCTACCGGGAGGCCCGCAACGTGTTCGTCGACGAGGCCGGCCAGTGGGCCAAGGGCACCTATGTGCCCGCCTATGTGCGCCGCTATCCCTTCGCCAGCGGGGAGGGCACCAAGTCCGGCGAGATGCTGCTCTACGTGGACGCGGCGAGCGATCTGATCGTAGATATGGAGAGCAATCCGGACGCCGAGCCCCTGTTCGCCGACGGCGCGCCCGGGTCGGCCACCAAGCGCGCGCTGGAATTTTGCGCCGCCTTCCAGCGCCAGGTGCCGGAGACCCGGGCCTTTGTCGATGCGCTCATCGGCCACGATTTGATACAACAAAAAGAAATCCGCCTGGAGCTGCCGGGCGGCGGCAATCAGCTCCTGACCGGCCTGCGTCTGGTCGACGAGGCGCGCTTCAACGCTCTGCCGGACCAGGTGTTCCTGGATTGGCGCCGGCGCGGCTGGGTGGCGCTGGTCTATTGGCACTGGGCGTCCATGGATAACTTCCGGCGCCTTCTGGATCGGGGCTGACCGGCCGGGGACCATGCCCGACGCGGTACGTGCCCAGGCGGCGGATACCGGCATGGGGGATGGCGCACCCACGTCCACGCCGCCGGCCCCTAAGCCGCCCGACCCCGCGCCGCCGCGCCGCCGGCACTGGTTCGGCCTGGGCCGCTGGCTGGGCCTGGGGCTGGTCTTGGCGCTCACCGTCGTGCGCGTCTGGGACCCGGCCCCGGTTGAGGTCTTGCGCCTCAAGACCTTCGATCTCTACCAACTGATTCATCCTCGCCAGGCGCCCGAGCGGCCGGTCGTCATCGTGGATATCGACGAGGAGAGCCTGGACAAGCTGGGCCAATGGCCCTGGTCGCGCACCCTCATCGCCGATCTCGTGGATCGCGTTCAAGGAGCCGGGGCGGCGGCGTTCGGTTTCGATATCGTGTTCGCGGAGCCGGACCGCATGTCGCCCGCGTCGGTTGCCAAGCATATGCCCGGGCTGGCGGGCGATCTGCGCCGTCGCCTCCGGGACTTGCCGAGCAACGACGCGTTGCTGGCCAAGCGCCTTGCCGGCGCGCGGGTCGTGCTCGGGCAATCGGGTTATCCGCGCGCGCTGGGCAATGACGATCGCCCGGTCGCGGGGCCGGCCATCGCCACCCTGGGCGGCAAGCCAGACCCCTTTCTGATCCGATTTCCCGGGCTGGTACGCAACATCCCCGTGCTCGAATCCGCGGCGCCGGGGCACGGCTTCTTCACCCTGCTGCCGGAGCGCGACGGCATTGTGCGCCGCGTGCCCGCGATCCTTCTGGTGCGCGGGCGGGTGGTTCCCTCGCTCGCCATCGAGATGCTGCGCGTGGCGACAGGGCAAAGCGCGATCCTGGTCAAGACCGACAATGCGGGCGTGCGCGCTGTCGCCGTCGCCGGGGTGGAAATCCCGACCGATCGCAAGGGCCGCGTCTGGGTCAACTACACCCGCCACGATCCGGCGCGCTACGTGTCCGCCGCCGACGTGCTCTCCGGTGCCGTGGCGCCTGAGCGCCTGGCGGGCAAGCTGGTGCTCCTGGGCACGTCGGCCACGGGCCTGTTCGACGTGAAGGCAACCCCGCTGGACGCCGCCTTGCCGGGGGTCGAGGTTCACGCGCAGATTCTGGAGACCATCCTCAGCCGTACCTACCTGGAGCGCCCCAACTACGCGCTGGGCGCCGAGGTGATACTGACCGCGCTCATCGGTCTCATCGTGATTGGGATAGTACCGATCCTGGGCGCGGTCACCACCCTGGGCCTGGGCGCCGCGATCGCCCTCGGCCTGTCCGCCGGCTCGTGGTTTCTCTACACCCGGGAGATGCTGCTGATCGACGTGGCCTATCCCATGGTCGCGAGCCTGGCGGTCTATGTGACCTTGGTCTTTGTCAATTATTTCCGCGAGGAGGCACGGCGCCGGCAGGTGCGCGGCGCGTTCAGCCAATACCTTTCGCCGGAGCTCGTGGAGCAGCTCGCCAGCGAGCCGGACCGCCTCGTGCTCGGCGGCCAGACCCGGGAGATGACGGTGCTCTTTTGCGATGCCCACGGCTTTACCTCGGTCGCCGAGCGCTACAAGGCCGATCCGCAAGGTTTGACCCGCCTCATGAACCGCCTGCTCACGCCCTTGAGCCATGAGGTGGTGACGCGCCGCGGCACCATCGACAAGTACATGGGCGACGCCATCATGGCGTTCTGGAACGCGCCCCTGGACGATCCGCGCCATGCCGCGCACGCGTGCGAGGCGGCGCTTGCCATGGTCGCCGCGCTCGGGCGCCTCAATGCCGCGCGCGCCAAGGACGCGGCCAGCGCGAGCCGCGCCTTCCAGGCGCTCAAGGTGGGCATCGGCGTCAATACGGGCATGTGCGTGGTCGGCAATTTCGGTTCCGACATGCGCTTCGACTACACGGTGCTCGGCGATCCGGTGAACATCGCCTCTCGCCTGGAGGGGCAATCGCGCACCTACGGGCTGCCGATCCTGCTCGGCCAGGCCACCGCGCGCGCCGTGGAGGGGAGCTTCGCCCTGATCGAGGTGGATCGCGTGCGCGTCAAGGGCAAGGCCGAGCCGGAGGTGGTCCATGCCCTCCTAGGCGATTCGCGCCTCGTGCGCGTCGCCGCCTTCGCCGAATTGGCGGCGCGTAACGGCGAGATGCTGGACCATTACCGTGCCCGGCGCTGGGGCGAGGCCCTGGCGGCGGTGGCGGACTGCCGGGGCCTGGACGTGGGCACCGATCTCGGCGCCTTCCAAGATTTGTACGAGGCGCGTATCCGCGGTTTCCAGGCCAACCCGCCGCCGGCCGATTGGGATAGCGTCTACGACGCGACCACCAAGTAGGGGTCGCCGGACTATGCGCGGGCGGCGCAGGCGAGGCGCAAGAGCGCCCCATTGGCCAACAGTTCGTCGTCCAAGCGCTCGATGTCTCGGCCTAGCGGCCGGTCGTCGTCCAGGGGCGGGACCACGCCCCGGACCGCCCGGTGGGCGGCCGCGCACCCGGCGCCCAGGGCAAGGGGCCCGCGCGCGTCCACCGCCTGCGCCGCCACCATCAACTCAACGGCCAGGATCAGGCGCAGGCGCCAGAGGATATCCGTCACCTTGCGCACCGCGAGCGGGGCATGGGTCATGTGATCTTCCACCCCGTCGGCGGAGAGACTGACGCCGGCGCGCACGGGCAGGGCCAAGTGCTCGATCTCGGCCACCAGCGCCTCGGCCGGCTTGAGCGCGGGCGCGAAGCCCGAGCGCGCCGGGCCGGGCCGGGCCAGGTTCGCGGGCAGATCGCTCAGGCGCGCGGTCAGCAGCTTGGCCGTGCGCGCGAGCGCCAGTTGCGCGACCTGAGCGCAGGCCTGGGCCACCGCGTCGAAGGCGACGGTCAGGAGCGGGGTGTGGAAATTGCCCGTGGAGAGGATCTCGTCGTCATCGATAAGCACCACGGGATTGGACCCATCGCCGTTCAACTCGGCGGCAAGCGCCGGCTCCGCGAAGGCGAGCGCGGCGAAGAGCGCGCCATGCACCTGGGCCGCGCAGCGCAGGCTCAGGGGATCCTGCAGGCGCCGAGCCGCGCCCGGTTGCAGGAGCGCGCCATCGGCCAGGTGCGCGCGCATGGCCGCCGCGCTCTCCGCCTGGCCAGGCTGAGGGCGCACGGCCGCCAGGCGGGCATCGAGCGGGCCGGAGTTGCCGCGAAACCCCTCCAGGCTCAACGCGGCGGCCAGGTTGGCCAGCTCCCATATCGCCTCCGCGTCGTGGAGCGCCAGCGCCCCCATGCCCGCGGAGGCGGCGGAGGCGTTGCAAATCGCCAACCCGTCCTTCGGGCCAAGCTTCAAGGGCGCGAGGCCCGCTTGCGCCAGGGCTCGCGCCGCCGGGAGCGTCGTTCCACCCACCTCGATCTCGCCCTCCCCGATGAGCGCCAGCCCGATATGGGCCAACATGCACAGGTCCCCCGCGCCGACCGAGCCGACCGAGGGCACCACCGGGCTCAGCCCGGCGTTGAGCGCCGCGGCCAGGGCGTCGGCCACCGCCGGGTCGGCGCCGGCGCCGCCTTGCAGCAACCCATTGAGGCGCACGGCCATGATCGCGCGAACGCTCTCCCGGGGCAGGGGCGGACCGAGCGCGTGGCTCCGGCCGCGCACCGTGAGGCGGGAAAATTCCGCCAGGGCCTCGCGCGGAAGGGGCTCGACCGCGCGCGAGCCCAGGCCCGTGGTCAGGCCGTAAACCGGCAGCTCCTCGGCTAGGTGGCGCTCCACGATGGCGCGGCCCCGCGCCATGCGCGCGCGCGCCCCATCGTCGATGGCGACCGCGCGGTTCTCCCGCGCGATGGCGGCGACCGTCGCGGGGCTCAGGTCATGGCCGTTCAGCACAATGGAATCGGCGTGGCTCATGGGGCGCCTCACGTCGCGCTCGATCGCGCATGCGAATGGGATGGCAGGAAACGGCCGGTGCTCCCGCGCCCAGGGCTAAAGCAAGATTACCCGGAGTTCGACATCTCCAACCCTAAGGAGGCGAAGGGGCCGCTACACGAGTTTAAGTGAGTCGCGTCAATCGCGGTGCTCAATCGCCATCTTTGTACCGGAATGACAATTTCAGCTTCGTACGATAGGCAACCACCTTGCCGTCTTGAATCTGTAGATCCTGTTCGACGACTTCGGCGATGCGCAACTCGCGGAGACTTCGCGCCGCTCGTTCCACGGCCGCGGCGGCGGCTTTCTCCCACGACTCCCCGCTGGTGCCAACCAGCTCGATCACCTTGTAGACACTTTCCGCCATGACGGCCTCCCGCATCCCGTTGTTCGGATCATTAACCCCAGCAGTTTAGGTCCGCGAACAGGACCCCACAATCGGCCGATTTTGCCCGCTCGCAATGTGCCGAGCGCTGGGCAACGGTCGTGTCCCTCAGCGTGGTGTAAGAGTTGTGGGTAACTGGCTTGGCGTAGCGACCGCCAAGAGTCTGGCCTAGGCAAGCCAGTTATCCACAGCGGGCGGCCATCGCGGTTTCCGGTATAG
>Ga0114931_10004521_pt1 | contig 17368 bp, 12 predicted proteins | sample 2SBtaG_FD_89579 | JGI IMG/M metagenome (GOLD analysis project Ga0114931, IMG submission 89579) | Deep subsurface microbial communities from Kolumbo volcano to uncover new lineages of life (NeLLi) - 2SBTROV14_V59a metaG | ecosystem: Environmental > Aquatic > Marine > Volcanic | place: Kolumbo...
ACACCCCACCCCAGCACGCCGAGCCCGTTGATCATCGTGGTGTGCGAGTCCGTGCCCACCAGCGTATCGGGGTAGGCGACCGCGGTGCCTCCCTCCACGCGCCGGTGCACGACGGAGGCGAGATACTCGAGGTTGACCTGATGCACGATACCCGTGCCGGGCGGCACTACGCTGAAATTGTTGAAGGCCTCCTGCGCCCACCGCAGCAAAGTGTAGCGCTCACGGTTGCGCTCGAACTCCTTCTCGACGTTGAGGCCGAACGCTTCCCGGCTTCCGAAGTAATCGACCTGGACCGAATGGTCGATCACGAGGTCCGCGGGCACGACGGGGTTGATCTTCGCGGGATCGCCGCCCAGTTCCTTCAGGCCGTCGCGCATTGCGGCCAGATCGACCACCGCCGGCACGCCGGTGAAGTCCTGCAGGACCACGCGGCTGGGCATGAACGGTACGTCGGCCCCGGCGTGCGTCGGGCTCCACGCCGCCACCGCCTGCACGTGTTCGGCGCTCACGTGCTCCCCACCGGCGTGGCGCAGGACGTTCTCCAGCAACACGCGGATGGAGAAAGGCAGCCTGTCGAGCGACGGCAACACGCCGTCGCGTTCCAGTGCGTCCAGGCGATAGAGCGCAGTGGGGCCCTCGGGAAGGTCGATGGAGGAGAGGGCGCCGAACGGGTCCCGGGTATGGTTGGACACGGTGGATCCTCGGGCTAGAGCGATGTCGGTCGGATGGCGGTGGCAAAGCCCCCGAAAAGCTAAGAATAACAGCAACAACGGTGAGGGGTCAGGGCCTCCGGTTGAGGAGTCCCCGCGTTCGTGGTTAGGTTCCGAGGCTTCCAGTGTTCCGTCCCGGAAGCTTGACAGCTTTCCGGGACGGAACGCCACCGCCGGGGTGGCGAAATCGGTAAACGCACGCGACTCAAAATCGCGCGGGAGCAATCCCTTGCGGGTTCGAGTCCCGCCCCCGGCACTCGGGTCCCCGCACGTCGTGGTGGGGCCTCGAACCCGCGCAACGGGCCCGCGTCCTGCGGTCCTGTTGCTCTTGCGGATGGAGCTGCGGGGGCTGCGCCCTCCTCGCTCAGCGCGCCGCTCCTGCGGCGCGGTTCGAGTCCCGCCCCCGGCACTCGGGTCCCCGCACGTCGTGGTGGGGCCTCGAACCCGCGCAACGGGCCCGCGTCCTGCGGTCCCGCTGCCCTCTACGATACCCAGATCGGATGATCGTCGATGTCGCGCTCCATCTCGGCGATGAGGTTGTTCACCGTTTTCTCGACGAGCTCTTCGACCCTGATCCCCTTGCGCTCGGCCTCCTGCTGATACGCGCGCAGGAGGCGCTCACTCAGCTCGGCCTCGATCGTTACTCTGGGCATGGCGCTTCCTCCTGCGGGCCGGGCTGCGTGCGGCTCGCTGCAAAGCTGTCATGGTTGCGTACGCGCCGGGACCCCCTTGTGGCCGTAACAGCGGATGCCGGTGTCTCCCTCCTTGCGGATGAGCCGGAACTCCAGCTCGACCTCCATGCCCGGCACGACCTCCTCGGGCTCGCAGTCCACGACCTGAGCCATGAAGCGAGCGCCCTCCGGCGTGTCGAGGAGCGCCACGGCGTACGGAGCTTCCATGAGGAACTCGTCGGGAGGTACACGCACGACGGTGGACGTGACGACCGTGGCGCGCCGCGAGAGCGTAATCGACGCGATGTTCGTTCCGCGACATGACGGACAGATCGTACGCGCGGGGAAGCTCACCTTGCCGCAGTCCTCGCAGCGGCCGGCCTCCAGCCGGTACCGGCCGGGCACCTCTCTCCAGTATCTGGGGCTGGGCATGATCACACCCTCTCGAAGATGTGGACGACGGCGCTCGCTCCGGATCCGCCCATGTTCTGGGTCAGCCCGATCCGGGCGCCCTCCACCTGGCGCTCCCCGGCCTCTCCCCGGAGCTGGTGGAAGATCTCGATCGCCTGCGCCACGCCGCTGGCGCCGACGGGGTGTCCCTTGGCCTTGAGGCCGCCGCTCGTGTTGACCGGGATCCTCCCGCCGAGGGCGGTCAGGCCTTCGCGCGCCGCCGCCGCTCCCTCGCCGCGCTCCACGAAGCCGAGCGCCTCGATGCAGCACACCTCGGCGATGGAGAAGCAGTCGTGCACCTCGGCGACCTGGATGTCTTCCGGTCCTACGCCGGCCATCCGGTACGCCCGCTCGGCCGCGGCCGCCACCGCGTCCAGCCAGGTGGGGTCTTCCCGGTCGGCCAGCGCCATCGAGCCGGTGGCCTGCCCGACGCCGCGGATGCGGACCGGCCGGTCGGTGTACTTCGACGCCTCCTCGAGCGGGACCAGGATCACTGCGGCGGCCCCGTCGCTCACCGGAGAGCAGTTGAGCAGTCTGAGCGGGTCGGAGACCATCGTGGACGACAGCACGTCCTCGACGGTGATCTTTCTGGGAAACTGCGCCTTGGGATTCAGGGCGCCATGGGCGTGGTCCTTGACCGCAACCCAGGCGAGGTCTTCCTCCGTGGCGCCGTAGCGTTCCATGTAGGCCCGCGCGATCAGGGCGTACAGCCCCGGAAAGGTGATCCCGTGGTACGCCTCGGTCTCCTGATCGGCGGCTGTGGCCAGCACCTGGGTGGCGTCGGCGCCGTCGGTCATCTTCTCGACCCCGGCGACGAGAACGACGTCGCTCATTCCCGACGCGACCGACAGGTAGCCCAGCCGCAGCGCCGCTCCCCCGGAAGCGCAGGCGGACTCCACGCGGGTCGCGCCCACCCCCGCGAGGCCGAGGTGGTCGGCCATCAGCGGCGCGAGGTGCTCCTGGCCGACGAACTGACCGCCCGACATGTTGCCGATATAGATGTCGTCCACGGCGTCGACCCCGGCGTTGCGCATGGCATCGGACGCGGCCTCCACGAACAGATCGCGCAGGCTCGACTCCCAGAGCTCACCGAATCGGGTCATCCCCGCGGCGACGATGGCTACTTCACGCATGGGACGCGCTCCGCTCACGAGTTCCGGATGATCTTCTCGCGGTACTTGGCGTACTGGCCGTACGTCAGGTACCGCTTGGGTCCGTCGAGCATGTCGCGCACGAACGGTGCGCGCCCGCGTCGCTCCGGCAGAAGGTCAGTGACCCGGAAGATGAACGAGTCGCTGCCAGCGCCCGAGCCGAACGAGGTGAGCAGGACCAGGTCGTCCGGATCGGCCACGTCGAGCACGGCGGCCAGCCCGGTGGGCGAGGACCCCGAGTACGTGTTGCCCATGACCGGCACGAGCCAGCCCACCTCCAACTGCTCGCGGGTGAAGCCCAGCCGCTTTCCGGCGGCGAGGGGGAACTTGCCGTTGGGCATGTGGAAGACCGCGAAGCGGAAGTCCGCCGGCGTGTGGCCGGAGCGCTCCAGGATCCCGCGCGTGGCGCTGAGCACATGTGCGAAATACGAGGGCTCACCCGTGAAGCGTCCCCCGTGACGCGGGTAGAAGGCGCCCTCGCGGCGCCAGAAGTCCGGCGTGTCGGTGGTGTAGCTGTACGTCGCGACAACCTCGGCCAGCGGATCCGCCTCACCGAAGAGAAACGCCGCACCACCCGCCGACGCCGAGTACTCCAGCGCGTCGCCGGGGGCTCCCTGCGAGGTGTCCGCACCGATGCCCATCGCGTAGCGGACCCTGCCGGCTTCGACCAGGCCGAGCGCCACGAACATGGCCTCGGTGCCGGCCTTGCACGCGAACTCGAAGTCCGCAACGTGCACGTCCGGCTGGATGCCCAGCGCCTCGACCACGAGTGTGCCGGTCGGCTTGACCGCGTACGGGTGTGACTCGGAGCCGACGTACAGGGCGCCGATCTCCGCCGGATCGATGCCGGCGCGCGCCACGGCGCTCCGGGCGGCGGCGACCGAGATCGTTACCGTGTCCTCGTCGAGGCCCGGCACGGTCTTCTCCTCGAGCAGGAGCCCGCCCTGGATGGAGACCGGATCCTTGCCCCACTGCCGGGCGATCTCCTCCGCACGGATCCGGTTACGCGGGACGTAGGCCCCGTAGCCGACGATGCCGGCCATAAGCACCTCCTCCTCTCTGGCTCGGTGGATCGGGAAAGCCTGACCCGGGGGGTGGGCGTGCCCTCCGCACGATCTGTAACATCGCGCCGGGTCGGCGCGGCTGGCCAGTCGGGAGTCTCTCCGCTCCGGGTGTGGTGAAAACCCCCCCCGTCCGGACGGCGCCCGCTTCCTCGCCGGTGACCCTCCTTCTACCTTTCGGCGCCCGGCGCGGTACGGCGCCCCCGGGCGCTGTACGGCGCTGTGCGATGCGGCGGGGCCGACGCCCGCGCCGCGCGACTCCACCCACGACCGAGGTGCCGTATGTCCGTCTCCACGGGCTCCACGCGTCGCAGCCCACACTTCCCGCGCCTCCGGATTCCGGCCCTGACGATCGCGCTCTTCCTCGCCGGCGCGCCGCTCGCCGCTCAGGCTCAGAGCAAGGATCCCTCGCTCGCCTCTCTTCCGCGCGACTTCTTCGCTCACCAGCACTACCGCCACGTGGGTCCGGTGGGCAACCGGGTCAGTGCGGTTACGGGCGAGCCGGGTAACCCCAACGTCTACTACATCGGCGCCGCCTCGGGCGGGATCTTCCGTAGCCGCGACGGCGGGCACTCGTGGAAACCCGTCTTCGACGACCAGCCGGCGGCGTCGATCGGGGCGCTGGCCGTCGCGCCGTCGGATCCGAACGTGGTGTGGGCCGGTACGGGCGAGACGTTCATCCGCTCGAACGTCTCGATCGGCAACGGCGTCTACCGCTCGACCGACCGGGGGGAGCACTGGACGCACATGGGCCTCGACGCCACCGGCCGCATCGGGCGGATCGTCATCGACCCGAACGACCCCGACCGGGTGTACGTGGCGGCCCTGGGCCACCTCTACGGTCCTCAGCAGGAGCGCGGCGTGTACCGGACCACGGACGGCGGTCGGAGCTGGCAGCGGGTGCTCTTCGTCGACGAGAACACCGGGGCGGTCGATCTGGTGATGGACCCGAACAACCCGCGTATCCTGTTCGCCGCCACGTGGCAGATGCGCATCTGGACGTGGGGCCGCGAGAGCGGGGGGGCGGGCAGCGGCATCTGGATGAGCCGCGACGGGGGTGACACGTGGACCCGCCTCGAGGGCCACGGGCTGCCGAAGGGGCCGCTCGGCAAGATCGGTCTGGCGATGAGCCCGGACGACTCGAACCGGATCTACGCGCTGATCGAGACCAACTCCAACCGGGATTATGCGCCGCTGAAGGAGCACCAGGGCACGCTCTGGCGCTCGGACGACGGCGGCCGCTCGTGGCGGATGGTCAACGCGGACCACACCCTGGACCAGCGCCCGCTGTACTACACGCGCATGGTGGTGGCGCCCGACGACAAGGACGAGATGCACTTCCTGTCCACGCGCTACAGCGTGTCGCTCGACGGCGGCGAGCACTTCCACGTCGGCCGGGCCGGCGGAGACAACCACGACATGTGGATCGATCCGCTGCTGCCCGACCGCATGATCGTCGGTCATGACGGCGGCATCAGCATCTCCACGAACCGGGGCAGGGACTGGTACCGGCCTCAGCTTCCAATCGCGCAGATGTACCACGTGTTCACCGACAACAGGGTTCCGTATTTCCTGTACGGCAACCGGCAGGACGGGGGGTCGAGCCGCGGGCCTTCGAACACGCTGACGTTCGGGTCGATCCCGATCGGGGCATGGGCCTCCGTAGGCGGATGCGAGTCCGGCTTCGCCGTGCCGGACACCGTGACGAACGACGTGGTCTGGTCGGGCTGCTACGAGGGCATCCTGGACCGGCACGTGATCTCGACGGGCATCACGCGTACGGTGAGCGTCTGGCCCGACAACCCGGAAGGGTGGGCGGCGAAGGACCTGAAGTACCGGTTCCAGTGGACGTTTCCCATCGCGATCTCGCCGCACGACCACAACACCGTGTACGTCGGAAGCCAGCACGTTCACCGTACCCGCAACGGCGGCCAGAGCTGGGAGGTCATCAGCCCGGATCTGACGACGAACGACACGACCAAGCAGATGAAGACGGGCGGGCTGACGCCCGACGACGTGAGCCCCACATACGCGGCCGTGCTCTTCGCCATTGCCGAATCCCCCGTGGAGGCGGGGGTGATCTGGACGGGCTCCAACGACGGGTTGGTGCACGTGACCCGCGACGCCGGCGGCACGTGGCAGGACGTGACGAAGAACATCCCCGACCTGCCGCCGTGGGGCACGGTCAGCAACATCGAGCCCTCGAAGTTCCACGCGGGGTGGGCCTACATCTCCGTGGATTTCCACCAGCTCGGCAACACCGATCCGTACATCTACAAGACGGAGGACTACGGACGGTCGTGGCGCGCGCTGGCAAAGGGGATCCCCCACAGCGTGTTCAGCTACGTGCACGTGATCCGGGAAGACGCGCAGCGTGAGGGCCTCCTCTACGCGGGTACGGAGAACGGTCTGTACGTATCGTTCGACGACGGTCGTACGTGGACGCCCCTCCAGGGCGACCTTCCACACGCCCCCGTCTCGTGGCTCACCGTGCAGCCGCACTTCAACGACCTCGTGGTCAGCACGTACGGCCGGGGGTTCTGGATCCTCGACGACGTGACGGCGCTCCAGCAGCTCGCCGACTCCACGCTCGCCTCGCCCGTCCACCTCTTCCGCCCGCGGCCGGCGTACCGCTTCCTGCCGCGCGCCGCGCGCAAGAGCCAGCCCGGCGATCCGGCGGCGGGCGAGAATCCGCGCTACGGCGCCACGCTCAACTTCTATCTGGGAGACGGCGCCACCCGCGACGTGCGCGTCGCGATCGAGGACGACGCGGGCACGGTGGTGCGCAAGCTGCCCGTGCGCGGCGCGCGCCGCGGCCTCAACCGGGTGGTGTGGGACCTCCGGTACGAGGGCTCGCGTCAGCCACGCCTGCGCACCCCCGCGCTCGAGCACAGGCACGCCGGCCTCGGAGACCGGGAGTGGCGTCCGCCGGTCGACGGCGGCGTGGTCAGGCCGCTGGCGCCCCCCGGGCGCTACCGCGTCCGCCTCACGGCCGGCGACGAGGAGCGCACGGCGTGGCTGACGGTGCTGCAGGACTCGGAGTCACGGGCCACGCCGCAGGACATCCGCGCCCAGTTCGAGATGCTCCTCGATCTGCGCGAGATGACTGACTCGGCGGCGGCGCTCATCGACCGCATCGAGTGGGCGCGCAAGGGCGTCATGGACATCGGCGTCCGGCTCCGCGGCGACGAGCGGCACCACGACATCGTGGCGGCCGGCGAGGCGCTCAACCAGGCCCTGATCGGCCTCGAGATGCATCTGTTCGATCTGCGCCTGACCGGTGGCAGCGCGCGCCAGGACACGGTGCGCTGGCCCCGTCAGCTGTACGCGAAGCTCACGAGCCTGGCCGGTTACATCTCCGGATCGGACGCCCGGCCCACCGATCAGGCCGTCGAGGTGCGGGATCTGTACCGCACGCGCCTCGAACGCTACCTCGCGGCGTGGCGGGAGATCGAAGAGGGCGATCTGGCGCGCTTCAACGCGATGCTCGTCGCGCGGCAGATGGCGCCCGTGGTGCCGCAGCCGTGAGGGTGCGGGCGCACGGCTCCCGCCGCGTCCGTGTGACCGCCCCTCGTGCGGGACAGGAGCGGGCCGGGAGCTGCCGATGAAGATCGTGGTGGGGTTGGGGGGCAACGCGCTGCTGCGCCGGGGCGAACCGCTCACGGCCGAGGTACAGCGCCGCAACGTTGCACGGGCCGCCGACGCGCTCGACGAGCTGGCGCGCGAGCACGACCTGGTGCTCACGCACGGCAACGGCCCCCAGGTGGGGTTGCTGGCGCTGCAGAACACCGCGGTTGCCGGAGCGGGCCACTTTCCGCTCGACGTGCTGGGCGCCGAGAGCGAGGGGATGATCGGTTACATGATCGCTCAGGAGCTGCGCAACCGGTTGCCGGACCGTCCGGTGGCCACGGTGCTCACCCAGGTGGAGGTCGATCCCGACGATCCCGCGTTCGCGACGCCGACCAAGCCGGTCGGCCCGGTCTACACCGACGAGCAGGCGCGGGAGCTGGCGCGTACCCGTGGGTGGGACGTCGCGCCGGACGGAGACGGCTACCGGCGTGTGGTTCCCTCGCCGACGCCGCTGCGGGTGCTCGAGATCGACACCATCCGGCTGCTCGTGGACGTCGGCACGATGGTCGTGTGCGCCGGCGGGGGTGGCATACCGGTAGTCTTCGATCCGCTCGGCAGGGTTCACGGCGTCGAGGCGGTCATCGACAAGGACTGCTCGACCGCGCTGGTGGCCCGGGAGCTCGATGCGGATGCGCTGCTCCTGCTCACCGATGTCGCGGCGGTCCACGCGGGGTGGCGGACACCCGCCGCGCGCCCCCTGCGCCGAGTGACCCCCGCCGAGCTTGCCCGCTACGACTTTCCCGAGGGCTCGATGGCGCCCAAGGTCCGCGCCGCGACAGGGTTCGTGGAGCGGACGGGCCACCCCGCCGGGATCGGCGCGCTGGAAGACGCGTCCCGCATCGTCGTGGGGGAAGCCGGCACGCTCATCGTGCCTGAGCCGGGGAGGCTATCGACGTGACTCTGCGAGTCGTGCGACCCACGCGCGCCAGCTGACCTTCCGGCCGGCCTCCATCCCGCCCACCAGGAAGACGTAGCCGCCGGCCACCGCCATTTGCCGGTGATCCATGGACGCGACGGGAGGTCCGGGGAGCGTCGCCCATGCCCCGCGTGCGGGATCGAACGAGAGCAGTTGCGCGAGCGGCTCGGAGAGCCGGCCATCATACCCGACGCCGTTGTAGTTGTACGGGTTGTCGGAGCCGCCGGCCACGAACAAGCGTCCGTTCCACGCCGCTCCGGCCCCGCGGTAGACCGGCGGGCCGGGGTGGGCTCCTAGCCGGCGCCACCGGATCGACGTGGGGTCGGCGGGATCGATATCGCCAGCCCACGCACCGGCTTCGAGAACGAACCGGGGCTTCCCGGAACGGATCCCAACGCCGTCGACGTAGAGGATCAGGTCGCCGACCACCGCACCGCTGTGTCCGAACACGGGTGGACCGGGCACCGGCGTTGCCGCGCGCCACCGATCGTTCGCAGGGTCGTAGAGCTGGACGTCCGCCACGTTGCCCGTGTCGTGCCACCCCGACACCAAAAAGATCAGCGAATCGCGCCACAACCCCGAGACGGCGTCGTCGGTCGGCAGCGGAATGTCGGCGCCCCGGCTCCACGTGTCGCTCGCAGGATCGTAGACGTCCACGTCGGGCACGGAACGCTCGCCGCCGTCCTCCGCCACCGTGTAGCCGCCGAGCACGTAGATCCTGCCGCCGACAGCCTGCGCGGTGGCGGCCAGACGTCCGGCTCCGGGAACCGGCGCCACCGTGCGCCATGTCCCGTCGCCCACGCGCCAGGCGTACGCGGCCGATGTAACCCCGCTCCAGACCCTGGTGGAGTCCAGACCGAGGAAGCTGAATACGGTGACGCCGGCCCCGGTCGAGATCGCCGCGACCGCGTTGTTCGTGACGGGCGCCGGCAGCGGTGGAGCGGCCTGCCACGCGAGGCCGTCATCGCCCGTTGCCCGGGCGGCCGACGCAGCTCCCTCGCCGGCCCCGACCCCCGGGGCGCCGCGCGTGCACCCGGCGCCCGCCAGTGCGGACGCGGCGAGAAACACCAGGGTCAGGGCCGCCGATCCGCTTCCTCCACCCGCCGTCACGCAGGCAGGCCGTTGCGGAGCACGTCCTCGACCGCGTCGGCGAAGCGGTCAAGCTCCTCCAGGCGCGTATACACGCTCGGTGAGACCCGGATGCCCTCGAACTCCGGGTGCTTGATGGCCACCGCGAGGATCCGGTGTCGGTTCCACAGGTGGTCGTTGAGCGCGTGCGGGTCGATGCCCTCGACTTCGACGGTGGCGATACCGCACGCGAAGCCGGGCTTCAGGCTCGTGTGCAGGCGCACCCGGTCGTGTGCGAGCAGCCGCTTTGCCCAGTAGTCGCGCAGGTAGACGAGACGGGCGTCCTTGCGGGCGCCGCCGATGCCCTGGTGGAAGGTTAACGCTTCGCCGATGGCCAGGTAGTTCGCGGCCGGGTGCGTGCCGATCTCCTCGAACTTCCGGATGTCCGAGTCCATCCGCTCCGGCGCCGCCATCAGGGGCCAGATCTCGGGGATCTTCTCACGTCGCACGTAGAGTAGCCCCGTGCCGTGCGGCGCGAAGAGCCACTTGTGCAGGCTCGTCGAGTAGTTGTCGCACGCCAGATCCGAGAGCTGGAAGTCGAAGTGCGCCAGGGCGTGTGCACCGTCGATGATCAGGGGGATGTCGTGGCGGCGGGCCATCGCGGCCAGCTCGCGCACCGGAAGGATCTGACCGGTGATGTTGATCATGTGGCAGGCGAGGATCAGCCGGGTGCGGGGCGTTATGGCCTCCTCGAAGCGCCGGACGACCTCCTGCGGGTCCTCCGCCGGAATCGGGATGCGGATCTGCCGCAGCACGATGCCCTCGCGGCGCTCGCGCTGCTTGAAGGTCGTGATCATCCTGGGGTAGTCCTGCGTCGTGGTCAGGACCTCGTCTCCGCGGGCGAGATCGATGCCCAACTGCAGGATCTGCAGGCTCTCCGACGCGTTGCGCGTAAACGCCACTTCCTCGGGATCCACGCCCCAGGCGCGGGCCATGCGCTCGCGCACGCCCTCGCGCTGGGGCTCGAGGATCCGCCACATCGTGTAGGGCGGAGCCAGGTTCGAGTAGTCCAGGTGGCGTTTCATCGCTTCCTGGACCCACGCCGGCGAAGGGCTGACGCCCCCGTTGTTCAGGTTGACGAGCGTACGGTCGACGGTGAACGCCCGGCTGACCTCGAACCAGAAATCCTCGTCGCCGGCCGTTTCAGCCGGTCCGCCGGGGTGCGCCGCCAGCTCGCGCGCCAGATCGTGCGCGCGCGCCCGCAGCGCGGTGGGACGCAGCGGGATGCCGGCCACCACCGCGGCGGCGGGAAGGGAGAGCGTACCGAGGAAGGCGCGGCGCGTATGCATGGCTACCTCCATGCCGGGAAGGGATCGCTGGGGACGATGAAACGCACGATAGGTGACCGGCTCGGCGATGTCCAACTTCACGCCCGGGAGACGGTCCTCCTCCGGCGGTTCCTCAAGTCGCGGCGCGGACTTCCGAGACTTCCTTCCAGGAGGGCCACACAGGCGAACGGCCCCGCGGGGCCCGAACCGGGGAAACCATGGCATACCTCACCGTCGATCAGGCTCGTGCCGGCATGGTCCTGGCTGCGGAGGTCACGGACCGCCGCGGGCGACTGCTCATTCCGGCGGGTGAGGCGCTGTCAGCCAAACACCTGCACGCGTTGAAGATGTGGGGCGTAGCTCATGTGGAAATCGAGGGAAAGGGACCGGCGGAACCCGCCGCGAGCCCGGTCGATGAAGCCACGCTGCGCCGGGCCACGGAGGACGTGCGCGAGTTGTTCTCGAACTGTGGCCTCACGCATCCGCTTCTCGCGGAGCTCCATCGGATCTCGCTCGAGCGCCGCGCGAGAGAGATGGCGTCTCATGCGGGAACGGGATCGTGAGCGCCGTGGCACACGGCCGTCCCGCGGACCTCGTCGCGGGCGCGACCACGATTGCTTCACCCCCACAGATCTACGAGCGGCTGATGACGGTCATCAATCATCCCCGGAGCGGATCCGCCGATATCGCGGCCGTGATCGCGGAGGACCAGGGTCTGACCGCGCGGCTCCTCAAGATCGTCAACTCGGCGTTCTTCTCGTTTCCACGGCGCATCGAGACGGTGACGACGGCGGTGACGATCGTCGGTACCGGCCAGATCCGGGATCTGGCGCTCGCCACGTCCGTGATGACGTTGTTCCAGGATGTGCCGGCGGATCTCGTGGACATGGAGTCGTTCTGGTTCCACTCGCTGGCATGCGGCACCGTCGCCCGGGTCATGGCGAGCCACCGGCGTGAGAACAACGTCGAACGGTTCTTCGTCAGTGGACTGCTCCACGACATCGGGCGGCTGATCATCTACATGGAAGCCGGCAACGCGGCGCGCGACGCGATCGAGCGATGCCGGGTTACGGGCGAGCCCCTGCACGCGTGCGAGTCCGAGGTCTTCGGATTCGAGCATGCTCAGGTGGGGGGTGCGCTTCTCGGCCAGTGGGCGTTTCCCGCGTCCTTCCGCGAAGCCGTGGCGTACCATCACCGGCCGCGGCGCGCCTCGCGCTTTCCCGTCGAGACCGCGGCGGTCCACGTTGCCGACGTCATTGCCAATGCCATGCGCTGGGGATGCAGCGGAGAACCCCGGGTGCCGCCGCTCGATCCCGACGCGTGGTCACGTCTGGGGATCGACGTCGGGCTCCTGCCGATCATCCTCGAGGACGCGGAGCGCCAGCTCGAAGCCGCGGTCCACTTCACGTCGGACGGAGGAAGGGGATGATGCGCGCTTCCCCGGAGAGATCTCGCTTGCCGGCCGCCGCCGATTGCGGTGGCGTGCGCGACGTGCAATGGGTCACGGACGCGCTCGACGCGGTGGCCGCGCTTGGACTCACCTTCCAGTCCGACCTCCAGCAGGGTGCCTCCGTCAGCCACATCTTCGAGGTCAGCCGGCCGGTGCTCCGGCGCCTGGGCGACTTCGGGGTACTCGCCTTTCTCTCGGTCGACGGCGAGGGTCTGGGCTTCGAGATCGACGCCCTGGATCCGGCCTCCCGCCTCGGACCGCTCCAGAAGGAGATCGACCACCAGGTGGGCGAGGGCACGTTCGCCTGGGCACTCTACCAGAATCGCCCCGTCATCGTGCCCGGCAAGCACCTCGCGCCCTGGATCGTGCTCCACGTGCTCGCGACGCCTTCGCGCGTCATGGGTATGTTCGTGGCCTCCCTCGAGGACGAGACCCCGTTCCTGCCCGATGCGGCTCGAAAGGTGCTCTCGATTCTCCTGCTCAACTGCGCCACGGTACTCGAGTCGGGGGCGCTCTACGAGGAGCTGGCGGCGTAACCGTAACCTCGAGGCCACCGTCGAAGCCCGCACCCGCGAGCTGCGCCGCTCGGAAGAAGCGGCACACGCCGCCAGCCGGGCCAAGAGTGAGTTCCTGGCAAACATGAGCCATGAGATCCGTACGCCGATCAATGGAATCATGGGGATGGCCAGCCTGCTGCTGGAGACTCCTCTGGACCGGGAGCAGCGCGAGCAGGCCGACACGATCCACCGCTCCGCGGAGGCGCTCCTGGCGATCATCAACGATCTCCTGGATTACTCCAAGGTAGAGGCCGGCCGTCTGACGCTGGAATCCATCGCGTTCGACCTGCGAGATGCCATCGACGACGTGGCGGAAATCCTCGGCTCCCGCGCGGCGGACCGAGGCGTGGAGCTCGCCGTGCGCTTCCGACCGGGAAGTCCGACCGAGATCATGGGCGACCCCGGACGCGTGCGGCAGGTGGTCATGAACCTGGCCGGCAACGCCGTGAAGTTCACGGAGGAGGGGCACGTGCTGATCGACGTGCGTCCGCTCGACGACGGCACGCCCGGCGTGGAGATCGCCGTCGAGGACACCGGAGTCGGGATCTCCTCCGACCGGCTGGAGGCGATGTTCGACAAGTTCACGCAGGCCGACGCCTCGACCACCCGCCGGTATGGCGGAACCGGCCTCGGCCTTGCGATCAGCCGGCAACTGGCACGCCTGATGCGCGGCGACATTCGGGTGGTCAGCGAACCCGGTGTCGGCTCGACCTTCACCTTCGTTCTGCCCGCCGTGGGGGTGCCGTCGCCCCGGCACCGCCCGCTTCGACTGGCGGGCACGCGCACGCTCGTCGTGTCGGCGCAGGCGGTCCTGCGCGACAGCATCGCCGACCTGCTCGAAGCTCAGGGTGGGGGGTACTCCACCGGCTCGGACATCGGAGCCATCCGAGGGGCGCTCCTGGCGGGCGCGAACGCCCTTCAGCCTTTCCAGTGGGTGCTCGTCGATGCGAAGCGCGATACCCCGGAGCTCGCCGAGCTCATTCGGTCCGTGCGGAGCGATCCGGCATTCCGGGGCGTCAAGCTCGTAGGTCTGCTACCCTCGGTTGCCCGGGCTGCGGGAGAGCGGCTCATCGCTGCGGGATTCGACTACTGGATTCCCAAGCCCGTGCGCGAGCGGAGGCTCATGGAAGTGATGGCGCCCGAGCGTGGCAGGGGGCGGGAATCGCTCAGCGACGGGACGCCCTCGCTCTCGGTACCGCCGTCCAGGGTTCTCCTGGCGGAAGACGACCCGGTCAACACCGCGGTGGCGACCATGATGCTCCGCCGCATGGGGTGCGACGTCCGCCATGTACCCGACGGTGCCAAGGCGCTCGAGGCTGCCCTGAGTCGGCCGTTCGACGTCATTCTCATGGACTGCCAGATGCCCGTCATGGACGGGTACGAGGCGACGCGGGCCATCAGGGAAGCCGAGTCCGGCGGGCGGCGCGTGCCGATCCTGGCGCTGACGGCATCCGCCATGACCGGCGATCGCGAGCGCTCGCTGGAAGCGGGCATGGACGATCACGTGACCAAGCCGATCAAGATCGAGACGCTCAAGCGGGCGCTGATCCGGTGGATACCCCCCGACGCCGGACGGCGGTCGGCGGCGGAGAACGTGCGCGATGTGCCGGCGGACGCGCCGTCCGCCGAGCCTCCCGGCCGGGAAGGTGCCGATCCCGAGCTCGATGTTTCCGGCTTCCATGATGGCGAGTTGAGGGACCATCCGGTGCTCGATCTGGACGCGGTGCTCGAGCGGATGGAGGACGACCGCGAGCTCCTCCTCGAGGTGGCTGAGATGTTCCTCCTCCACTGGCCGGAGCTGCGGGCCCGGATGACCCGGGCCATCGACGCCGGAGACGCCCTCCAGCTGGCTCAGGTGGCGCATCGGGTCAAGGGCGGCGCCGCGAACATCGGGGCGGTCCGGGTCTCCTCGCTGGCGGCGGCCGTCGAGGTGCGCGCGAGGGAAGGTGGAACCGCCGCGCTGCCCCGGGGCACCGTCGGGCGGCTCGACGCGGGCGTGGAGGAGCTGGCGCGCGCCCTGGAAGGTGTACGGGCGGGGAGTGCGGTCGCATGAGCGTCACCGGGCGCATCGTCGCCATCAACGACGATCCGATCCAACTCCGCTTGCTCGGGCGCATCCTCGAGGCCGGCGGACACGAAGTCCGCACCTACCTCGGTGCCTCCGAGGCGCTCGCCGGCCTGGCGGCCCGCAGCGACGTGGATCTCTTCGTCGTCGACCTCCATATGCCGGGAATCGATGGATGGAAGTTTTGCCGGCTGCTGAGATCGTCGGACTTTCCCGTGTTCAACGGCACGCCGATTCTCGTGGTGTCGGCGACCTTCACCGGTGCCGACGTGGAGGCCATCACCGCCGACCTGGGCGCGAACGCCTTCCTCTCGGTGCCGTACCAACGCGAGGAGCTTCTGGGGTTCGCCGCCGACCTCCTGCAGGGCATCCGGCCCAGGATGGAGACGACGGTGATGATCGTGGAGGACGACGACGCGGTGAGGCGATCGGTCACCCGCGTGTTCGAAGCCGACGGCTTCCGTGTCACGCAGGCCGCCAGCGCACTCGAGGCGGTGGAGCGGTGGTCCGCGAAGCCGGCGGATATCGTGCTGCTGGACTATCATCTGCCCGACGGCACGTGCGAGGAGCTGATCGACCGCTTCAAGGGCCCCGCGGCGGCCACCGTCGTGCTCGTGATGACCGGAGATACCGATCCCAGCCTGCCGGTGAGCCTCCTGGCCCAGGGCGCGGACGGGTACGTGCGCAAACCTCTCGATCCCGTGCTGTTGGTGGAGCTCGCCAGAAAGGCACAGCGCGAGCGGTCTCTTCTGCGCGTCGAGTCGATTCTGGAGAAGCGAACGCAGGAGCTACGCGCATCCGAACGCCGGTATCGTTCGCTCTTCGAGACCATTCCCGATGCCGTGCTCGTGCTCGACGAGGCCGATCGCGTGGCAGAGCTCAACGCGGTGACCGGCACGAGCCTGGGCCGTGAGCCCCAGAGCCTCCTGGGGACGCACGTGCTGGAGCTCGTCCCGCCGGAAGTCGCCCGGGACACCGCGAAGAGCCTCGAAGAGATCCGCACGGGCGGTGCGAGCCGCTTCGAGACTCGACTTGCCGGGCCCGGGGGCACGTCCGTGGAGGTCGAAGTCACGGGGGTCACCACCGAAGGCCATCACGGGCGCGGCATGCTGCTCGTGGCTCGGGACCTCACGGAACGCAAGAAGGTGGAGGCCGAGCGGCGGCGCTTGGAGGAGCAGGTCCAGCACGCACAGCGGCTGGAGAGCCTGGGCGTGCTGGCCGGAGGCATCGCTCACGATTTCAACAATCTCCTTGTCGGCATCCTGGGCAACGCCAGCCTGGCGCTCATGGACGCCCCCGACGGGGGTACGCTGAGTGAGAGCATTCGCCAGATCGAGACCGCGGCGCGCCGAGCGGCGGAGCTCACCCAGCAGATCCTGACCTTCTCCGGAAAGGGCAAGGTCGTGACGCGGGAGGTGGATCTGTCGCAGCTCGTGCGGGAGATGGGGCAGCTGCTCGAGCCCGCGGTCTCGAAGAAGGCCCGCGTCTCGTACCGTCTGTCCCGGGTGCTCCCGACGCTGCGCGGCGACCCGGGACAGCTCCGGCAGGTAGTGATGAACCTGATCATGAACGCATCGGACGCACTCGAGGGCAAACCGGGTGCGATCGACGTGGAGACCGGCGTGACCGACCTGACCGTAGACGAGCTTCGTGCGCATTACCTGGGCGAAGCGTCCGGCGCAGGCCGATATGTCTACCTCGAGGTGTACGATGACGGGTGCGGGATGGACGCCGCCACCCAACAGCGCATGTTCGACCCGTTCTTCACCACGAAGTTCACCGGCCGGGGGCTGGGACTCGCAGCAACGCTCGGCATCGTCCGTGCCCATGCGGGAGCGGTGCGCGTGGAGTCCGAACCCGGCAAGGGCACGCGCTTTCGCCTGATTTTTCCGGCCATCGAAGACGTCCGGCGGGGCGACGAGGATGCGGACCGAGGCGGAGAGCGCCCATGGAGTGAGGGTGGCCGGATCCTCGTGGTCGACGACGAACCTTCCGTGCGCAACCTGGCGCGAGCGGCCCTCCTGCGGCAGGGCTTCGACGTCCTGGAGGCCGGCGACGGGCGCGAAGGCCTGGAGATCGTGCGCACGGACCACCGGATCGATCTCGTGCTGCTCGATCTCATGATGCCGGAGCTGGACGGAGAGGAGGTGCTCGAGGCGCTGCGAAGACACGCGCCCGCGCTTCCGGTGATCCTGTCGTCGGGCTACCCACCGGAGGCGGTGCCGAATAAGGTTTTCGCCACCGGACCCACCGGCTTCATCCGGAAGCCGTATGGACCCTCGGAGTTGGTCGAGCACGTGTCCAGGCTTCT
>Ga0114931_10004522_pt1 | contig 17368 bp, 14 predicted proteins | sample 2SBtaG_FD_89579 | JGI IMG/M metagenome (GOLD analysis project Ga0114931, IMG submission 89579) | Deep subsurface microbial communities from Kolumbo volcano to uncover new lineages of life (NeLLi) - 2SBTROV14_V59a metaG | ecosystem: Environmental > Aquatic > Marine > Volcanic | place: Kolumbo...
CCACGCAGGAGCGTGGGAACGAGATTAAGTCTGTACTTGTTTCCTCGTTCCCACGCTCCTGCGTGGGAATGCATATCTGCGTGATGAACATTTTATTACCAGCAGTTTTGAAGAAGTTACAACTCACATTACGAGATGAAATGAATATTTATACATCGCTCACCTTTTATTACAAATAAAAAAACAATGAAATATACTGTCCATTTTTTACCAGATGATATCAAAGCCAAGGCTTCCCAGGGAGAAAACCTTCTGGATGTGGCCGCCAGGGTTGGCGTGTATATTCACGCCTCTTGTGGCGGCGACGGGGTCTGCGGTAAATGCAAAGTCAAGATTGTCCACGGCAGCTCCCCCACAGAAAAGGGCAGTAAACTCACCGCCGATGAACAGGCCAAGGGCTATCAATTGGCCTGTAACTCCAGTATTGACGGAGACCTGGTGGTTCAGATACCGGCCAAGACCAAGGCCGATGGCACGGCTCTGAAACGCAAGCCCAAGACCACACGCTCCATCTCAGCCCGCAGCCTGGACTCACTGGTAGGGAAATGGGATGTTGATCCACCGGTGGAAAAACGCTTTTTAAAAATTGACCCACCCACATCGGAAGACAATGTGCCCGATCTCCAGCGCCTGATGAGGGCCATCAGGAAGGGCTGTTATGACTGCGAAGAGCCTACCTATGATCATCCCGCCATGCTCCAGGATCTCCCCTTTATTCTCCGCCAGGCGGACTGGCAGGTAACGGTCATCATGCTGCGTGGGAAACGAGCCGAGGAACCGGATCGAATTATCGCTGTGGAGCCTGGTGACACTACCAGCCACTTTTATGGCATAGCCATTGATATTGGCACCACAACCCTGGGCGGTATTCTATTGGATCTGAATACCGGCAAGGTTTTGGCCGATGCCTCGGTCTATAACAGCCAAATTGGTTATGGTGAAGATGTAATTTCCCGGATTATTTACTCCCAGCGTCCCACAGGCCTGAAGGAGTTGCAGGAAAAGGTGGTAGGCTCCATTAACCAAATCATTGCCTCCCTCTGCACCAAGCAAGGCATTGCCGCCCGGGATATCACCTATATTATGGCAGCAGGCAACACCGTTATGTCCCACCTGCTAATGGGGCTGAATCCAAAATTCATCAGAGAAGCGCCCTATGTGCCCATCTGCAATCAACTGCCCCTGGCCCGGGCGGCAGCTATAGGAATTGACGCCCACCCCTCGGTACGCCTCTTCCTTTACCCCTCTGTGGCTAGTTATGTGGGTGGTGACATTACCTCAGGCGTACACGCCTGTCAGATGCATAAAAGCCCGAAAATAACCCTGTTTATTGATATAGGAACCAATGGCGAGATTGTCGTAGGCAACAACGACTGGATGATTTGCGCAGCCTGCTCGGCGGGGCCGGCCTTTGAAGGCGGCGGCATTAAATACGGCATGCGCGCCTCTGCGGGGGCCATAGAGAACTTCCACATGGACCCCGACACCCTGGAACCCATGATTATTACCATCGGCCACAGCAAGCCATGCGGCATCTGCGGTTCCGGCCTGATCAGCATTGTCGCCGAGTTACTTGAAGCTGGGGTTATTGACCAGCAAGGCAAGTTCAACCGAAAACTGAATCATCCCAGACTCAGAGAGAGTGTCGATAATTACGAATACGTCCTGGCCTGGGCCAAGGACACCATGCCTGGCGAAGATATCGTCATTACCGAGGTCGACATCGACAACCTGGTCAGGGCCAAGGGGGCCATGTTCGCAGGGTATGTAAGCCTGCTCGAGTCGGTGGGGATGGGTTTTGAAGATTTGGATCGAGTTATTCTGGCCGGAAATTTCGGGGCCTACATCGATTTGGAGAGAGCTATTTCAATCGGCCTGCTACCCGATATCGACCGAGAGCTCTTTTTTTATCTGGGCAACGCCTCACTCATGGGGGCACAGATTAGCCTGGTTGACCATAAACGTTTTCGGGAACGAAATCAGGTCAGCAGTCTGATGACCAATATGGAACTAAGCGAGAACCCCCAATTCATGAATCACTATATGGCCTCATTATTCCTGCCCCACACCAATATGGCCTTATTTCCATCGGTGCAGAAGAAATTGTCGTAACTTCTCCAAAACTGCTGGTAATAAAATATTCGTCACACAGGTATGCGTTCCCACGCAGAGCGTGGGAACGAGGAAACAAGCAGGGTGTTCATGGGGCGCTTACATCGTATGCGATAGAAAGTTGCGTCCCAATAAGGAATGATTTTGGAATCACCACCGCACATACAACCGGACATATCGGTTTGCACTCACATAAACAAACAACCGCTGGCGGCCCGCAATTTATTACGATCTTTGGAAGAAACCGCTGACCCAGTCGCCCTGGAAATATTCTTCATCAATTTAGGCCAGGATGCTGACGCTGACCTGCTCAGAGAATTTCCGCAGCTAAATATTTTCTCTCTACCAGGGGAAACCGTGGTGCAGGGCTGTAACCAAGCCCTGGAGCTTGCGAGCGGGCGCTACATCCTGCTTGTCAGCCATGACGTCCTGATACAACCCAAATGCCTCCTGCGCCTGGTAGAATTCATGGACGACAACCCGGAGGTGGGCCTTGCCGCTCCCCGCATTCTGAATGCCTACGGCAAACCGGAGCATATCGTGCGTACCTTCCATTCTCTTTTCTTTCTATTAAAACAATTTTTACCTATATCTGCCGATTTTAGTGACCGGCATGACAAACACCTGGCTCCAGCCTTTGAGTATAATAACGATGCGGAGGTTGACTGGCTATGGAGCGGTGTAAAAATTATCAGGCGGGAAGTGCTTGAAGATATCGGCCTGCCGGATGCGGCCATGCCCCCTTATTTTTCTGATATGGAATATGCGCTTAAAGCAAAAAGGGCGGGCTGGCATAATTTTTATATTCATGCCGCAACGGCCCTTCATCCCAATCCCCTGCGATACGATTCCCGTTTGGCCAGTCGGCCATTTTCGCTATCGGCCACCGCAAAATTCATGAAAAAAAAGTGGTGGCGCTGAAAAACTTTGACAATATCAGTCATTCACGCTATTTTTCGCAGTTCATATGTTTATCATTAACTATCATTTATGATCGTGGTCGTACCGCTGTCGTATCAATATATTAAATAGATAACAACTTTTAGGAGAAAACAAATGACAAAAATCCAACCCATTGCAGAAAGTATCAATATCATGGGAACCCGTAGCGGTACCGCCATGAAGGCTAGAGAAGTCGGTCCCGTTCAAGAGATGGCCAAAGAGGAAAGTGCCGCCGGTGCCTCTTTTTTAGATCTTAATATTGGCCCTGCCCGTAAGGACGGAGTTGAGTTGCTCCCTTGGGTGGTTGAAACTGTGCAGGCCGTAAGCGACACCCCATTATGCCTGGACACCACCAATACCGATGCCATGGCGGCGGGTTTTAAGGTAGTTAAAAACAAGACAGGGGCCTTGATGAACTCCATTTCTGCCCAGCCGGAGAGAATGGAAAAATTGATCCCGGTAGCTGCCGAGATGGGCTGTAATGTTGTCGCCCTCCTCTGGGGGCCGGATGGTATGCCCAGAGATTCTAACGAAAGGGCCGCTATGGCCGTTGATCTGATGATGGCCCTGACCGAGGCGGGCATCCCCAACGAAAAAATGTTCTTCGACCCAATTGCCACCCCCATTACCCTGGGCGTTGACCAAATCAACTCCGGGCTGGAATTTATGAGCATGGTGCAGGACATTGCCCCCGGTGCCAGTTCCACCATAGGCCTGTCGAACGTATCCAATGGTGTTGCGGATCATCTGCGTAAATATTTGGATCGTACTTATTTGATCATGCTGATGAAAAATGGACTACAGACCGCCATTGTCAACGCCTATGATTCAGAATTGATGGCCATTGCCACCGGTCAGCGTCAGAACCTGGTTGACCTTATATTCGGTATGATCGACGGCAATGATCCGGATCCAAGTAAACTTTCCGAGGTTGAGTTGCAACATTATAAAACATTTAACGTTTTGACTGGCAAATCGGTATTTTCTGAGTCCTGGCTGGAATTATAGGCAGAATCAATGGCCGATACCCCCAGCCATCATATGATATATGGGACGTTATCGGATTTCCTCACTGGTCAGTCCATCGTTGACACGGATGACGAGCGTTACCGCCAAAAAATCGCTCGTTTTATGGTCACGGAAAAGGGCTACAATAAAAACGAGTTGATCCCACGGCTCAAAATAGAGACCTTATTCAACCGTAATTTTGTCACATCGACCATTGATCTGGTAATAGTTTTAGCGGCACAGCGACTCATCGTATTGCGCTATGGCCCTGGTTCATTAGTAACTCGTGAACGACCGGCCATAGCCGCCGCCAGGGTGTTGATCCAAGAGTATCAAATACCTTACGCCGTGGTTACCAACGGTGAGGATGCCGAATTTTTGGAAACCGCTCATGGCAAAGTTTTGGCCCGTGGCCTACAAGGGATTCCCACCAGAGAAGAGGCTATATCTCTACTTACCGATTGTAGCTTTGCCCCGCCCCCCTCAGAAGAGAAACGGGAGCGGGAATTACGTATTTTAAACGCCTTTGACCAGGAAGTATGCTGTGCTGGCGGCCCATGCGCCCTGCCATCAGCATCAGAGGGCTAGAAACCGCCCTGAAGCCCTTACATGCCGGGATGTTGTGTAGAGACGCAAGGCATTGCGTCTCTACCGCTGCTAATAAAATATTCGTCAAACAGATATGCATTCCCACGCAGGAGCGTGGGAACGAGGAGAGGTAGTCATGACAGAAACTAGTACATGGACGAAATCAAGCTGGCAGAATTATACCGCCTTACAGCAGCCCAATTGGCCGGATAAGGCTATGCTACAGGATGCCTTGGGCACATTAAGCAAACTACCTCCATTGGTATTTGCCGGAGAGATAAGAACACTCAAGCAACTCCTGGGAGATGCATCACAGGGCAAGGCCTTTTTATTGCAGGGCGGTGACTGCTCGGAAGACTTTAATAATTGCACAGCTCCTGGAATAAGAGAAAGTTTAAAGGTCATTCTGCAAATGGCGGTGGTTCTGAGTTATGCCGGTGGCAAGCCGGTAATCAAAGTTGGCCGTATCGCCGGGCAATATGCCAAACCTCGCTCATCAGACACCGAAAATGTCAATGGTGTTGAGCTATCTAGCTACCGGGGCGACATGGTGAATAGCCCGGAGCCCACCAAGGAGGCCAGAATCCCGGATCCCAACCGGATGGTAAAGGGTTATTATTTAGCAGCTTCCACTTTGAATATTCTGCGAGCCTTTACCAAAGGGGGTTACGCAGCATTAAACCGGGTTACAGCCTGGACTAACGAGTTTGTCAAAACCTCACCCATGGGACGTTCCTACGAACGACTGGCCAAGCAGATAGACCAGGCCCTGCACTTTATGGGGATAATAGGCCTTGATGTGGACAATCCGCTCTTAAGCCAGGCCAGTTTTTTCACCTCACACGAGGCCCTGCTATTGGGCTATGAAGAGGCGTTGACTCGTCAGGACTCAACTACTGGTCTGTGGTATGACTGTAGTGCTCACATGCTGTGGATCGGCGACCGCACCCGCCAGCTTGACGGGGCACATATTGAATTTTTAAGCGGGGTTTTAAATCCCATCGGCATGAAGGTGGGCCCTAATCACGACATTGATGAGCTCAAGCGGATTATAGATAAATTAAATCCAGAAAATGAGCCAGGCCGCCTTACCTTAATCACCCGGTTTGGGGCAAAAGATATTGACAATTACTTGCCATCACTACTACGGGAGATGAAGCAAGAGGGTTATAATTTGGTTTGGAGTTGTGACCCGATGCACGGCAACACTTATACCGCTGAGACAAAGCATAAAACCAGAAATTTCAATGACATCCTCCAGGAAATCCAGTGTTTCTTCCAAATTCACTGGGCCGAGGGCACCATTCCTGGCGGGATTCATTTTGAGTTGACTGGTGACAATGTCACTGAATGTATCGGTGGCGGCAGAAATATTATGGATAAAAACTTACAGGAGAACTATCTGACCAACTGCGACCCACGCCTTAACGCTGAGCAGAGCCTGGAAATTGCCTTTCAGGTCGCGGAAATGATTAGAAGCTAGGGTAAATGTTCGGGTAGCACCTCATCTTCGCCCATTCGAGCCGGTTCGAGTAACACTAGTACGCTTCACCGGCCCGAATGAACAAATATGAGGCACTCCCCGAACATTTACAAACCAGGTGTCACAAAATTACGCCGACTTTTCCCCCAGGCCTCTACTTAATTAAGTAGAGGCCGAGATGTGGGGGGGGGCATTAAAAAGGCAGGGAATTAAGCAACATCTCGGCCAGGCTCATTTTCACTCGGGGTAAGGCATTCAGGCGAGGGCCAACGAATTCACGTTCCAGCCCCAGCATCTTCTTAAAGAACAGGGTACGATCCATGGCGGTGACATTATGAAGGTCAGCGGTAATTTCCTGGCACCGGAAGCAACCGGGAAAATCCCGGCGTTGGCCATTCGGGAAGGTCATACCGGCTGGTACACCATGTAATCGACAGATTAACAGGCGGTGAGCATACAGGCCGCAACGTCCCTCATCATTTAAAGGGCACATGATCTCCGGCCTTCGTCCTTCTGCCAATTCAATCTTCCCCCGCTGGTCATAATCCCTTGCCCGAGCCAAATATTTGTCCTGTTCTACCTGAGAAAGGGCAGAAAATCCCTCTCGCAGGTAGGCCCACTCAATATATGTGTGGTGCAAAAAATAACTATTGCAGCAATTATCAGAACAACCCTGGCAGGTAAAATCAAGCAGCCCGGCGGTTTGGTCATAAGCTTCCTGAATCTCTGCATAGAGATCAGCAAGATCGGTCATTGTGGTCATATTGATTCCCTTATTTAAGGTGCTAACCAACTAACCCCGTTCGGGAAGAGAGAAGGGATAAGTACCTTAACAGTAGATGTAACTATTTTACTTTGTAATATATTTTTTAAATTTCTCGGAGTCTGCGCTTCGCTCCGCTTACCTGTTTTTTGTGACAGAAATTCAGTTATAAGGTACTAAAGTGGAAATGGATTCGAACGCCCCAACCGTATCACCGATGGTTTTACCCGTAGGGGCAATCCCTTGTGGTTGCCCTTTTTCGGTTGCATCAATCATATAATTTGGGGCATATCATTTTGGGCGACCACAAGGGTCGTCCCTACGGGATATTGGCTTTGTGATTCCATAACTATAGCAATGCTCCAGTTTCTCGGAGTCTACGCTTCGCTCCGCTTACCTATTTTTTATGACAGACTATCGGGAGTAAGGCACTAAGGCCCAAAAATAGACGATGACAAATAAACCAGAAAAACTAACTTGTTTCAAGGCCTACGATATCCGCGGCAAGGTTCCCAGTGAACTTGATGAAGATTTAGCCTATCGAATTGGCCAGGCCTATGCGGCCCATTTTCAACCCCGAAAAATTGTTATTGGCCATGATATCCGCCTATCAGGGCCAGCCTTAAGCAAGGCACTCTGCAATGGCTTTCGCACCGCCGGAGTCGATATTGTCGATATCGGTCTCTGCGGTACAGAGGAGATATATTTTGCCGCCGCCAATCTTAAGGTTGATGGCGGCATCATCATCACGGCCAGTCATAATCCTGCCGACTATAATGGCATGAAGCTGGTACGAAGCGGTGCCCGGCCAATAAGCGGCGATACGGGTCTTAAGGAAATTGAGAGCTTGGCCGCCCAGGGGCATCAGGTCAAAGCCGCAAGGAAGGGAACCTATACCAGGGAAGATCCAAGGCCTGCCTATATCAAACATCTATTGAGCTATATAGATCCCGGGGAATTAAAACCACTTACCATCGTTGCTAATTGCGGTAATGGCGGCGCCGGGCCGGTTTTGGATCTGCTGGAACAGGAGTTGCCCTGCAAATTTATCAAGTTGCAGGCAAAACCAGATGGCCGCTTCCCCAACGGTGTACCAAACCCACTCCTGCCAGAGAACCGAGCCGCAACCTCTGAAGCTGTCCTCACCCACCACGCTGACCTTGGTATTGCCTGGGACGGCGACTTTGACCGCTGCTTTTTCTTTGACGAGCAAGGCCGCTTTCTGGAGGGCTATTACATCGTAGGCCTGTTGGCACAAGCCATGCTGCAACATCAACCAGGTGCCAGGATAATCCACGACCCCCGCCTGACCTGGAACACCATCGAGCTGGTAAAACAGGCGGGCGGCACTCCAGTTATGAGCAAAACCGGGCACGCCTTTATAAAAGAGAGAATGCGTTTGGAAGATGCCATTTATGGCGGAGAGATGTCCGCCCATCATTATTTTAAGGACTTCTCCTATTGTGATTCCGGCATGATTCCCTGGCTCCTTATTGGCGATATCATAAGTAAAAGTGGTAAGCCTTTGTCTGCCCTGGTTGAAGAACGTATGGCCAGCTATCCAGTGAGTGGCGAAATTAACTCAAGAGTTGGCTCCCCCGATGCCATAATCAGGGCAATAGAAAGGCAATTATGCCCTGGCGGACAGATGGATTATACCGATGGTCTAAGTGTTGAATTTGACAATTACCGTTTTAACTTACGAAAATCAAATACAGAGCCGCTTCTCCGCTTAAATGTTGAATCACGGGGTGATGAACAATTAATGCGGGAAAAGACGGCAGAACTTTTAACCTTTATCAATCACTAACACCCTCCGAGAACACAATCTGCAAGGGACTAAAAAAGGAGAAATACTTTGGAAGCTGCAAAGATTACCGTAAATAACGATGGCTCATTGAATGTGCCTAATAATCCCACTATCCCATTTATTGAGGGAGATGGCATCGGCCCCGAGATTTGGTCCGCCGCCAAGAAGGTCTTAGATGCAGCCGTTGCTAAATCCTACAACGGTGAGCGCAAAATAAACTGGTTGGAGACGTACGCTGGCGACAAGGCCCATAATAAAACCGGTGAGTGGCTGCCTGAGTCCACTGTCGACACCTTGAAGGAATATGGAGTAGCCATCAAGGGGCCGCTGACCACCCCGGTGGGCAAGGGTATTCGCAGCCTGAATGTCACCCTGCGGCAAGGCCTTGATCTTTACGCCTGCATTCGCCCGGTTCGTTATTTCCCGGGCGTAATCAGCCCGGTAAAAGAACCGGAAAAGGTCAATATGATCATCTTCCGGGAAAATACCGAAGATGTATATTCAGGCATCGAGTGGCAAGGAGGCAGTCCGGAAGCCAATAAGGTTATTGACTTCATTGACCGGGAATTGGGAAAAACAATCCGTCCTGAATCGGGAATCGGCATTAAGCACATAAGTGCCTTTTGCACCAAACGTCTGGTTCGGCGGGCCATTCGATATGCTATCAAACATAATAAACCTAACGTGACCCTGGTTCACAAAGGGAATATTATGAAATTTACCGAAGGGGCCTTCCGCAGTTGGGGATACGAGCTGGCCAAAGAGGAATTCCCGGAGCAATGCATCACCGAAAAGGAATTATGGGATAAATATGAAGGCAAACGCCCGGAAGGCAAGGTTGTTATACAGGATAGAATTGCCGATGCCATGTTTCAGGAAATACTCTTGCGACCAGCCAATTACAGCGTTCTGGCCCTGCCTAACCTGACGGGTGATTTTATCAGCGATGCTCTGGCTGCTCAGGTGGGCGGCCTGGGGCTGGCACCGGGTTCCAATATCGGTGATAAGGTTGCCATCTTTGAAGCCACTCACGGTACGGCCCCCCAATTTGCAGGGCTTGACAAGCTCAACCCCGGTTCTATAATTCTCTCCGGGGTGATGATGCTGGAATACCTGGGTTGGCAAGAGGCTGGCGATCTCATTCAAAACGCCCTTGAGGTCACCATCTCCCAAAAAACTGTAACCGACGATCTGGCCAGCCTCATGACCGGAGCAACAACGTTGAAATGCTCCGAATTTGGCGAGGCAATTATTGCCAATCTTTGAGGAATTATGTTCGTAAACGATTCAGGAACGCCGCCATGTACACCTTGACCGGGCACAATCATACCCCCTGGATATTGCGGCCGGTCAACGTGGGCAGGGTGGTGTGCATGGATCGCTTACAATGAAACACATACTGCCTGGTCTTTATCCTGCCTTAAAAGATATCCTGTTCCCCGCCACCTGCCTTCTCTGCCATGAGCGCCTGGGGCAGGCGGGGAGTCTTCTTCTCTGCCCCACTTGTACCACACAGATGCCATTAATCAGGCCGCCGCTCTGTACCTGCTGCGGTAAAGAATTCCCTGATGCTGCAGCAGGTAATCATCTCTGCGGCTCCTGTCTGACAAAGCCACCATATTTCAGTTGTGCCAGGGCCATTTTTCGTTATAACAAATTTACCGCCCCCCTGATATATTCCTTTAAATATCAGGGTCGCACCACAGCCAGGAACACCTTTGCCGCCTTAAGAGAAAGAGTGCCATCCATAAATGATCTGACTGTGCCAGACGTGATTATCCCCGTACCGCTCCATAAAAAACGTCTGCGGGAACGGGGCTTCAACCAAGCGCTGGAATTAGCACGTCTCTTCTTTCCAAAAGATAAAAATAACATCCGGGCATCCGCTCTCATCCGTAAGCGCTGGACGACCCCCCAAACCAGTTTAAGCGGTAAAAATCGCCGCCGGAATCTTGCCGGAGCCTTTCAAATTAAAGACCCTCGTCCAATCAAGGCAAAAAATATACTTCTTGTTGATGATGTGCTAACCACCGGCACAACCGCCAATGAATGCGCCAAGGTATTACGACAAAATGGTGCCGCTGACATAGAGGTCTTGACTTTAGCCCGTGTGCTTGCTTAATATTAGGTAAGCGATCCATGAACACCACCCTGCACACGTTGACCGGGTGCAATATACAGGGGGTATTATTGCGCCCGGTCAACGTGCACATGGCGGCGTCCCTGAATCGCTTACATGTTTTGGGGTGTCACAAAGTCAACGATGCGGTTCGTTTGTCGTTTACCCTAAATCGCTTACATATCAAGTATTAACAAAAACCACCGACGACAATTATTATGATAATATCCCGACTCTTATTGTTTGTATTATCCTTGTTCCTCTTATCACCCTCTTACCTCGGCGCTGAGTGTCTGAAAGGAGATTGCCAGAACGGACAAGGCGTATTTTCGTATTTCGGAGGGATGAAATACACCGGCCAATTTAAAAACGGCAAGGCCAACGGACAAGGCATTAAGACTTACAGCGACGGCACGAAGTACATTGGCCAATTCAAGGATGGTAAATTCTCAGGTCAGGGTAAAAAAACTTTTCCTGATGGCGCAGTCTATGAGGGAGAATTTAAAAAGGGCCGTTTCTTTAACAAAGGCACCTACTCTATGGCCGACGGCACGATTTACGTTGGTGAATTCAGCTACGGCCAATTCAGCGGCAAAGGCACATATACGTTTCCCTCAGGTGCAAAATATGAGGGCAGCTTTATGAATGATAAATTTACTGGTCAGGGAACTATGACCTATAAGGATGGGTCTACCTACACCGGCAATTGGGTGAACAATGCGCCCAGCGGTCAGGGAAAAGCCAAAAAGGCCGATGGATCTTCCTATGAGGGTAGTTGGTGGAACGGCAAGTTTGATGGCCGTGGCGTATTAACAAAAGCCAATGGCAAGAAAGAAGAAGGATTTTGGAAGGAAGGTAAGTTGACAAGAAAGGAAAAAACAAGCAAAGAAAAGAAACAATCTTTGGGCGGGAGCGGCTGGAAATATTAGTGCCTTATTGCTAAATTACCGTCACAAAAAATAGGTAAGTGATCAACAAACCACGATCATATACGAGGGATGCAACCAATGCCTAAAAACATTCTTGTTGTCGACAATAATCCAGTTATCTTAAAATTAATGGATAACTTTTTGACCAAAGAGGGATACAATGTAAAGACAGCCTTAGACAGTTTGAAAGCACTTGAAATTATAAAGAATTTTCAGCCGGACATCATTTTTGTGGACTTGATTATGCCTAATATTCCAGGCGAAAAGCTCTGCAAAATGCTTCGTCGCATCCCTAAGATTTCTGAAGTCCCCATCATAATTTTATCCGCCGCCGCAGTAGAACAAAAAATTGATTTCAAATCCTTTGGTGCTGATGCCTGCATCGCCAAAGGGCCATTTAAAGAGGTTGAAAAACATATCAAGTTTGTCTTTCAGCAAATTAAGGCAAGAAAGCTCTCAGCTTTGGGCAATGAGATAATTGGTACCGAAAATGTGTATGAGCGCATTGTTACCACCGAGCTTTTATCAACCCGCCAGCATTTTGAAGTAACCCTGCAAAACATGGCCGAGGGTTTTGTTGAACTTACTGCGGGTGGGCGTATCGTCAATATTAACCCCAAAGCGGCGGATCTGTTTAACCAATCAGAAGAAGATTTACTGGGCTCCTTCTTTACAGATCTATTCAGCGGCCAGCAACGGGACCTAATTTCTCAGGCCATTACAGAGCCAGATGACAAACATATAGTAATTGGCGAGTCAACCCCTTTTATGCACAATGGAAAATATTTGGCGATGACCATTGCCCAAGTTTCCGGCCAAGCTGCCATCATTGTAATTGTCCAGGATGTCACGGCCCGCAAACTGGCAGAGCAGGAATTACAGGCATATCAAAAAAATCTTGAAGCGATAGTCCAGAGCCGTACCTCTGAAATTATCTCTAAAAATAGAGAGTTAGAGGATGAGATTACAGAGCGCCAGCAATTGTCTCATGAAAAAAAACTTCTGGAGCAAGAATTAAGACAGACCCATAAGATGGAGGCCATTGGCAATATGGCCACCGGCATAGCCCATGATTTCAATAATATTCTAACTGCGGTGCTGGGTTATGCGGAATTATTACGCCTGGAAACCAATGAGAACCCAAAAGCACATTCCTATCTAGCCAACATTACCAAGGCTGGCTATCGAGCTAAGGAATTAATCGGCCTGATAAAAACATTCAGCAAACCAACAGAGCAAGAGTTCGTAACGGTACAACTCCCCCCACTAATCGGCGAGACCCTTGCCTTACTAAAACCTTCAGTACCAACAAATGTAAAAATCATAACTGAGGTAGACCAAAGATGCCCCGGCATTTGGGCTGATGAAATACAACTCCAACAAGTTATGCTAAACCTTTGTTCAAATGCCATTCACGCCATCCAGGATACTGGCGGAGCCTTGACCATTACCTTGAGCCAGGAAAACAATCCAAATCCTGATGTCGCAACGCAAAATCCCCACCAGGAATTAATTACACTAATTTTTGCGGACAACGGTATCGGCATAGCCCCTGAAAATTTGGAGAAAATATTCGATCCTTATTTCACAACTAAAGTGGGGGGAGAAGGCACCGGTTTAGGACTATCCGTGGTGCATGGTATAATATCTAACCACGGAGGTCAAATATCTGTAGCAAGTAAAATAGGCCAAGGCACAACATTTACAATCACCCTGCCCGTCCATGAAAAGATATAAACATAATGCCCTAGTAAACGAAAAAACAATCTGTAAGGTACTAAAGAGACACTAGGCGGCTGTCCGAGAACAGAGAGCCTCCTAGGGCAGAGCAATATGGGAGCGCAGCTCTAGTTGGCTCAGAGGTTTCCCCTCCTTCAACGCCGCCCCGACGAGACCGCCAAGACGTTCGGCTTCGTTTTGCTGTACCAGTGAGTGACCGAATCTATCATAATGCCCCCGCAACAGCACGGAACGTTCAGGACATTGGCCGGAGATTTTCATAAATACGCCAATGGTACGCCAAGGTTCCCGGCAAGGATGCGAAAAGACCAGGCAATTAGGTACCTGCGCCCCACACTTTTTCAACAAACTGCGCAGACCAAACCAATGAGCCCGCCAATATCCTCGGCATGAGATCAAAGGCAGAACCGTTTTGCCCTTAAACAACTGCCGGCCAAAATGGTCAATCAAATAAAGAATAGGGCCACTTGGGTTATATGACCAGGTCGGCCCAGCCAGGATAATCAGATCATAATACTCCCTAATATTATCCGAAGGAGGTTTAATGGCCGTCCGCCGCCTAAAAAGGGTACAAAACATCATCAAAAGGCAGGAGAAAACAGAGCCAGCGGGGAATTTTAATAATTTGTCCGGCTCTATGCGCTCTTTTACCACTTGGTGTCCCTGACTCTCCAAGCCAATTTTCAGTCTGCGGACAAGACAGCTGGTCTGACCACTGAAAGAATAAGAAAGGATAAGGATTTTTTTGGTAACCGATATGGTCATTATGCAAGCCTTATTTTTACGACACAAGCCGATTAAGAATAACTCTGGCTCTCACTGCTCAGAAAATAATGATACATAATAAGATGATATTGTTTTGTCTGCAACCGCAATATGCTATGATAAGCGCATATACCATCGTTCCGCCACAATTAAACACTACCTACCTTATGATGAACAACATAGGCCCAAATATGACGACTTTTTCTAATGTCCTAATTATCGGGGGCGGGCTATCGGGTTTAAGCACCGCTCACTTTTTAAATAAACTGTCTAAAGCCCCAAGCTCTACCACGATAATTGAGAAGAGCAACCGTGCAGGTGGTGCTATCCAAACCTTTAAAGAACAAGGTTTCCAGGGCGAATGGGGGCCGCATGGTTTCCTTGATAATACCCCGGAGAGCCAGGAACTACTACAGGACGTGGGGCTGTATGATGAGGCGCAACACGCTCCGTTAGGAGATTTCCGCCGCTTTATTTGCCGGAATGGCCGCCTGGTCGCCTTACCACAAAGCCTGCCCACTGCCCTGAAGACCCCCTTAATTTCATGGCCGGGGAAACTGCGAATTCTTGCCGATTTATGGAAACAGCCCCATCCAGAGAATCAAACCATTGCAGAATGGGTTGATTACCGCTTTGGTAAAGATATTTTATCCTTGGCTGATGCCGCAATCAGCGGCACCTTCGCCGGCGACTTTTCCCGCCTGAGCATTGATGCCGTAATGCCCGGCATCCGGGCCTTGGAAAAGGAAACAGGTTCCGTTTTGCGCGGCCTTATCAAAAAAAAGAAGAACGCCAAGGGTAAAAAATTGTCACGTTTACCCGCCATGCTGAATTTCCCCGAGGGGATGGAAAAACTCATTTCCACAATATCCCAGGGGAAAACCATTAAATACAATAGCTTTGTAAAAAATATCATTAGAGAAAACGATCTCTGGCAGGTGAATACCGAGACGGGTAATTTTACCTGCCAGGATTTGATCCTGGCTCTGCCGGTGAACCAGGCCCTGAAATTACTAGCCTCATTCAAGGCCCCGCCAGTGGCCAGCATACCTACTGCCAAAATTGTCAATTTGGTCATGGGCTTACCGGCCACGGCCAAAATCCCCTACGGCTTTGGATATTTAGCCCCAGAAGAGGAAAATCGTTTCGCCATCGGAGCCATGTTCACCTCAAAAATGTTTCCTAAGCGGAGCCCGGAGAACACTGGCTTACTGGAAATTTTGATCGGTGGCCGCCGTCACCCGGAGCGGCTGACCCTACCGGATGATCAAATTATAAAACTGGCCCGACAAGATATTAGTCAATTAATCGAAATGCCAGACCCACCCCTCTTCACCAGAGTGCTGAGATCGGATCATGGCATTCCACAACTGGAAATGGATCACCCTGCTCTCCTGGAGTGGCGGCATAAAATGGAGACGGAATTTTCCGGACTGCATATATGTGGATTTGGCTGGGACGGAATCGGCATGAATGACATGATAAAATCAGCCAAAAAAACTGCGGCGGCAGTTAAGGCCGGCGGGGTTCGGCAATCAGAAGATGCCAAGGTGAAACCTGTTTATTTTTAGCCACAGACACACACAGACACATTCAGTTCAATACCCCCTTGAGGGGTACATAGAAAGTTAACTGCAACAGCTCGGTAGAGACGCAATGTATTGCGTCTCTGCAACCAACGAGGTATCTCTTACCCCAAAAATTTTTCATATAACTTCTCATCCAACATCTTAATCTGGCCCTGCACGGAATTATCATTATTCATGGCTTCACTAACGACCCTGATAGAATGGACGACGGTTGAATGATCACGGTTAAAGGCCCGGCCAATCTCGGACAAGGCACTCTTGGTATATTTGCGGGAGAAATACATGGAGATCTGCCGTGGAAAGGCGATGGCCCTTTTTCTGGATTTTGACAATAAATCAGTGGGATTTAGTTTAAACTGACTGGCGATATAGTCCCTAATATCCTCCGGGGTGATCGTCTTGGCCTGGCAGATGATATTAGCCAACACCTCCTTCAGCATATCCAGGTCGGCAACTTTCCTCCGAATAGAGGATTTAGCTTTAAGCCCAACAATAGCACTTTTTATTTGACGCATATCTCCTTTGACCTGCTCAGCCAGATACCAGGTAAGCTCTTCGGATAAATTCAGATCAAGCCGCTGGGCCTTTTTGATCACAATCTTGGCCTTGGTCTCCAGGTCTGGATCACCAATGGTGGTAACCAGGCCCGATGACATTCTGGAGCGCACACCCGTCTCAAGTCCCTTAATTTCTTTAGGTGATTGACCACCAGTAAAGATTATAGTCTTGCCACTTTCCAACAAAATATCAAAAATGGAACTTAACTCTTCTTGAGTTTTAGCACGACCAGTTAAAGACTGCAGGTCTTCCAGCACCAAAATATCGCTATTTTGAAACTTCCGCTTAAAGTCCTCCATCTTTTTGGCCTGAATAGCACGAACCATCTCCGAAGTAAGTTGTTGGGCGCTGAGGTAATTCAATCTGGCTCTGGGATTATGAGCGAGAACATGATGAGCGACAGCATGGGTCAGATGACTTTTCCCCAAACCAGTTGAAGCACTAATATAAAGACAACGGCCATAATCATCGCTGCCATTAGCCAAAGAGTTGCAGGCTGAGTGGGCCACCTCATTACTATCACCCACGACAAATTCATCAAACACATAACCGGGGTTAAGAGTCCGAACAAAGGTGGGGGTTTTTGATATAGAAGGGAGGCATAGTTGTTTACTTCCAGTATTTAGCACTGGGTTATCGGCGGGACAACTGCTTGCATCAGGGGCAATTTTAAAGGATATCCTGGCGCCTTCGTTAACATGACCAGCCAAGGCCGCCCTGATATCAGCCATTAGATTATTGGCAACCCATGAACAGAAAAAGCGATCCGGGCCACTCAACTCAATTAATTCGTTATCAAAACGAGAACATTTCAATGGGCTAATCCATAAATTATAAACGTTTGGAGCTAAATTACCGGCTAATTTCTGATCTATTTGTTGCCACGTCATTGTTCTACCCCGATTTTTTTAACGCTATTTAAGAACCGCCCTACGGGCGAACTGCTTTTTTTTTAGCCACAG
>Ga0114931_10004523_pt1 | contig 17366 bp, 13 predicted proteins | sample 2SBtaG_FD_89579 | JGI IMG/M metagenome (GOLD analysis project Ga0114931, IMG submission 89579) | Deep subsurface microbial communities from Kolumbo volcano to uncover new lineages of life (NeLLi) - 2SBTROV14_V59a metaG | ecosystem: Environmental > Aquatic > Marine > Volcanic | place: Kolumbo...
CAATTAAGGAAGCAAATTACACAAGGAGTGAATGGACCTGAGACAAATACTCCTGCATGGTGGGACACTCGTTGTCGACCCATCACTCATGAGGTCAACCCCCGACGAATTTCTTGCCCAGTACGGGAGTTACATGGATTCAGTTTGTCTAGTCGCTAAGTCCGAGACAGGCTCAACATACTACCCCAGTTTCACTGCACCCAAAGATCCACAATTCGGTGACTTCTTCTCTTCATTCGCCCAGATTGCGAATGACATCGGGATCAAGGTCTACGCTGAGCTCCATGCCAATGTCGACTACTATCTGAGTAGAGACTCCAATTTTGCCATGGTGAAATACGGTGGACAGCCAATCAAGGGCTATGTTTGCCCAGCCAGACAACCTTACTGGTACTATCTCTCTGAGATCGCAGCAGAAATAGTCCAATATCCTGTCGACGGTATTATCCTGAAAGATGCGCTCTACCCACAACTTGCATGCTTCTGTGAGAGCTGCCGAAGAGAGTTTCTTGAAGTCGATAAATTTCTCGACCGGGACTTCGGATACGAGAGGTTGGAAGCAAAACCGGAGACCTTGACCAATTGGTACAGGAGGCGTCTCCAATCCCTCAGTGGTATGGTTGGAAGCATCATCAACAGGGTGAATGCCCAGAGGCAGATCGAGGTCTTCACAGAGATCCTCCTCGATCCCCAGGTGAGTTACATACAAGGTGCTGCATCTTACTTCGCACAGGACATCAACTACCTCTCACAGGTCTCCTCCCATATGCTGCTCCATATCCATCCGTGGACTCCAGAGCTTCCTGTGGCTGACTCTCCAGAGATGGATGCCTTCATCAATGCCATCGCTCCTATTCGAGATAGAGGTGAATCAATTAATAATTCCCTCTACTTCTGGAATACGACAGAAGCTACGCTCGAATTTGCTGAAATCGTACGGAGCATCCTTGGCTCGCAAAATACTTTCTATATGGATCAAGCACCTCCCTCATACTCAGATCGACGTTCTTACCAATTGGGTATATTCTGAGGGGTGGCAATGCTCTTATCAGCTCGTAAACGTTTGATGGAGATCGAACTGGATCTAGCCGCAGTAGCGAAATTCACAAAATGGGTTTTCGAGGAGTACCGAGAGTCTATCTACGCGGAGTACTTTGAGTATATCTGGAAAGATATCGAGCGTCTAATGACCCAGGATGAGGAGCAGGGCATTACCACATTCAGATACTGGGTAGATCTCCTCGAGGATTTTAGTGAGCTGGATTTCCTCATCTACTGCATCAAACTCAGGTTGGTACTGTTGGAGGTACTCTTCGCCGAGACCCATGAGATCTTCATCACTCATGTCAATTCACTTGAACAGACCAAGGTGAAAGAACACCTCTTCACAGAGATCGAAAAGCTTCTCTCAAAACTGGAACATGAACCCGACCTCGCAGAAGTGGACAAATTGAGGGCCAGATTCGATTTTTTGAGCAGCCTGATCAAGACCCTTGATTAGAATTATTACTTTTAAGCCACTCCCCCTGCGTACTTATAGGATAGAATGTCAGATTCATCCTGACGAATGACCCCTGTACAGCATCCTTATGAGATCCATTCCCAGAAACTTCTCAATGGTCTTTTGGATGAACAAACTCTTGAGAATCTCTCAAATTACGGAATTGATAGTCAGAAGAAGTTCATGGAAAGTCCACTTCGAATGCTCATGGGTCTCGGACTCTCCCCACAGCTCATTCGGAATGTCAAGAGCCAGATAAGTGAACACCCCTACACCCCCGAATACGATCTGAGTGAAGTCCCTTTCATTGGAGAGAATACGCTCTCACAGCTCCGTGCCAAGGGACTGAGTGTAGAGGTGATTGAACTTTCCTCCATCGAGGAGATCAGCTCAAGCTACGATGTTCCTACCGATCTTGCAAGGGAAATCCAGGAATATATCCGCACTGAGATGAGGGCAGAAGATTTCCTCTCTGCTCTGGATATTCTGCATGAGAGACAGAACAGGGGGACAATAACAACTGGTTGCGAGGCAATCGACGGAATTACATTCATCTCTGAACTAGGGAGTGGTGGAATTAGAACAGGAGAGACAACTGAATTTTTCGGGTCACCAAGGACAGGCAAGACCCAGTTCTGCCTACAACTTTGCATCACCACCCAGCTCCCAGAAGAACTTGGAGGTCTGGGGAAGAAATCACTCTTCATCGATACAGAGGGCACGTTCGCCCCTTCAAGAATCATCCAGATAGCCAAGGATATCAAAGAACGATACAACTGGAACAAGGATGTTCGTGAGATACTAAAGGATATTCACTACGCAAAAGTCAGCAACTCGGATCAGCAGAAAGCAATCGCAAAACAGCTGATAACACAGATGGACAGCAATGTGGGTCTACTGGTGGTGGACTCCATCAGTGCCCTCTTCAGAAGTGAGTACTCCTCCTCTGACATGATAAAACGACAGCAGAGTCTGAACGAACACCTCAACACACTCTTCAGACTAGCAACTGGGAAGCAAATTGCTGTTGTGGTGACAAATCAAGTAAGCTCATTTCCACAGCAGATCCTTGGCGATTCGGTACGAGCAGTTGGTGGAAACATCATCGGGCACTGGGCGAATACCCGATTCGAACTTTCAAGTATCGGACAATCCAGGTCCCTGAAGATATTCGACTCTCCTGCACTCCCCGAATTCCATGCAAATTACAAGATTGTATCCGGTGGTATTCACTAAACTGTCGATGCTGGAAATTTACAAAGTTGTCAGTGATAATCTACAGACCCTCTGAACTCTTCCCTGGAATTCATTCTGTTGTATGCACTTCTGTAGTTCCCAGACCTTCTTTCTGCTGAGATCCTATCAGTTGTACTTTAATCCCTTCAGTTGTTATCTGAGATTCATTGCACAGCGATTGTACCAGTGATCGTATCAGTGATCGTATCAGTGATCCTCTCTGACCCTAATTATACCCCATCAATCGTATTCCCCACTCCTTCCCATCCCTATCTTCCATAAGATATGGTGCTACCCACCAAACTCTATTTTTTTGGGATTCAATTAGAAGCTTCTACAAACATATTTTAAGCTCTAATCTACATATGGTTGAGGATAATGTCAGAGAATATGCAACAATGCCCCAACTGTGGTGAGTATGTGCCGGCAGAGTATGTTACATGTATATGGTGCGCATACGATCTTACTGCAGAGCAGTTGAGAAGAGCAGATATCACAATATCATACAGAGATAGCTTCTCCAGGGGGGTGAAACTCGTCAGGAACCCACTGCGGGCTATGAGAGAAATTGCTCTCGTACCGGACAATAAAGGACCCCGACTCTCTCTCATCCTAAATGGACTAATGATAAGCATTCACCTGACAATTATCATGTTCAAAATGAAAAACTTCGGGTACACAACAGTCTCTGGATCATCATCCAGTGTTGGAACAGCAATACTTCAATTCTTTTTGTCATTTGTGCCAACCATATTTCTCATCTCACTGTCAACAATATTCTTCTTCCTAATATTCAATATCATATGGAGAGTCGCTTCAAGGATAATCAGACTGTTCTCAAGCCTGCTAGGTGGAGGATCAGAAAAAACTAAAATGAGATCAGTCATAGGGTACTCAACTGTACCCCTAGCAATTGTTTGGACATTTACAATCCTCCTCAGATTCTTCTCTGCCGCACCCTCACTCCCTGATAATCCAAGCTATGCAGATATGAGCAGTGCAATAACCCAGATTTCCTCAACAGGAGTAGGAGGCGTAATATCGTTCTTCCTCATTGTTGCTTGGCTATGGGGAATGGTACTAGCAATAATCGGTGTATCTTACGCTGCCAAAATATCTTATGTAGAATCAACCATTGCAGCTGGAATACCTTACATCCTCTTTATTATGGTCATCGTCACAGGGTAAACCAGTAATCACTGGACATATCAACCGGTAAATACTGGATTCAGTAACTGACAATTGATAAGATTCACGAATTTTTGAGCAATTATTGTATAAACTGAATCTATTCAGAATTCAACAAATATTCAGAGTAAAACTAAGATTCTAAGCGTGAAGAATTACTCAACATTGAGCGATGTGTTGGACTCATCTTGCAACATTTGAGAAGTAGTGAGGATTGAATGGCGGATGTGAGATTTGAACTCACGAACTACTAATAGACTACGACCTGAACGTAGCGCCTTTGACCAGACTTGGCGAACCCGCCTTTGAACACTTCCAACATGAACGAGAGCGTTCATATACTCTATACTCCATGATTTTATAATTGTTTGCTTGAAATCGCAGGTCGGGAGGAAACTCGGTCGTAGGTATATTTAGCAAGCTTAAAACCTAATTTCTCAGGAAGTTCATTAACTTCCAGCAGAGGTAAATATTTGCAAATCCTAATATTCGGAACAAAAGCAGTTTAAGGTTTGGTTCAGATACTTGTTCAGTGAATAGAATCATCCTTTTCAACACAGAGAATTTCTTCCAGCATTTCTTCACAAAATTTCCGGCTATACTACGTCCGCTGAGAACCATGCTGGGGTTGGATGATCAGTGGAAATTTGGCTCAAGGGATGAGATAAACGCCCAATTGAATTCTCGGAGGAGACTGGTTATAATTGAGGTTGACGGTGGACTCATAGACCACGACTCGAATATTATCCCGATAGAGTTGGAGACTAAGCCTGGAACCTACACTCTAGTTCAAGTTCCGAATTACTGCTACAGGACACGCGATCATTCATATCGTCGGAAGACGGGGATTGATCTCTTGGAGATTCGGACTGTCATGATCTCGATCTGTTTAGATGATGAATTTGTAGAGAAGCTTCGGGGTGCGACCTGCATTCCTGTTTCGATCTTTCCCACTGATCCGACTAGGATGTTAGAGATATCTGAGAAGGAGAATCCGATCCTCTCGATCCTTCAGCAACTTTTGAATAGGTGGAATGTGAACTTGTACCGGGAGGCTGTCTCTCGCGCTGATTTATCGCATTTAGGAAAAGTATTTATCAGTTGCTGGGTACTGTTACTAGGAGATGAGAGGAAAATGGCTGAGATAAGATCACAGGTAAAAAAGGTGATAGATGATCAGTATGGTTCGGTAGATAATTTGATCCGGACTACCTTGGAAGCTGAAGGTGCAGAAGTGCTCAAACTCTTCAAACCCGAGCAGCTAAGTAGTCTTACTCCCGAGTAAATCAGTGGTCTCACACCCGAGCAGCTTAATGGCCTCACTCCCGAGCAGGTTAGTGGTCTCACTCCCGAGCAGGTTAGTGGTCTCACACCAGAACTGCTTAGCAGTCTTACGTCAAACAGTTGAGGGGTCTTACGTCAGAACAGTTGAGGGGTCTTACGTCAGAACAGTTGAGGGGTCTTACGTCAGAACAACTCATCTCAATCTTGGAAAATCTATCTTCTGCGGTTGTGGATGAATTACCAGTTGATACCCGGAAGAACCTCATTAACATGCTCCAGAAGTCTCTCGATAAATAGTATCTTTTTATGGTATAATCTTGTTCAGAAGATGGCCTACCACATACTGAGGTATTTCTTCTGCGAAAAACCAAATTAGTATTCGCACTTACCATAATACTTCTCCTAACTCTTGGATCCAGTGAAGCAGTTCACGCAGTTCTCTACGATGGTAGTTTCGTCCTTGAAACCTGAAAATCTCGCTTCTTTTTCGATTCCTGATAGATAAGAGAGAGTTTAGCTCCAGTAAAGATGGCTATGATGTCAATGTTGATGCTACAGCACTTGGGCTCATAGCTGTCTTCGTGGTTTGGAAAAATAAGAGATATGCATGCTGATCCTTGATGAATTGAATAAATCAAATGGAACGAACTGAATTAGCTCAACTTCACTTAAGGTAGTCGAAATTCGGATAGAGTGGATATCTCTCACAAATCTCATGAACCTCTTCCTTGACCTTGACAAGAATGTCCCTGCTCTCATGATTCAGGAGGACTCTTGGTATGAGTTCTCCAATTACCTTCATCTCACTTGTTCCGAGTCCCCTTGTTGTCAGGGCTGGAGTACCAATTCTGATTCCGGATGGATCGAATGGAGTCCTCTTATCAAATGGAATGACATTCTTATTAGTGAATATCCCCACCGTATCGAGCAGTCGTTCTGCGATCTTCCCGCCGATATTGTACTTTGTGATGTCTATGAGGAGGAGGTGATTATCTGTTCCTCCTGATAGGACGTCGACATCATTCTCCACGAGGGTCTCACCAAGGACTTTGGCATTTGCCTTCACATTTTTGATGTACTCTACATATTCTGGTTGCATTGCTTCATGGAGTGCTACCGCCTTTGCGGCGATGACATGATCGAGTGGTCCTCCCTGCATTCCTGGAAATACTGCTTTATTGATTGGTGTTGCGTACTCTTCTTTTCCCATGATAATCGCACCTCTTGGTCCCCTGAGGGTCTTGTGGGTAGTGGTTGTGATGATGTCACAGTACGGTGCTGGGTCTGGGTGTTCCTTTGCAGCGATGAGTCCAGCGATATGAGCGATATCCGCCATGAGTATGGCATCTACCTCGTCTGCGATTTCCTTGAATTGCTTGAAGTCAAGCTCTCTTGAATATGCGGAGAATCCAGCGAGGATGAGTTTAGGCTTTGTCTCATGAGCCATCTTTCGCACCTGTTCCATGTCAATTCTGTAGGTCTCTGGATCTACTCCGTATGCATGAAACTTGTACTGTTTTCCTGAGAAGTTGACTGTGTGTCCGTGGGTAAGGTGTCCTCCGTGATCGAGCTTCATAGCAAGAATGTCATCACCGAGATTCAGTACTGCGTAGTATGCCTCCATATTTGCGGATGATCCTGAATGTGGTTGAACGTTAGCGAAGTCGACTTCGAACAGTTTCTTTGCTCTGTCAATTGCCAGTTGCTCACTAATATCGACAAACTCATTGCCTCCGTAGTATCGTTTGTACGGGTATCCCTCTGAGTATTTGTTCGTAAGGACAGATCCTGTCGCTTGCAGCACTGCTTTTGAAACGTAGTTCTCTGAAGCGATCATCTCCAGTCCGTTGCGTCCCCTGTTCAGTTCACTCTGCATAACTTTGTAGATTTCTGGGTCAGAGTCCTTGATATCGCGCATCATGAATTGGATGACTTGCCATTCCCATATAGAATTTGGTATGCACCCATGAATGAAAGGATAGAAATACGAAGATTAAAAATAAAGATCGAGTTGTTTACCTGTGGCCCATTCTGCGTACAAAATCACGGTTCCCAAGACAGTTCTGAACAAGGATTTCTACCTTGGTCTGGCTGAGAAGCCTTCTGCTGGCAAGAGAATAGCTGATGCTCTGAGTGGAGACAAGAAAGCTCGGAAGAACATCATAAAGGTGAGTAAGGGTACGCAGAGATTACCAGATATTGAAGTTCTTAGTTGTGACACGGATCGCGGTCGTGTGATTATCATTCCCGCACTCGGTCACCTCTTTACCTTGGTGCAGAATGGTGGTGGTTGGCAGTATCCGGTCTATGACTACAAGTGGGTTCCTGCACCGCAGTCCCTCTCTTCGAGAAGGGTACCAAGCAAGCACGATCTTCGGATTGAGGCGACAGTGGAGGCTATCCGCTACTTTGTCGCCCGAGCGAATGAGCTCATAGTGATGACAGACTACGACCAGGAGGGTGAGGTGATTGGCGGTGTTGTCTTCAAGGAATTATCAGATCCTGAGAAGTTCCAGAGAGCGAAACGTATGAGATTCTCCTCGCTGACCAAGACTGAGATCAGTGAATCTTTTGAGAAAATCTTCAAGCGGGGGAAGACGGGGATTGATCAAGGTCTCTTCGAGAAGGGTCTGATGAGGCACTACCTTGACTGGCTTTGGGGTATCAATCTCTCACGTGCGCTGATGCTCAGCTTGAAATACACCAGTGGTCGCTACCAGACTCTTTCGACAGGACGAGTTCAGGGGCCCACCTTGTCCTTTGTTGCCACGCGTCAGGAGGAGATTGACAACTTCATCCCCACCCCGTACTTCAAGCTCTATGCAAATCTGAAGAAAGGTAGGAAGACCTACGAGCTGATATTTACTCGGCAATCCATAGAGAGCCTTTCCGAGGCAAAGGGCTTTGTGGAGAAGCATATTGGGATGAAGGGTGAGGTGAGTGCTATCGAGAAGAGCGAGAGAAAGGTGGAACGTCCAGTCCCTTATAATCTCTCCCAACTTCAGAGTGATGCGTACAGATATTACCGTTTCTCACCCCGTCGCACTCTTAATCTTGCAGAGCGTCTCTACCTTTCAGCTGCAATTACCTATCCCCGAACCTCTAGTGAGCAATTCCCCAAGGGAACAGACCATCAGGACATCCTCAAGCGATTAGGGCGTCAGAGGAAGTATCACTCACTTGCGAATAAGATCATCAAATTGGGTTCAAAGCGTCGTCCGAATCAGGGGAAGAAGACCGATCCTGCACATCCAGCCATCTCACCCACAGGGAACAGTCCCGGTGCGATGAACGACGATGTTGCTAAACTCTACGATCTTATCGTCAGAAGGTATCTCGCCATCTTCTCGCACAGTGCAGTTGTGGAGAACCACCGCATAGAGATTACACAAGGAGACTTAAAGTACCGATTGTCTGGCAACAGGGTCAAGAAGATGGGTTGGTGGGAATTTCAAGCTCCTCCTGGAGGAATAAAGGAGACCGCACTTCCAACGGTGAAGCGCGGGGAGAAGGTGAACATAACGGATCTTGAGTACAAGCAGCATTTCACCTCTCCACCACCTGGATACAATGAGGCAAGTCTTCTCAAAGAGATGGAGAAGGCAGAGATTGGAACAAAAGCCACAAGGGCGGATATCATTCAGGCACTCATCGATCGGAAGTACGTGGAGGGTAGTCCTCTGCAGATCACCCGATTGGGGAAGGTCATCTATAATGTCTTGGATGATTTTAGTCCGAGAGTTCTTTCTGTAGAGCTCTCCCGTGAGGTCGAGCATCTTGGTGATCTGGTAGAGAAGACTGCAAACAAGGTGAATGGCTCTGCGCTGAGTCTAAGTGAGGCGGTTCTTCGGGGCATCGGACTCCTTCATTCGATGATCCACGATCTCCAGCAGAATGAGTACGACATCGGATACGAGATTAGTATGCAGTTGATGATGCAGAACAAGGAGCAGTCAGAGTTAGGTGAATGCCCGGTGTGCCACAGTGGTACGCTGAAAATTATCAGCTCGAAAATATCTGGGAAGAGATTCATCGGTTGCTCGAACTACTTCAATGGAAAGACCTGTGATGCCACATTCCCCCTTCCACAGCGTGGGAAGATTGAGAGAGTTGATGCCCCCTGCCCAGTTGATGGTTTTCCCCAGATCAAAGTCTTCTCTGGTCGTAGACCATGGATCACTTGTATCAACATGGAGTGCGAGAGTGTAAAGGAGAGACAGAAGCAGTGGGATGAGAATAGGAAGCGAATTCAGGAGAAGAGGGACAAGAAGTCCTCCAAGGAGGTGCTTCTAGACAATCTGAAATTGCCGAAGAAGCGAGGTTCGAAGAAAGGAGGATCGAAAAAGGCAGCTACAAAGAGTGCAAAGAAGCCTACTAAGAGTGCAAGTTCTAAGAAGTCCAGCACGAAGACTGCAAAGAAACTTTCCAAGAAAACCCCTGCAAAGAAGGCAAGTGCGAAGAAGGCAGCTACAAAAGCTCCTGCAGTAAAAAAGGGATCTGGGTCAACAAAGAAATCGATGAAGAAGCGCTCGGTAAAGAAATAATAACCAAAGAATCAATGCTCCGGAAAATTCCGCACCTTTCATATATCTCAAATTCTTCGAGAGCTCAATGGTCCCAAGCCAGTCGAAAATCATGATTGTAGAATTTGGAGGACAGTATACACACCTCATAAGCAGGAGGATAAGAGATCTTGGAGTTTTTGCAGAGCTGGTTCCGTACTATGAAGTGAGTGAGAGCTCATTGGATGGAGTGGCAGGAATCGTGCTCTCGGGAGGTCCGAGGTCAGTGGGTCTGGATGACAATTACCCACTGCCTGAGTCCTTGAAGAAAATTCTTGATACATCGGCTCTCCCCGTCCTCGGTATATGCTACGGTCATCAGATACTAGCAGACTATTTTGGAGGTGTCGTCCGTCATTCTGAGAGCAGGGAGTACGGACCGACTGAAGTTCGTATAGTACGAAAGGGAGGTATCCTGCATGATGAGGGGAAGCTCCGTGTATGGATGAGCCACTCGGACTACGTCTCCGAGGTTGCTGAAGGTTTTGAAGTTCTTGCTTCTTCAGAGACCTGTCCAGTTGTTGCTATGGAAGATTCTCAGCGAGGTGTATTTGGGGTTCAGTTCCATCCAGAAGTCACTCACACAGAGCAAGGATTCGAGATGCTCCGCTATTTTGTTCAGGACATCTGTGCAGCCAATCCCCATTCGTGGTCGATGGAGGCTTACAAGGATGAGCTTGTCACAGAGATGAGAGAAGAGATTGGAGATGAACGAGTGCTCCTTGGAGTTTCAGGAGGTGTGGATTCGACAGTCGCTTCACTCGTATTGAAGCAAGCGGTAGGCGCACAGCTGCATCTTGTTTTTGTGAATCACGGTCTCCTTCGGAAAGATGAAGAGCAGCAGGTTATACATTCTATGGAGGAGGAGATGGGATTTGAGAATTTCCATTATATGGACGCCGCTGATCAATTTCTCAGTAGATTGGCAGGTGTGACTGATCCTGAGGAGAAGCGCAAGATCATAGGTTTCACCTTCATTGATGTCTTTGAGCAGAAAGCAAGGGATCTCGAACTGAAATTTGGCAGATTCAAGTATCTGGGGCAAGGGACGATTTACTCAGATCGTGTGGAATCAGGGGCTGCAGGTGCAGGAACGTCCAAGATCAAATCACACCACAATCTGACCCTTCCAGAGAAGATGGAATTGCAGGTGATAGAACCTCTGAAAGAGCTGTACAAGGATGAGGTGCGAGAGCTTGGCATGGTTTTTGGTGCTCCGGAGTCACTGGTCAAACGCTACCCTTTTCCCGGTCCGGGTCTAGCTGTGAGAATACTTGGGAGTGTCGATGCAGATAGACTTCGCATCCTCAAGGAGGCAGATGCCATCTTCTTGGAAGAGCTGTACAATTCAGAGGTTCATGAGGATATCTGGCAGGCATTTGCAGTACTTCTTCCCGTGCGTGCGGTTGGGGTACAAGGTGATAATCGTGCGTACGGTCAGGTGATTGCATTACGTTCGGTATCAAGCACTGATGGGATGACCGCAGACTTTTCCAGAATTCCGTACGAGCTCTTGAGTAGGACTTCAACACGGATCATCAACGAGATCTCCGATGTCACTCGAGTTGTCTATGATATCTCCCCGAAACCTCCGTCGACAATAGAGTGGGAATAATTTTTCTCACATATTGAGAATATTTGTAAACAATCCACCTCTTTATAAACTAAAAAAATCTTCATCACAAAATGTTCATAAAAAAATTGGATGAAGCCAAGCCTCTTGTTACTTTCTCCGATCTCTTTCTTCTTCCTGGAAAGACTGATGTCGATCCTGATTTTGTCGATCTTCGAACAAAGATCACAAGGAAGATCACCCTGAATTCACCATTTGTAGCATCCCCAATGGATACCGTGACAGGTGCTGATATGGCAATTGCCATGGCACGGCAGGGTGGGATTGGGATTCTCCACCGTAATTGCTCAATCGAGCAGGAGGTGAAAATGGCTCAGAAGGTCAAGAGAGCTGAGTCCTTTGTGATGAAGGACGTAATAACAATCAGTCCTGACATCACTATCGGTGAAGCGAAGCAACTTATGAGAGAGAACAACATCTCAGGGCTCCCTGTTGTGGGTAATGAATCCTCTGTCATTGGTATTCTTACCAAGAGAGATGTGAGATTTGCAGACAATGATTCCCTCGTCTCTGACATGATGACTGCAAAGGTAGTCTCTGCCAGATCTGATCTCTCACTCGAAGATGCAAAGAAACTTCTGCACAAACACAGAATAGAGAAATTGGTTGTTGTTGATGATGATGACCATCTCGAAGGACTGGTGACTGTCAAGGACATAGAACGCAGGGGAAAGTATCCCCTCTCCACGAGGGATGATGAGGGAAGCCTCTCACTGGGTGCGGCAATTGGACCATTTGACGAGTCTCGAGCTCTTGCCCTCGATCCGTACGTTGATGTCTTTGTCATCGACCTCGCTCATGGTCACAACATGAATGCAGTCAAATCAGCTGCGAGAATTGCCAAGAAAGTCAGTGCAGAGATAATCTACGGTAATCTTGGTTCTGATCATGCAGTCGCAGACATCGTGTCTGTCATGGAAGATGTTGCAGGTCTTCGAGTGGGTATTGGTTCAGGTGCCATCTGCTCGACCTCTGTCGTAACAAAGGCTTCTGCACCTACTCTCTTTTCAACCATTCAAGTCGCTTCTGGTGTGAAGGAGCTGGGACTGGACATTCCTGTAATCTCGGACGGAGGAATCAAGAATCCTGGTGACGCTGCACTGTGCTTTGCAGCAGGTGCCTCTGCGGTGATGATGGGTTCAATGTTTGCTGGATGCCGTGAGAGCCCTGGGAAATTGCTCGCGATTGAAGGGAAGATGATGAAGAGCTACCGAGGTATGGGAAGCAGGGGTGCTAAAGCAGTTAGATATGCACTAGATCGCTATTCCAAACCTGCTAAAGGTATTCCCGAAGGTGTTGAGGGATTTGTTCCATTCAGGGGAACCGTTGCAGACGTCGTGGATGAGTTTGCAGGTGGACTTCGTGCGGCTTTTGGGTATGCTGGTGCTGCTGCCATCAATGACATGTGGATTAAGGCACAGTTTGGGAAGATCTCATCACAGGGAATCAGGGAGACGACACCCCATGACATTCTCATCTCTCCATCCCCAAATGACAAGTACAGTTAATGTTTGAAAGATCTGAATTTCGTGTGTATCATCACTATTCCATGCTCGTTTGCAGCGTCAATTGATTCCTGGTCACGTATGGATCCAGATGGTACGATGATTGCTTTAATCCCTGCCCCAGCTACGAAATCAACTGTATCCCTGAAAGGGAAGAATGCGTCACTCGCAAGAACTGCCCCATGAACCTCATCACCTGCCTTCTCAACCGCTAACTTCGCAGCATCTATCCTGCTGGTCTGCCCTGATCCTATTCCGAGAGCAGTTGATCCCTTGCATATCGCTATTGCATTCGAGCTAGAGTTCTTTACCACCTTCCATGCAAAGAGCAACTCTTCAATGGTACTCTCATCTGCTCCTTTCTCCGTGACCACCTTGTAGTCCCCTTCCGAAAGTTCATGACGGTTACTCTCTTGCATGACGAATCCCCCTGGGATCTCATGAATATCCCGATCTAATCTATTAGCTCCTGTAGATTTGAGGAGGACCGTTTTCTTTTTGGATATGATACCTAGGGCTTCATCCGAATAGTCTGGAGCGATGAGGACATCAACGAACATTTTACTGAGAAGTTCCGCAGCAGCTTTGTCCAGTGGACAATTGAAGCAGTACACACCTCCAAATGATGACATTTTATCTCCGACAAGGGCACTGTTGTATGCTTCTGCCACAGTATCTGCGACTCCTACTCCACAGGGTGTCCTGTGCTTGATTACTACACATGCTGGTTTTTCGAACTCTTGCACGAGTGTCCACCCCTCCTTCACGTCAAGGATGTTATTATAAGAAACTTCTTTTCCAGAAATTTGCTCATAGAACAACTCACCTGATGAGTAGAGCGAAGCCTGCTGATGGGGATTCTCACCATATCTCAACTTTCGAACTTGCTCCCCCAAGATTCCATTAGTGGATCCCATGTATTTTGCGATCGCGAGATCATAACGAGTGACTGTGCTGAATACCTTTGCAGCAAGGTACTTGCGATACCCACGATCATCTTTCTTCTCAAGTACATCTCGGTAATCCTCCGGGTCGCAGATGACCGTCACCCTTTCAAAGTTCTTTGCAGCCGCTCTGAGCATGGTTGGTCCCCCAATATCGATCATCTCGATGATCTCCTCCTCTGTTGCTCCTTCTTCGAGGGTTTTCTCAAATGGGTAGAGATTGCAGATGACCAAGTCAATCTCCTTCATGTCATTCTCTGCGAGTTGTTTTTTATGGTCATCTGTTGCTCTGGAGAGGATACCCCCGTATATACGGGGATGCAGGGTCTTGACTCTCCCACCAAGTATTTCTGGAGATCCTGTATAATCATCCACTCTTGTAATTTCTATTCCTCCATCTTCAAGTGCTTGAGCAGTCCCACCTGAGGCCAAAATTATATATGTATCCTTCAGCTTCTTCGCTAAATCTACAATACCTTCCTTATTATATACACTGATTAGAGCGATTTTTTTATTCATTGGGTGAAGGTTCAGGTTGAGAATAAAAAATAATGGGTACTTATCTCAGTTCTTGAACTTCCTCGTACAATGCCTCTGTCAGGTCCTTCATGGTGAGAAAACCAACTGCTTTATCTGAGTCGTCCACAATAAGAAGTCTCCTGATCCCTTGATCCAGCATTTTCTCAAGTGCTTTCTGGATGGTAGCTTCCTTGTTAACCTTAATGACTATTCCAGTCGCCCACTCTTTCATTGTTCTCTTCAAATCTTTCTCACCTGCGACCGTGACAAGAAAGTCCCTCTCTGTAAATATTCCAACTGGTTTTGCGTCATTATTCGCAATCACTACAGCTCCAATATTCTTCTTCTCCATCAACCTCCTAGCTTCTGCAATAGTCGTATCTACACCAACAAAAATTGGTTCTGTGAAAAGATAGTCTCGTACTAACGACATGTTATCTTAGAATTCACATTATTTTATTTAATGGCTGAGAATATTTTATAGATTATTGACATGATTCTGTTCGTAATTATGCAAGTGAGGGAAACCAGTATTTTGTCCCTTCTGAGACATCACTGTCCTTGACCACAAGACCCTGATTCTCAAGGGTGTTAAGAATTCGTGTCGCTCTTTCAATCGACCACTTTGTTCTCATCACAAGCTCCTCAAGCGTGAGATAACCACTTCGTGAAGCGATACTAAATACCTTCTCTTGATCCTCAGTTAGATCTGCTGAGACAAATTCAACAATTTTCACCCCTGACTCCAATTTCCTGATTCCCACAATCAGATCATTCTTACTCAATGATCTTACGACTTTAGAGACATCCTCTGGTGGAACAATCTTCCCCGGACGTGCCTTGTTGAGTCTAATGGTGAGCTCAGCAAGCGATATTATCCCACCTGTCTTCGCAGTGATGGATTTACCAAGATCCAATAGCTCAAGAGACAGCTGATCATAGTAGCCCTTTCCAGTCAATTTGTCCATGAGCGAGGGGCTGTCCGACCAACTGTAGACTCCGATCTCTGGCGGTAGACCGAGACCTTCTCTGAGTTCCTGGAGCTTTAGATAATACTCCTTCGAATTCTTGATCTTGCTCCCATGCTCCTTTTCGAATTTCTTCATCTTCTTCTCTAGTATCTTGAAAGCTGCGATCAGCTCATCGATCTCATGAAGCATCAGATCTACTTCTTTGACAGTCATCTCACTCTTCTTCCGGATATCATCCCGGATCTCTCTCAGACCCATTCAACTACCTCCTGATAAGCTCCTCGAATTCCTGTCCCCAAATTTCAGTATCATGGAGGAGTTGATCAAGGTCCTTCTTCTCAAGCCGAGTCTCCGCACCCTCATCTCTCATTTTCAGATCAAGCTTATCGTACCATGATTTGATGGAGGTAGAGATGCTCTCGGATTCTGGGAAGTTGATGATCGCCTTGTGAAGGGCATTCAGCTTGACGTTGACCCCACTGTAGGTAGCATAGTTTTCCAGCATCAGGAGGTCTGCAAGAGTAATTCTACTGCTTGCAAACTCGTTGACATACTTGAGCATATCCCCGCTCAAAGCACCCATCTTGGCAGCAGGTTTGTCACCACCCTCAATGAAGTTGAGACGACGTGTGGCCTCTGGAAATAGCACGGGAATATTGTAATTATCATAGAAACTCTCAATGTTGAAGTCATTCTCCCTCTCCAGAGTAGTTGCAAGCTCTAATACTTTACGGATGGAGGTGGAGACCTGTCTGTCATAGAGCTCCTCTTGAATGAATCCCATGCTCATGACTCTCGCCAAGGTCTCAATCCTGACAATGTGACCGTAGAGATTGGTCTGCTGATCCCATAAACTCTTCTCCTTTCTCAGAACACTTGAGCTTCTGAGCATCTCAATCTGCTCCTCAGGGATCTTCCCCTCCAGAGCGAGCTGTATTCTAAACTTCAGCTTACTGTACTTCACTTTCTGGTTGAGATAATCATTGGGACCAATACCATCCATATTCTCAAAGTAGCTTTCCAGAACCTCAAGGAGATCGTCAACCGATTCTGATTTGCTCTTGAGCTCCTGCTGTGGCGATATGGTAAGAGAGGCATAGCTCTGTCCGGACCGTTGCATACTGTTCTCCTTCTCCACCTGTATACTTCTGTTGAGATTAGACAATTCCCCTTGGAGCCTTAGAATCTCCTGCTGCAGAGGCGTGCTGGAAGGAATTCGGGTCTGGACCTGTTCCTTCTGGCGACGATCTGGACGATTGAAATACCTTCTCGCCTCAAAGATGATGTCCTTGATCCTGTTCTTCCCACCGTCCCAGTCTTTGAGAACTCTAAGATTGACACTTCTGTCAGTTGCCACCGCTGGATCACTTAAATCCGTATTGATGAAGGCATCTGGCTTCTCCCACGGATATAATTCGGGGATTACAATTGTGAGGATGAGCGGTTGTCCGCTCGGAAGGGTCGAGATCCTCCCAACAAATGTCGGACGATTTCCCTGAACCTCAGTCCAATATTTCTCATTATCCTGTATATATTGCCGCTCTTCTGTCAATACTAATGTTCTAAAACCATCCAGATTCATACAATCAACTCAATATGATAATCATATATGTAATGCAGTATAAAAAGTTGAAGAATTGACTGTCAAATACTTGCACATATATTTCTCTGAATTTGTACTCCTTGCAGGGGAAACAAATTCACGATAAAATATACAATCTCTCTCAAAATTTTCTTAGGTATGATCATTCTTCACTTTGTAGCTCTTTTCATGTACTTATTACGCGCGTGCTTCACCCTGACAGCTACTCCACTCCTCAATTGAAGCATTGCATACCCTGGGTGCATGGATATTCCCGTTGCCAGCAGTTCTCGTTCTGGAGAGAGGAGGAACACCTCCGACCCAGGGCGAATGTCAGGTCCCACTTCTAGCACGTGCTTGTTGTAGAGCGATTTGCCGTCTGCAACGAAAGGAACTGCATCAGTGTGCACCAGAATGTTCAATCCATCCAGCCCATATTTC
>Ga0114931_10004525_pt1 | contig 17365 bp, 16 predicted proteins | sample 2SBtaG_FD_89579 | JGI IMG/M metagenome (GOLD analysis project Ga0114931, IMG submission 89579) | Deep subsurface microbial communities from Kolumbo volcano to uncover new lineages of life (NeLLi) - 2SBTROV14_V59a metaG | ecosystem: Environmental > Aquatic > Marine > Volcanic | place: Kolumbo...
CTTTGAGGTAGATGGTCAGGCAACTGCGCAACAAATGTACTTGCCGGCATCCAGCCGTCGAACTTTCCTCTGCGTTGAAAAAGCACAAAACGCAACCCAAGGGTCCCGACATACTGTTTCAGGAGATCGACCGAATATGTTTTCCCATCAGGCAACAGCAGCGTGTTGATCTTCTTTGATGGGTTTTCTCGTAGTTCGTTCTGCAATCTGGCCAGATCCGAACGGCCCCCTTTCCGAGTCACGCCGCTGGCACCGCCGATGCCCTTGATCGAGATATCCTCATGAGAGAGGGTACCGATTTCTGTTTTATCCGCTGCCTCTCCCAACTTGAGGAACCCACCTATTTCGACACTTCTGCCAGCTTTCATACTGTTTAAAACGACACTGTACACCTCACTGGCTTCCCGATGGAATATCACAAGTAAGACAAGTGTAATAAACGGCCAAACCAATTTACTAAGCAATGGAATCCAAGCACTGATCCCCTGGTTGTTTTCCATGATTACCTCCTAAGATAACAAAAGTGGCTGCAACCACACCTGGAACCTGTAATTACAGCCACTTTCTCTAGTCGGGGCGAGAGGATTTGAACCTCCGACCCCTTGACCCCCAGTCAAGTGCGCTAACCGGACTGCGCTACGCCCCGATTTGATTTGTATCGCATAAAATATTCAAAATATCTTGCAGACCGTTCTTGATTTCCCGCAAGAACATTTTTTGTGTTTGGCCCTCTTCCACTTGCCGTGCTGAACCACTATTTGAGCGCATCCGCTGCTTTGCGCCTTTGATTGTGTATTGCTCCGTATAAAGGAGATTTTTTATTTGGTTAATAAGCTCAATGTCAGAAAGGCGGTAGATACGTTTTCCGGCCCGATTTTTTGTAGGTTTCAGTTCTGAAAACTCACTTTCCCAGTACCGAAGAACATAGGGTTTAAGTTGTGTCATGTCACTGACTTCGCCGATCGAGTAGTACAACTTCTTAATAGTGATATCTTTCATGCCTCATCCTGAGAGAGAGGTGTTGACCCGGTGGGGCGTCAACAATCAATCGGTCCGGCAAGAAATATGCACGAGTTGCACAAATGCCGGTTCACAATCCCGCGTTTTTTGCGGGGAACGACAACTTTATGGCAGCAAATAATAAACACCAAGTTAATCATCTAAATGATTTTATCAAGTCATTTTTGTCGAAGAATTCAAGAACCGCAATGCCACTGAACTTTGGGCCAGGTGCGCGAACAGTAATTGTTTCACGTCATCGAATCTGGCCCATGCGCCCGCATGGAGCTTGAGTTCAAAATATTTACGCGGTTCAAAAAAATATATTCCTTTTCTGCGTATTGCGTAGCGGCCCATCTGAGCGTTAAAGCCGAGTGTGCAGGCGGCACGATAACCCGCCGATTGTGCCATATTCGCAACAGGCGCATTCAACCATCCAAAGGGGTAGGAAAGAACATTGACCTCTTCTCCGAGTTTATGTTGCAGCACTTCTTTAGAATAACGCAACTCGTGCCAGCGTTGCACCGATGAAAGGGTGCGCAAGTTAGCGTGGGTGACGGTATGCGACCCTATCTCCCACCCCGCCTGAACCAATTCCCTAAGGTGCCACCAATCGCAGTGCGAAGAACGAAAAGAACGAATATGATAGTCCCATTGATTCCAGCCGCCGACAAACTGGGTGATCGGAAAAACCGTCGCCTTAAAACCGTGCTCCCGCAAAATTGGAAAAGCATTTTCATGCACGGATGTGTAAGCATCAAAAAAGTAATGACGACTGTTCTTTGCTTCTCACGACAACCCATGACATATTCCATAAGAGAAATGGAGCAATAATCATTGTCACGGAGAAAGCGAATATGTTGAGAAAATTGCTTGGGTGTGGTATTAGAAAAACCAGCACTAAATTCCGGTGAAATCTGATGGTAGGCGAGAATCACTGTTTCCACAAGCGGATCGACCCTTCACGAATTCAGCTATATTGAGCACATTTCTACAGTGGCGAAAAATCCAATCCGAATGCGCTAGCGACCGCCTGGTGTGTAATACGACCCGACACGATATTCACTCCTTTTGCCAAAGCGTGGTTTTTTTCGCACACGTCCTCAAAGCCGTTGTTCGCGATTTGCAAAGCATATGGCAGCGTGGCATTGGTAAGCGCTCTCGTGGAGGTCATGGGGACGGCCCCCGGGATATTTGCTACCCCGTAGTGAATGACACCATCAATTTCGTAGGTCGGATTTTCGTGAGTCGTCGGTTTAATTGTCTCCACACAGCCACCCTGGTCAACGGCAACATCGACGATGACGGAACCGGGTCTCATTAATTTGAGCATATCACGGGTGATTAGACTTGGGGCTTTAGCTCCGGGAATCAGAACGGCACCAATCACGAGGTCAGCCTCTGAAATCGCGCTACGAACGTTGGCTGGATTCGACATGATCGTAATGACATTCTTTGGCATTACTTCATTCAAGTAACGCATGCGGTCCAAGTTTATGTCGAGAATGGAAACACGTGCTCCAAAACCCGCCGCTATGGTAGCGGCATTTATCCCCACGATACCACCACCGAGAATTACCACATTGCCAGGCTTAACACCTGGGACACCGCCGAGAAGGATTCCCTTGCCGCCATAAACCTTTTCCAGGTGCTTGGCCCCAACCTGAATTGACATTCGACCCGCTACTTCACTCATGGGTTCAAGGAGAGGCAGACTGCCTGAAGCGTTCTGCACGGTCTCGTAAGCGATAGCGATACACTTCGATTTGATCATGGCGTCCGTCAGTTGGCGAGACGCGGCGAAATGAAAGTACGTGAAGACAATTTGACCCTCGTGAATATGTTCATATTCGGCTGGCAGTGGCTCCTTGACCTTCAAAATCATGTCCGCGCGATTATATATATCGCTGGGAGAATTGAGGACTTCAGCCCCGATACTCTGATATTCATCATCAGAGAAACCGCTGCCTAATCCCGCATCGGTTTCAACCAAAACGGTATGGCCGTGTTGCTTCAGCAATTCCGCGCCGGCCGGAACAAGTGACACTCTGTTCTCATTGGGCTTGATTTCACGAGGTACGCCGATTATCATAACTGTCTCCTACTTACTTTCCGCTGGCTTGAGGATGGTTGTTTGCATGCGACTGAAGTCGAACAATTCACCGGCCACATCCAGAATTTCCTGAGCCGTCACCTTTTCAATTTCAGCAAGCGTGTCGTCGAGTGAAAAATAGTCTTCAAGGAATAGTTCCATTTTCGCGAGACGGTTCATGCGACTCGATGTATCTTCCAGCCCTAACATCAGATTACCCTTGAGCTGTGACTTCGTCCGCTGCAGTTCTTCATTCTGAACGGTGCTCTCCTTAAGGGTCCGTAATTCTTTATGGATCAGATCCAGCGCGCCATCTATGTTGTCAGGATCCGTCCCAACGTAGACTCCGAAGATACCGGTGTCCGCCATGAAGTCAATGAATGAGTAGATTGAATAGGCAAGGCCATGTTTTTCACGGACATTTTGAAAGAGTCTAGAACTCATCCCTGATCCCAGAAACGTGTTGAGCACAAGGAGGGCGAATTTCCTTTTATCACGGTAGCTGTAGGCCTGGGTTCCCAGGCAAATGTGAGCCTGAATGGACCCGTTTTCAACCACATTCTTCATCTTTCCATTTCCGACCGGCGCTTCATAGTCCGCGCCACTACCTCTTTGAAAGGCACCAAACCGGTCTTGAGCCAATTTCACCAACTTATCGTGGTTCACATTCCCGGCGGCCGCGAGGACGACACGGTCCGCGGTGTAGTTTTTGTCCAGATAATCCGCGATGTCTGGCCCGCCGATGTTGGTGATCGTGCTTCGATTCCCGATAATCGGGTAGCCCAGGGGATGGTTTGGAAACAAATCCCTCCAAAAAATTTCGTGAATCAATTCTTCCGGCGTCTCTTCAATGTTGCTCAGCTCCTCCAGCACAACCCGCTTCTCCTTGACCATCTCAGCTTCATCAAAAAGCGAATTCGCCAGGAAGTCTGAAATGACATCAACCGCACGCACGACATGTTCATCGAGAACATGCGCGTAATAGCAAGTTAATTCTTTGCCAGTAAAGGCATTCAGGTGCCCTCCGACGGACTCAAGACTCTGCGCTATTTGTGAGGCAGTCTGGGTCTTTGTTCCCTTAAACATCATGTGTTCAATGTAGTGGGAAATACCGTTGTTTTGCTCATTTTCATTGCGAGACCCGGAGGTAACCCATGCACCGATTGAAGCAGAGCGGACATGCTGGATATGTTCCGTGACGACCCGAAGACCGTTAGCTAAGGTCGTTTTTCGATAGGCGGGATGCTGGCTCATTTGCACATTATCCTTCAACGCTGTCTCTATCCAGAAGTGCTTTGCGGCTCAAATCGAGCTTTCCCTGAGGATCGATGTCGAGCAATTTTACCTGCACCTGATCGCCAACCTTCAGCACGTCTTCAACCTTGTCAATACGCCGATGCGCAATTTGTGAAATATGCAGCAACCCCTCTTTGCCGGGTAAGATTTCGACGAAAGCTCCAAAATTTGTAATCTTTTTGACCTTACCGTTATAGGTCTTACCCCTCTCTGGTTCCTGTACCAGAGCCTCGATCATTTCCCGTGCCAGGTCGCTGCTCTCAGCTTCAGTGGCCGCGATCAAGACTGTTCCATCATCGTCGATATTGATGGTGGCGCCAGATTTGTCGGTTATTTCACGAATTGTCTTGCCTCCCGGACCAATGATCATCCCAATACTATCCACCTTCACTTTGATCGTCGTGATGCGTGGGGCGTATGGAGACATCTCATCTCTCGGTTGGCTGAGTGTTCCGTTCATAATCTCCAGAATTTTCAGGCGCGCCTGTTTCGCCTTTTCAAGGGCCTTCTCCAACACTTCCGCCGGAATACCCTTGATCTTGATATCCATTTGGAAAGCCGTGATTCCAGTCTCTGAACCCGCTACTTTAAAATCCATATCGCCAAGATGGTCTTCATCGCCAAGAATGTCGGTTAGAACAAAACAGTCGTCGCCTTCCTTGATGAGTCCCATCGCAATGCCCGCAATCGGTGTCTTCAGCGGGACGCCGGCATCCATGAGGCTCAACGTTCCGGCACAGACCGATGCCATGGAGGAAGAGCCGTTCGACTCGAGTACTTCGGAAACGATTCGCACCGTATAAGGAAAAACGTCGTCCGACGGCATCGACGGTCGAATCGCGCGTTCGGCAAGGTTGCCATGCCCAACTTCTCTCCGGCTTGTGCCGCGCAGAAATCGAATTTCACCAACACAGAATGGTGGAAAGTTGTAGTGCAGCATGTAACTCTTCCAAAACTGCCCAGCGAGCCCGTCCATTTTCTGTTCGTCCATCTTGGTCCCAAGTGTCGTCGTAGCGAGAGCCTGCGTCTGCCCCCTTGTGAAAAGCGCGGACCCGTGGACACGCGGCAGCAAACCTGCTTCGCACGAAATCTCGCGGATGTCATCTAAACCCCGGCCATCGATTCGTTTCTGTTCACGAACAACCTGTTGCCGCACGAAGTCCTTTTCGATGTCGTGAATAATACCCTTTACATCGGAATCCGATTCGGGATATTCCTCCATCAGAGATTCAAGGACCTCCGCCTGAAGCGTCGTGAGAAAGTCGTTCCGTTCTTTCTTGTCAGAAGTCTTGAAGGCTTGTTCGAGTTTGGGCTTAACCATATCGGTAACCTTCTGTTCCAGGCCTTCTAATTTTTCGGGGGGAACAAATGAGCGCTTTTCTTTACCGGCTTTGGCCACAAGATTCGCTTGCAGTTTAAGCAGAGCCTTGATGCCTTCATGCCCGTGCTGTAATGCCGCCAGCATGTCGGCCTCACTGATCTCCTTCGACTCGCCTTCGACCATCACAATAGAGTCGTCTGTTCCGGCAATCACCAAATCTATGTCACTCCGCGTTAAGTCATCATAGGTGGGGTTGAGGATGAAGTCGCCGCCAACACGCCCAACCCGAATCCCAGCGATAGGATTGTTGAACGGGATATCAGAAACCCCCAGGGCAGCCGATGCACCGGTTATACCCAACACGTCAGCGGCATTTTCCTTGTCCGAAGACAACACCGCCACCATGATCTGAACTTCATTCTTGTAGCCATCCTCGAACAAAGGTCTGAGCGAACGGTCGATCAGCCTGGCACTGAGAATTTCGGTTTCACCAGGTCTCCCCTCGCGCTTAAAGAAGCCACCGGGAATTCTTCCGCCGGCATATGCTTTTTCACGATAGTCAACCGTCAGCGGGAAAAAATCGAGACCCTCCGCTGGTTCAGTTGCACCCACAACCGTCACCATCACCATGGTGTCACCCAAACGGACCAGCACGGAACCATCCGCCTGTTTGGCTAGTTTTCCGTTTTCAATCGAGTAATTCTTCCCCTCCAACGTCAATTCTTCAACATGTACCATGTTCACTTTAACTCCTTTTTGTCTACTTTGTCTACGCGGTCACCTCAGCGGCTTGCCGGGAACGGCAACCACTTATCATGAACGACCACACGATTCGCTTCCGTGAATATAAAACGGTGTCAAATATATTGCGTGGTCCGGGCCACCGGAAATGTACTTAGTAATTTTGTGAGAACGAAAACCGCTATCGTCTGATTCCGAGGTCTTTGATCAAGTCTCGATACCGATTGACATCCTTCTTAGCCAAATAATTAAGAAGGCTTCTCCGCTTACCGACCATTTTGAGAAGACCCCGTCTCGAATGATGATCCTTTTTGTGTTCGGAGAAATGAGATATCAACTGGTTTATATTTTTCGTAAGCAGAGCGATTTGAACTTCCGTTCTGCCGGAATCCGTCGCGGATTGTCCGTGCTTCTCGATAATTTCTGCTTTCTGTTCCTTCGTTACAGCCATCTATCCTCCTAACAATTACTTAGAATTTGAACGCTTTTTATTTTGTCCAGCTTTAGTTGACCCACAAGCTTGGACGCCCCATCAAACCGTTGTTCATTACGAATTTTTTGGACGAATTCCACTTTCAATTTCCGGGTATAAATCCTGCGATCGAAGTCGAAAATATGTACTTCGGATATTTTTTGCGTCTCGTCAAAAGTGGGCCGCACACCGATATTCATCATGCCTTTATACTTTTTGCCCTCCAGAGAAACCAGAACCGCGTAGACGCCATTAGCGGGAACCAGTTTCTTTTCATCTCCCAATTCGAGATTCGCGGTCGGGAAGCCAAACTCCGCGCCACGCCCTTCACCCTTAACCACACTGCCTATCATAAAATAATAACGTCCCAACTTACTCATGACATTCTCCACCCTGCCTTCGTGCAAAAGTCGTCTGATTTCCGTACTGCTGATTTCCGTGTCATCCCCGCGCACGGCCTCAAGTTCCGTAACCGCAAAGTTTAGCTTGGCTCCTAATCGTCTGAAGGTGTCACTATTGCCCTCCCGGTTGCGGCCAAAAGCATGGTCATAGCCAACGATGATTTCCTTAAAACCGATGCGCTCAAATAGAATGCTTTCAATAAATTCCTCAGCGGAAGTCTTGGCGAATTCTTCGGTAAATGGCACCACTACCAACCGCTCCAACCCCAATGACTCCAGGATATTTATCTTCTCCGCAATCGTCGTGAGAACTCGAAAATCAGGGTCTTCACCTCCACCTATCACAAATTTCGGATGTGGTTTGAAAGTGACCAAAGTTGACATTGCTCCAACTGCTCTGGACCGTGCCTTTAACTCTTCCAGCACAAACTGATGACCGAGATGCAGGCCATCAAAACTTCCGACCGTCAGGACTGCTTCTGGTTGCCGAACGACGTTTTTAATATCCTGATAGACTTCCATCCGGTCTCAGTCAAAGCACCCGTATGTTTCCGTGAAACTCGTAATTGTCTCCGCGTCTTCCACTTTGTAAGAACCGATACGTGTGCGGCAAAGGGATCCGAGATAGCCTCCACAGTCCAACTTCCCTCCGATATCGTTTGCCAGAGCCCGAATGTACGTTCCCTTTGAACACACCACCTCAATAGAAACAATCGGCAGATCGATTTTTAGGATGTTTAATTCGTAAATACAAACACGGCGTGGCGCGCGCTCCACCGTGACGCCTCTGCGGGCCAATTCATATAGTCTGGTACCGTTCTGTTTAATGGCGGAATACATGGGTGGAACCTGCTCTATTTCGCCAACAAATTCCTGGCAAACATCCCGGATCCGCGACTCGGTTACGGCTTCCGTTGTATGGTGAGATGTCACCTTACCCGTACAATCGTATGTATCCGTTGTTTTTCCCAGTTCGATATCCGCACGATATTCCTTCTCCAGATGCATCAATTCGTTCACCCGTTTCGTGGCCTTCCCCGTGCAAACCAGCAGGACCCCGGTTGCAAAGGGATCCAGTGTGCCGGCATGTCCCACTTTCTTCACTTTGATGGCCTGGCGAATCCTCCTGACAACATCAAATGAGGTCCAACCCGCCGGCTTATTGATGTTGATGATTTGGCCCGACTGAAAGGAAAGCATGGTCCCAACCACCGGCTGAGAAGGTGTGGCCACGTTAGGAGTTGTCGTGTTCAGAACCTTTTTCCTCATGTAGCTTGTTAATAATGACTTGTATGTTTTGCGCATATTCAGCGGAATCGTCCAAAATAAATTCAAGTTGTGGAACGATTCGTAAGTCCGTGACCTTGCGCAGCGCCGAACGCATGTAATTAGTGGCACGCACCAAGCCCTCCAGTGCATTCTTGCGTGCTTCCTCATCCCCCAGAATACTGGTGAAAATACGGGCGTAACTTAGGTCGTCAGTCAGCCTTATTCGGGTGATGGTAACCATCCGCACGCGGGGATCCTTCACCTCAAGCGAAATGATACGACTGATTTCCTGCCGCAGAAGAGCGGCAACGCGGGAAGCCCGCTTGAAATCAGACATTTAGTAGAGTTCCACGGCATGATTGAGTATTTCAACGCGGCCGTCCATCTCTATCAAATGCAAAATTTGGTTCACTGTCATGTCGATAAATTTGCGATCATTGCAAACCATGGAAATAGCTACTGACGTTCGCTGCCATTTGTCGTGCATTCCCACCTCAGCAACCGAAACGTTGAATTTGTTACGGATGCGTTTTTTTAGACTGTTCAAAACGCTTCTCTTCGCCTTTAGAGAGTTGCTGTGGGGCACGAACATTTCGATGTGACACACGCCTACCAGCATTCAATTATCAAATATTATGATTCCCGCTTACTCCAGTTTTCGGGCGGTTTCAATTTTGCGGTAAGTTTCCATGATGTCGCCAACTTTGATATCATCGAAACCCTTCAAGCCAATTCCGCATTCGAAACCGGCGGCAACTTCTTTCACATCCTCCTTGAAGCGTTTCAAAGAGCTCAGTTTCGCCTCATGAAGCAGCTTATCATCACGGTAGAGACGAATGAAGTCATTTCGTGTTGCTTTTCCGGAGACAACGTAGCTGCCGGCAATGGTGCCTGCTTTAGGCACTTTAAAGGTTTCCCTTACTTCGATGGTGGCGGTCAATTCATCCGTTATTTCTGGTTCCAGCATGCCCTCCAGGGCCGCCCGTACATCTTCAACGACGGAATATATAATGTCGTAAAGCCGAATATCGATCTGCTCCTTATTGGCTAATTCACGCGCCTGAATGGACGGTCTAACCTGAAAACCGATGATGACGGCCTGAGAAGCCGAGGCGAAAAGAACGTCCGACTCCGATATTCCACCGACGGCTTTGTGAATGACGTTGACGGAAACTTCGTCATTTGAAAGTTTCATCAAAGCGTCGCTTAGAGCTTCATTCGAACCATCTACATCCGCTTTGAGAATGATGTTTAGTTCCTTAACGCGCCCTTCCTTGATTTCCTGAGAAATTTGGTCAAGTGTCGTGTGACGATGCCGCCGAAATTCCTGCTCCCGCCGTAGCTGCCGTCTCTTGGAGCTGATTTCCCTCACTTCGCGTTCGCTCTCGAGAACCAGGAACGAATCGCCAGCTTGAGGAACACCACCAAATCCAATGACTTGTACAGGCGTTGAGGGCGGTGCCTTGCTTTCCTTTCGATTGCGCTCATTGTACATAGCCCGCACTTTGCCGCTCTGGTTGCCTGCGATAAACAAATCCCCGACCTTAAGCGTGCCACGCTGAACAAGCACCGTGGCTACGGCGCCGCGGCCCTTGTCAAGTTTGGATTCTATGATGACGCCCTGTGCCTTCCGATTGGGGTTGGCTTTTAATTCCAGCAACTCGGCCTCGAGCAAAATGAGGTCCATGAGCGCATCGACACCCTGTCCCGTCTTAGCCGAAATTTCGATTGCCTGGTACTTGCCTCCCCATTCCTCAACAAGCACGTTCTGTTCCGACAGTTGCTTCTTGATCAGTTCAGAATTCGCGGCAGGTTTGTCAATCTTGTTAATGGCGACCACAATAGGCACTGATGCCGCCATGGCATGGTTGATGGCCTCTATGGTTTGCGGTTGGACCCCATCATCAGCCGCGACAACAAGAATAACCAGATCCGTAACCTGCGCCCCTCTGGCGCGCATCGCCGTAAACGCCTCATGGCCAGGCGTATCCAGAAAGGTGATATTCTTGTCTTTGACGGAAACGACGTAGGCGCCAATATGCTGCGTGATGCCTCCGGACTCACCCTTAATGATGTTGCTCTTACGGATGAAATCAAGAAGTGACGTCTTGCCATGATCCACGTGCCCCATTATCGTGACAACCGGCGACCGTGGTTCCGCCTGTTCTATGTCAGCCTCGACATCTTCATACTGATCGATGATCTCGGCGCCATATTCTTCAATCTTTTCGACGGCGAAATCAAATTCATCGGCAACCGCCTCGATCGTGTCCATATCCAGCCGCTGGTTAATCGAAACCATCATGCCAAGCTCAAGACATTTTGTGATGATCTGACCTGAATCAACATCGATCAGTTCGGCCAACTCCGCGGCGGAAATAAATTCGCTCACGCGAATCACGGACAAATCCACTTCTTCCATTTCTTCGCCGTCATCTCTTACTCTTCGTCGCCTCCGCTTGGGTTTAGTTTCATCCATTGCCGCAAGCGTTTGACGAATGTTTTCCTGAATCTCCTCTTCATCGATCTTGCGTTTCTTTTTCTTGCCCTTGCGCCTGCCCTTGTCTTTCCCGCCTGATGATTTCTTCTCACCCGCTTTTGCGGCCGTACCGCTATCCGCAGGTGCCACGGCCGCAGGCGTAGCCGGCTTTTTCTCGGGAGAAGCAGTTTTTCCCGCCTTTTCCTTTTCCGTGATTTTTTTTGCTTCAGTCGTTGCCGGGCTATCGGCAGGACTCTTTTCAGGCTCTCGTTCCCTGGCGACAGCAGCTACTTTTTTATCTTTTGCCTTCTCTTTCGCATCAATTTCTTTCTTAGCCTTGGAAATCAGATCGACAACAGAGACTTCCGCTTCCTTTTGAGCACTGATTTCCTTGGCCTTTTTCTCATCCGCTTCAGCCTCTTTAGCAGCCCTCGCCTCGGCCTCTTTCTGATCTTCTAATGCTTTGGCCAGTCGGATACGTTCGGGCCGTTCTTCGGCAAGTTGTGTAGCGAAACGAATTCGTTCTTGCAGTTCTTGTCGTGCTTTTGTCCGACGCAACTCCTCAAGCATTTGACGTTCTTTTAGTTGTTGCCTGAAATCATGCACGGTCTCACTGGAGGCGGGATCTCCTCGATAGAATTCGCAAAGTTCCTCATACAAGTCCTCCGAAACCGCACTCATTTGATTTCGAATCGACTTGTCCTTTTTGCACAAGGCCTCGATAACGGCTTCATTGGAAATTTTTAATTCGCGGGCGACTTGAAAAACTCTTCGCTTCTTAACCAAAATAACCAGCTCCAGTTTGAAATAGAAACACCTTCATCTCAGTTCATTCATATATTTACGCCAAACGACGCAGGAAAATATGGATCCTAAAGTTGTTAAACAAATCAATAATCCTATGAATGACTTTCAATAATTTCTATGATTTTCTTGGCGGTTTTCTCCCCGACTCCCGGAATTTGCAGGAGACCTTCCAGTCCCGCATCCTTAACCTGGGCAATTTCCTCGAAGCCACCTTCCAGCAGTTTTCGGAGTTGACTTGAACTTAGCTCGGAAATTTTATCGAGTTTTCCGTCCGCTTGCCTGGCAGGCCGCTTCGGCAGCTCCTCGGCATCATTGTTAACGCCAGGCCCACCCCCTATCTTGCTCTCCATGATCTGGCGATACTCAGATTCTTTGATGATTTCGATTTCATATTTCGCAAGACGAGAAGCCAAACGGCGATTTTGCCCGCCCCGGCCGATCGCCAGAGAAATTTGGTCCTCCGTCAGGACCGCGATCGCTTTTCGCTTCGTCTGGTCGACAATGACCTTGTAAACCTTGGACGGACTCAGGGCGCGCGATATGTAAATTCCGGGATCCGCGTGCCAGTTGATGACGTCAATTTTTTCGTTGTTCAACTCTTTGCTGATGGATTGAATTCGGATGCCCTTCATGCCCACGCAGGCGCCCAATGCATCGATGCGTTTATCATTTGAAACAACGGCAATCTTCGCACGTTCTCCCGGTTCCCGCGCAACATCCTTGATCTCGATGATGTTGTCATAAATCTCGGGTACCTCGAGTTCGAACAACCGGATCAAAATGTCGGGCGCGGCTCTCGAAATAATAACCTCCAGGCCGCGACTGGTAATCTCAACCGATTTTATAATGGCCCTGACATGATCTCCACGGCGATATCTTTCATTGTGAATCTGTTCCTCTCTCGGAAGCACAACCTCGGTCCTGTCGATATTGAGGTAAATCTCGTTCCGATTGACCTGACGAACGTCACCCACGATGATCTCGCCAATGCGCTTGCTGTATTCGGCGTACAAAATTTCCCGTTCAGCGTCCTTAATTTTCTGATTCATGTTTTGCTTGGCGGATACGATGAGCCTGCGCCCGAAACTCTTCGGATCGATAATCTCGATGAATTCGTCCCCGACTTCCAGGTCGGGTTCGATTTGCTGCGCCGCTTCAACACTGATTTCCTCTACCTCATCCTCCACTTCAGCCACGATGATCTTATTCTGGTAAATTTCTATTTCACCTTTGTCCATACTCACGAAGATGTCGAAGTTGTCAGCCTTGCCATATTTTTTTTTGATGATGGAGAGGATCGTACTTTCCAGGATTTCCCCTAGGAGTTCCTTCTCAATATTTTTTTCCTTGGCAATTTCAGAAAAGGCCTCTACAATTTCGCTTTTCATACCGTTAGTTTACCTCCTGTTCCTGCTTATTACCACGGCAACATGAGTTTGCCATGCTGAATCGCTGAAATCGGGACGGATCGCACAGCGTCCTTATTCTTAAGACTAACTGAATCGTCCGACACTTGCAAAATTTCGCCCCGAATACTGTGCTGTTCCCTGTCTTCAGTAAAAACAATTTCGACTTCCCTGTTCAGGTTTCTCTTAAAATCGTTTGTTGTTTGTAAGGGTCGGCTGACACCAGGGGATGAAACTTCCAGTCGGTATTTTCCGGAGATTAAATCTACGATGTCAAGCTGGTCAGATATGAGCCGGCTAACATGTGTACATTTGTCAAGTGTAACCCCTTCCACACAGTCGACAAACACTTTAACGACCTGGCTGCCGGACCGTCCTTTCACCTGCACCTTAACCAACTCCACGCCCGCCTCGGTTAACGCAGGTGAAATGATTTTCTCTAATTCATCAACGATAGATTTCAATTTGTTAAACCCTATACAACAAAAAAGTGGGTCAATAGACCCACTTTCGAACATATAAATATAACATTTTAATTAGCTTTTGCAAGGAAAATTCTGGCCATCCAATAAATTATTTCGTTACATGACTTCAGCCAACATTATTTCGGCATCGCCCTTAATGGTGGCGGTCTGGTATTCGGACAGGAGCTTCCCGAGAAGTTCTCGTGCTCCCTCCTTATCCCCACTCAAAACGCGACACCGGGCGGCGTTGAACAATTCGCCAGGGGCCAAAAAAACATCACTGTATTTTTCAGCAGCCTCTTCATACAGTTTCGCGGCAGCTCGATAGTTCCTTCGCTGCTCCAGGCAGGCTGCCATGCCAGAGATGGCTGACGATTTCAATATGTCGCCTCCATCAGTTTGCAGGAATTGCTTGTAGTATTTCTCCGCTTCGCCATAGTTGCCCAAATTGTAATAAGAATTTCCAAGATAGAAAAGTCCCTCTCCCGCCGCATCGGTGCCGTCATAATCATTGACTAACGTTTGCAACAACGGCGTTGCACCCGCAAAATTGTTAGAAAAGTACTCTATGCGCGCTTTCGCAAGTTGCAGTTCCGCCTCATTTTCTTTATTGGACTTCCAACGCGTGAACCAGCCTATCAGCGCGATTGCGATCACAAGAGCCGCGGCTGAAAGCAGAATCGTTTGTCCGTTCTCCCTAAAGAAATCTTGTGCTTTAAAGTAGTAAGTCACAAGTTTATCTTGCTTAATTTCTTTTTTTGTAAGCTTTTTGGGTGCTTTAAGCATTTAGAAAATCGCTCCTTTTAATATGAACCCAAACAAATTTATGATTAAGTTGGATTCGGCCTTCCTTTACGACCAAACCCCGTCCTCGTATTAAGGTAACTGAGCAAAAATCATCGTTACGGCGTTTAACGACCACAAAAAATTCCAACCGACACTCAAAATTATGTTGAGCCAAATGCCGGGTCCATAATCCGACAAAACGAAGAAATGATAAGTAATTCTTCAGTGTTAATCAAGCAATTTTTTGATTAGCAAGGACGCCTTCTTAGCTAACTTCGAATGGAGTCATGGATGAATTGGTGATGGGTCATTTATTGCAGCCCAACTTGGGTGCGGCAGGAAAAGTCCGCAACAGGTGGCTATTGCATCCGTTATTCATCTTCCACTTCTTCAATGTGGGCACCCAAGGATTGCAAGCACACCGCCAACTGTTCATAGCCCCTCTCAATGTGCTCAATGCCAGAAATGATACTCGTACCATCGGCCGTCAGCGCTGCCTGCACCAATGTCGCTCCCGCCCGAACGTCGTTCACATGTACGTCTGCTCCGCGCAAGCTTGTCGGTCCGGTTATGCGCAAAGCATGGCGCAAATCCCGCCGCCGATCTTGCCAGTTGAAATTGTAGAGATGTGTTGGGTCCGTGACCCGTGGGACGTACGTTTCAACCTGAGCTCCCATCCGGATCAGGTCCTCAAGGTAACCAAAACGGTTTTCGAAAATAGTTTCATGCACCGTGCTTTGTCCTTTCGCCTGCGTGAGCAGCGTGGTAATGAGCGGCTGCCAATCACTCATAATCCCAGGGTAAGGAGCGGTGGTCACTGAGACGGGATGCAGTGTTGAGTTGCACGCCACACGCAGGTTATCATTTCCTGTTTCGTAAATGCCTCCTATCTGATCGAGGAAATTCAGAAAGGCCGTCAGATGGTCGCAATTCAGATTTTTTATCTTGATATCACCCTTTGTTGCCAGTGCCATGCAAGCGTAGGAGACCGCCTTGTTGCGGTCGGACATGATACGGTGGCAGGCACCCTGCAACCTCGGCACCCCCACGATGACGATTCGTCGCGGGGCCCTCCGCTCTACCCGTGCACCCATCTTATTCAGCAGCTCAACGAGGTCATCTATTTCCGGTTCCTGTGCGGCATTTTTAATGACTGTCGTGCCAGACGCCAAAACCGCAGCCAGGATTATCGTCTCCGTCCCGGTGTGAGTATTTTTCTTAAAACGAATTTCGGTGCCACGAAGACCGTCCTGCTCGATCACCAACGCGTCTCCTTTTATTTCGATCCGCGCACCCAACGCTCGCAAACCAGCCAAATGACGGTCCAGTGGTCTCTTCCCAATTCGGTCTCCACCGGGCAAAGGTATCTCCAACGATCCGCAACGGGTCAGCAGAGGACCGATAAAAAGAGATGAGGCTCGGTTCTGTTTTGCCAGAGAGGCCGGCAGGTTAAAGCGGCACAGATTTTTGGGTCTAATCTTAACTATCCTCCCTGGCAAAAAATCAACCTGGCCGCCGAGCACTCTTATCATCTCGGCGGTGAGAAGGACATCCCCCACCTGAGATACATTCGCCAGGGTCGTTTCAGCGTCGGTGAGCAGTGCCGCGATCATCAATTTGATGGCCACGTTCTTAGCTCCTCCGATCTCAACCTCTCCCTTCAGCGCGTGCCCTCCCTGGACGACCCATTTTCTCAAGACCAGTCTCCCAGATATTGAATCTCTTCTTTCAGAGACACGCTGAACTTTTCGTAAACTTTAAATTTGGCGAATTCTATCAGTCGACGTATATCGCTTGCCGACGCACCTCCCTTATTCAGAATGAAGTTGGCATGCATGGCGGAAATCTCGGCACCCCCGATTTGATAGCCCTTTAACCCCGCGGCCTCGATAAGTCGTCCCGCGTGATCGCCAACTGGATTCTTGAAAACGGATCCAGTACTTGAGCCTCCCGGTTGATTCTTACGCAATAGCATGAATTCATCCATGCGTTTTAGAATTTGCTTTTCGAAAGCAGAGAACCCTTTCAACCGCACGGAAACAATAATTTCCGAGGTACTCTTGACGCGGCTATGGCGATAGGAGAAATCCATTTCTTCGGGCGAAAGCGAGACCAATGAACCGTCTTGCTTGAGAATCTGTACGTCCTCAACAATTTTGCTTATCCAGGTAGAACCCGTGCCGGCATTGCCGTAAACAGCCGCCCCGACGGTGCCGGGAATGCCCACAAGAAACTCCAGGCCCCCTACGCCCTTTACTGCCGCCTTCTTAGCCAGCAAGGCCAAATTCGTCCCGGAATCGGCGTCGACCGAAGGGCCACGGAAGACCAGTCGTTCCGCCCGGTTCAGAACGACTAAGCCGCGAATTCCTGCATCGGAAACGAGCACATTTGCGCCAAAACCTAGCACCGTGACGGGTTGGTGCGTTGCGTGGGCGCAACAAACCGCGGCAATCAGCTCTTTGGCCGCGTGGACTTCCACCAAGACGTCCGCGGGTCCTCCCGCTTTCCAATTACAATGGCGGGCCAAAGAGGCATCGGGCCGCACGCGGGCCTCCGGCAGGAAGTCGCATAGCCTGGCTTTAAGCAGGTCTTTTTCTGTTGCCATGACGTGAAATTAAAGTTTGGGAAAAGGCAGTCAGTAGAGTGGTTCCTTAAGGTAAAGAACAAGCAGATCATGAGGTGAGTTTTGAATGGTGCCCCTAGCAGGACTCGAACCTGCGACTCATGGTTTAGGAAACCACAGCTCTGTCCATACTGAGCTATAGGGGCAGTGCCTTCCACAACATGCTGAACATAACATCTGCGGAAAAATATGCAACAGAAAAATAATGC
>Ga0114931_10004526_pt1 | contig 17363 bp, 13 predicted proteins | sample 2SBtaG_FD_89579 | JGI IMG/M metagenome (GOLD analysis project Ga0114931, IMG submission 89579) | Deep subsurface microbial communities from Kolumbo volcano to uncover new lineages of life (NeLLi) - 2SBTROV14_V59a metaG | ecosystem: Environmental > Aquatic > Marine > Volcanic | place: Kolumbo...
ATTGAAAGAGAAAATAATTTCGGTTTATCAGAATCTATAATTTCCGGTGTCACAGAAGTCATAAATCAATTTGACAAAGTTATAGTATTAGAAGATGATTTGATTACTTCAAAATACTTTTTGAAATATATGAACGAAGCATTGGATAAGTACGAAAATGAAAATAAAGTGATGAGTATCCATGGTTATATATATCCTGTAAAGAGTAAATTACCTGAAACATTTTTTTTACGAGGTACAGACTGTTGGGGATGGGCTACCTGGAAAAACAGATGGCAAACATTTGAAAAAGACGGAAAGATATTACTTGACCAATTGAAAGAAAAAAAATTAGCTTACAGTTTTGATCACAACGGCACAACTAATAATATTAAAATGCTTAAAAAACAAATAGCCGGTAAAGTAGACTCATGGGCAATCAGATGGCACGCTTCGGCATTTCTTCAAAATAAATTAACTCTTTATCCGGGTAAATCATTAGTTAATAATATCGGTATGGGCGGAGACAGTACGCATTTGGGTAAAACATCAATTTATGTCACAACTCTATCCCAAGCACCCGTAAAATTAGATGACATTCCCGTTAAAGAGAATAAATTTGCAGGAAAGGAAATGGAAAAATTTTATTCATCCATTAAACCAAATTTTATAAAAAGATATTATAAAAAAATTAAATATTTATTGGGCTTTTAATAATGTATAATGTTGACGATCCTGATTATCAAGATAATAGAGATTATAATTACAAGGATACAAACAGTATTTACAGAGAAGAATATGATTTGATATTGAATATCATTTCTGAAAATTCGAAAGTTATTGACCTTGGCTGCGGTGACGGAACATTATTAAAAAAAATTATGGAAGAAAAAAAAGCAGTTTGTAAAGGCGTTGAATTATCCGAAAGTGGTGTTATCTCTTGCCGGGAAAAAGGTCTTGATGTAATAAAACATAAAATTGATAACAAATTACCTTTTGAAAATAATGCTTTTGACTTTTCTATTTGTAATGTGACTATTCAAATGGTTACCTATCCCGAAATTCTTTTGAGTGAAATGAAGAGAATATCAAAATATCAAATAATTTCATTTCCAAACTTTGCTTTTTATAAAAATAGATTAGAACTTTTATTCAAAGGAAAAATGCCCGGTAAAATGTTGTTTGGATATAAATGGTTTAATTCGGGACATATTCATCAATTATCAATTAAAGATTTTAAAGAACTTATAACTAAAACAGGTGATATGAAAATTATTCAACAAATCTTTGTGCCGCCAAAAAATAATATTCAAAAAATATTGATGAGAATCTCCCCAAATTTATTTCAATATATTCCTATCTTTGTCACTCAAAAGATAAAATAATAAAATGCTGAAACGACTCATAATTAAAGAACAGTTTGAACCCGGAATTTTAGGCATTTTTGTTAATCCGTTTTATTTAACAAGAAAAGCTCTTTTAAAAAATATTAAATTACTTGCTGATGAAATTAAAGGTAAAACGCTTGATGTAGGATGCGGAACAAAGCCCTATGAAAAATATTTTAATTCAACGGAATACATTGGGCTTGAAGTAGAAAACACAATTAACAAAGATGAGAAAAAAGTAGATATTTTTTATAAAGGCGATAAAATCCCTTTTCCCGACAAAGAGTTTGATTCTGTTATTACAAGTCAAGTTTTGGAACATGTTTTTAATCCGCAGCAATTTTTATCTGAAATAAACAGAGTTATAAAACCAAAATCAAAATTATTACTTACGGTTCCTTTTATCTGGGATGAACACGAGCAGCCCTTTGACTACGGCAGATATTCTTCCTTCGGACTTAAAGATTTGCTCGAGAAAAACGGATTCTTAATTATTAAACATATTAAGAGCTTAAATAATATTGCGGCAGTCTTTCAAATGTTTAACGCTTATATTTATAAAATTTCTGTTAAACATAAATTACTGAGACAAATGCTAACAATATTTGTAATGGCTCCGGCAAATATTTTAGCAATTATTTTTTCTTTGCTTTTACCTAAGAACAATGACTTATTTTTGGATAATGTTGTATTAGCAGAAAAGGTACGAGATGTATAATTTCTGCACATTGTTTGATACAAACTATCTCAGTCGCGGTGTAGCGCTTTACCGATCAATAGAAAATGTTTGCAAAGATTTTCATATTTACATTTTTGCGTTTGATAGTACCTGTTTTAATATTCTAAATAAAATGAATTTGAATAAAGCAACAATTATCAGCTTAACAGAATTTGAAGACGACAAACTACTTAAAGTTAAACCATCTCGGTCAAAAGCAGAATACTGCTGGACTTCAACATCTTCAACAATTCTTTACGTACTCAAAAAATATAATGTTGAAAGTTGTACTTACTTGGATGCTGATCTGTTTTTTTATTCTTCACCAAAACCAATATTTGATGAACTCGGAGATAAATCAATCCTTATAACTGAACATAGATACTCCCCACAATATGATAAATCAAAAAAAAGCGGAAAATATTGTGTGCAGTTTATAACATTTAAAAATGATGAATTTGGTTTATCAGCACTTAAATGGTGGAGAGAAAGATGTATTGAATGGTGTTATAATAGATTTGAGGATGGAAAATTTGGCGATCAACTTTATCTTGATGATTGGACAACAAGATTTGATGGTGTTCATGTCATGCAGAATCAAGGAGGTGGACTTGCAGCATGGAATGTTCAACAGTATGATTTTTATAAAAAAGATAATTCTTTTTTTTGTAAAGAAAAAAAATCCGGAAAAGATTTTGAAGTAATTTTTTATCATTTTCATTACTTAAGATTTTTTAAAAATGATATTATAGAATTAGGTAGAAGATATCTAAACAATGATGTTAAAAATTATTTTTATAAACCTTATATTTTATGTTTAGAAAAAATAGAGAAAGAAATATCACAAATTGATGATAAGATAATTGGAAATGAAAATCTAATATATTCCTTAAATTGGAAATCTCCTTTGATTTTTCTTTGGAGAAAAATTAGAGAAACATACAATATTTATAACAAAAATGAATTTCTAAAAAATTGAATGGCACATATAATTAACTTAGAGACATATTCAGATGAAAGAGGCAATTTAACCGTTATTGAACATCAGATTCCCTTTCCGATAAAAAGAATATTTTACATTTATGGAGTTGATAATTCTAAAAGAGGAGGACACAGACATAGAACAACTAGACAGGCTGCAGTTTGTCTTCACGGTAGCTGTGTAGTTTCAAATAATGACGGAATTAAAAAAGAAGATTTTATTTTAGACCATCCTCAAAAGTGTTTAATCCTCGAACCCGAAGATTGGCATGTAATGCATCACTTTACAAAAGATGCAGTATTTATGGTTTTTGCTTCCACAGAGTTTGATCCTAATGATTATATCTATGAGGAATATAAATGATAGAGTATGAAAATCTGGGAAAAGTAAATAAAAAATTTAGAGATGAATTACTACAAACATTTGAGAATGTTTTAGACAGCGGCTGGTTCATTCTAGGAAAAAATGTATCAGATTTTGAAAACAATTTTGCACAATATATAGGAACTAAAAGCTGTGTTGGCGTTGGCTCCGGATTAGACGCACTTACTCTTTCCGTTAAAACACTTAATTTAAAAAAAGACAGTGAAATAATTGTGCCTTCAAATACCTATATAGCAACTATACTTGCAATAATTCATTGCAATTTAAAACCGGTTTTAGTTGAGCCGGATATTAATACATATAATATTGACCCGTTAAAAATAGAAGAAAAGATAAATAATAAAACAAAAGCAATTCTCGTTGTTCATCTTTACGGTAAATCCTGTGAAATGACACCAATTCAAAATATTGCAGATAAATATAATCTGAAAATAGTTGAGGACTGTGCACAGTCGCATGGAGCAAAATACAAAAACAAAGCAACTGGATCTTTCGGGGATATGGCAGCATTTAGTTTTTATCCGACAAAAAATCTTGGAGCTTTTGGTGATGCCGGCTGCATTACAACAAACAATGATAATTACACACAAGTAATAAAACAACTACGTAATTATGGGTCTGATATAAAATATCAAAATGAACTTGCAGGGTTTAATTCCAGAATGGATGAAATACAGGCTGCATTACTAAAAGTAAAACTCAAACATTTAGATGAAATAAATTCCCATAAACGGAAACTTGCAGAAATTTATTTAGAAAATTTAAAAGATGACTTTATAAAACCTATTGTGGATAAAGATTACTACGATATTTATCATATTTTCTGTATAAGGCACCCTAAAAGAAATAACTTAAAAGAATATCTACTTAAAAATGAAATAAAAACAGAGATCCACTATCCAATTCCGCCATATAAACAGAATGCAACTAAGGGTTTGTGGAAAGAAGAGATATTCCCTATTTCAGATGAAATACACAATACTGTTTTAAGTCTGCCCTGCTCCTATGGACATACTGAAGATGAAATTTATAAAGTTATAGAAGTGATGAATAAATTTTAATCACATTATACTTTGCGGATCAACATCATACAACAATTTTACATCTTTAAAAATTGATTTTTGTTTAAAGGCTGTTACACTGTCCAAAATTGCTTTCCTTAAAATTGCTCCTCCCGGATCAGTTTCTTTTTCACTTTTTATTAATATTTGGAATCTATAATTTCTTTTTATCTTTGCAATTATTGCATATGTCGGTTTTGAAATATTCAACCACTTTTTATAAGTAATTAAATATTTATATAATTCTTCAATAGCTGCTTTTGCTTTTTTTTCATTTAAGTCTTTCACTTCAATAAGGGCCAGCCTTACAAATGGAGGATATTTTAATTTTCTCCTGTGAAAAATTTCATCATTATATAATCCCAAATAATCATGTCTTAATACTTTTTGTAATGTTGGATTTGAACTATTCTGTGTTTGAATTAACACTACCCCTTTTTTATCACTACGCCCTGCTCTGCCCGATACTTGAGTAAGTAATTGAAAGGTTCTCTCGTCTGCCCTAAAGTCAGGTAACCATAAACTAGTTTCTGCGGCTATGACACCAACCAAAGTTACTCTAGAAAAGTCCAATCCTTTTGATACCATTTGAGTTCCGACAAGAATATCAATTTGTCCGTTTCCGAACGCATACAAAATTTTGCTTAGTGAATTTTTTCTTGAAATAGAATCGGAATCTACCCTTCTAATTCTTGCGTTGGAAAAATAAAATTCCAATTCATCCTCAACTCTTTCCGTACCGGTACCAAAATATTTTATGGCAAGTGAGCCGCAATGTGTACAGGCATTTGGTAACTTTTTAATCAATCCGCAGTAATGACACTGAAGAATATTTTTATTAATATGATATACCAAAGGAACGGAACAATTTTCGCAAGTTTCAATCTCCGAACAATCTTCACAATAAACTTGAGTTGAAAAGCCTCGTCTATTTTGGAAAATTATCACTCCTTCATTCTTCTTCAGTCTTTCTTCTATTTCATCAAGCATTGTCCTTGAAAAAATATTTTCCATTCTGTTGGCTTTTTTTTCTGTTAAAACATTTACAAGTTTTATCACGGGAAGTTTAGCATTATCAACCCGCTCCTTTAATTCTAATAGTTTATACTTGCCGTTTTTAGCATTATACATACTTTCTATAGAAGGAGTAGCAGAACCTAATAAGATAGGACACTTATTAAATTTTGCCAACATTATAGCTGCGTCCCTTGCATTATATTTAGGAGTTGAATCAATTTGTTTATAGCTTGAATCGTGTTCTTCGTCAACAACTATAAATCCCAAATTTTTTAATGGAGCAAACAAAGCCGAACGTGCACCAATTACAACTTTTGCTTTTCCGTTCAGTATTTTCCTCCAACTATCGTATCTTTCGCCCAAAGACATTCTGCTGTGAATAACTGCAACATCATTTCCAAAATTGTTTTTTAGTCTGCTTGTTATTTGCGGAGTAAGTGAAATTTCAGGGACTAACAATAAAGCTGTTTTTTTTAGAGCAAGCGTTAATTTAATTAACTCAATATATACTTGAGTTTTTCCGCTACCTGTTACACCATGTAAAAGATAAATTTTGAATAATTTTCTCTTTAATGATTTCTCAACTGTTTTTATTATTTCCTCTTGAAATGATGTAAGGTTAAAGTTAATTGGTTTTTCAGAATATATTTCTTCGTATTTCCTTTCAACTTCTTTTTCAAATATTTCTATAAATCCTTTTTTTTGTAGCCCTTTAATTGATGACTGAGATGAATCTGTTTTTTTAAGAATATCCGCAACTGAAATATTTATATTTTTTTTATTGATAAGTTCAAGTATTATTTTCATCTGTTTGGGCGAGCGTCTTTCCAATTCAGGTAATATTGCATATACTTCAGATAAAGGTTTTATAAGTTTAACAAAGTTTACCTTTTTAATACTTACTTTTCCTTTGTCAATTTCTGTAATTACCGTTACAGCAGAATTTTCTTCCAATGAATTGATCGCAGAATAAATATTCTTTTTGCCTATAAGCTTTTGGAGATAAGAGAAAGAAATATCTTCACGGTTATAAAGTTCGGTAAGTATTTTTTCCTTAAGTGTATTTTTCCCCTTTTCGCCGGTTAGTATTTCTTCGCATACTTTTTGGTGAACCACAATTTTCTTTTTCGATTCAACATCCAATCCATAGGGAACACCTAATTTAAGTGCCTCCCCTAACGATGATAAATAATATTCCGAAAGCCATTTGTAAAATTTAATTGAAGTTTTATTAAAAATAGGTTTAACATCAAGTACATCTTGAATTTCTTTTATCACTCCTTTTACATCAGTTGTTTGGGATGTTTTTATTATAAACCCGGTTAAAACACGTTTACCGAAAGGTACGGCTACTCTTTTATATGGTAGGATATCACTTTCTAATTCTAACGGTACTTTGTATGTGAAAGCTTTGCGAAATGGAAGTGGAAAGACAACTTCAGCAAACATTTTTATTTCTTTTTATAATATGATGCTAACCCTTTAAAAGTTTTATTATTGAATCCGCTGGAATACATTTCAAATTTTAACTGTTTAAAATTTTTATCCCATAAAATTCTTTTATATTCTTTAGATACTATCATTTTACCGTTTGTTGAAATAAGACTGTCATCTAAAGCCAAGGTTAAATAATAAAATCCGTCTTCAAATCTTATCCCTTCAACTTTTTTAATATCTTTAAATTTATAAATAACCTTTCCGTTTAGTTGATGGCTTTTTACGGATAGTGAGCGGAGCGTAACAAATTTGCCATCTAATTTTAACTTGGCAATTAAACTTTTACTTTTTAGTGCATACACAAAAAGATTTTTTTTATCCTTTTCAAATTCTCTTTTACCAATTGCATTTGATTTTATATTATAAAAATTGACTGTAACTTCTCCGGTTGTTGGTGTCTGCAAATTAACAGTATAATTTATTCTTTCAGAGACCAAACAACCCGATAAGATAGTTATAAAGGTGACAAGAATTAAATAGTAAATAGTTTTTTTCATATCAATAATTTAAATATAAAAATTTTAATGCTTATCTGAAATTCCATATAATTAATATACAACTCTAATTTTTTATTAGCCAATAATAATTTTAAATTTTTACACATAGTTTCTTCCACTTAAAAAAATCCCAAGCATAGTAAGTTATGTCAATTTAATTGTTCTAATAGTAATGATAATATTAGTGTTCAATAACTGAGATCCTTTACAAAGATTATATTTTTTTTCAAATTTTTAGACAGATGTGTTTCTTAATTATATTTTTCTCAATTTTTAAGTACTTTAAATTTTAGGTAAATTTATAATTATTTTAAATTTTTTTAAGAAAAATGCATTACCCTTATTCAGATATAGAAAAAAAATGGCAGCGATACTGGGAAGACAATCAAGTATTTAAAACTGATTTTTCTAAAACCGAAAACAAACTTTACTGTCTGGTTATGTTTATTTATCCTTCCGGAGCGAAACTACACTGCGGACATTGGTATAATTATGCCCCAACAGATACATGGGCAAGATTTAAAAGATTAAAAGGCTTTAATATTTTTGAACCGATGGGATATGATGCCTTCGGCCTACCTGCAGAAAATTATGCTATTAAAACAGGCATTCACCCTTATGACAGTACTATGCAAAATATTAAGGATATAAGAAAACAGTTAAAACAAATTGGCTGTATGTACGATTGGGACTCTGAGTTAATGACTTGTGTACCGGAATATTATAAATGGAATCAATGGCTGTTCCTTCAATTATATAAAAAGGGATTAGCCTACAGAAAAAAAGCTCCCGTTAATTGGTGTACTTCCTGCCAAACCGTATTAGCTAATGAGCAAGTATTAAATGACGGAACTTGTGAAAGATGCGGAACCGAAGTTATACAAAAAAACTTAACACAGTGGTTTTTTAAAATTACTGAATATGCTGAACAATTACTTGATGATTTAGAAACAATAAACTGGCCTGATAAAACTAAATTAATGCAAAGAAATTGGATTGGAAAAAGTATCGGTGCAGAGATAACTTTTAATGTGGATGAAAGTGATGAGAAGATAACTGTATTTACTACCAGACCAGATACCTTGTTCGGTGCAACATATGTTGTGTTAGCTCCGGAACATCCTTTAGTTGATAAAATTATAAAAGAAAAAAATAAAAAATCGGTTGAAGAATATAGAAATTCGATAAAATCCTTAACCGAAATAGAAAGAACTTCAACCACAAAAGAAAAAACCGGAGTTCCCCTTGGCTCTTTTGCAATAAATCCCGCAAACGGAAAGAAAATTCCAATTTGGATATCAGATTACGCTTTACTTACTTACGGTACAGGATGTGTAATGGCTGTACCCGGACAGGACGAAAGAGATTGGGAGTTTGCAAGAAAATTTGATCTTCCAATCATCAGAACTGTTCAGCCACCGGAAGATTTTAATGGAGGTGCTTACTTGGGAGATGGTCCGGCCATAAATAGTGATTTTCTTAACGGATTAAATGTAAATGATTCAAAGGAAAAAACTATTGAATGGCTAGAAGAAAAAAAAACAGGTAAAAAAACAATAAAGTACAGGTTGAGGGATTGGTTAATTTCAAGACAAAGATATTGGGGAACACCTATACCTATTATTCATTGTCCTGAGTGTGGTGAGGTTCCTCTTACAGAAGATGAACTACCTCTTGAACTTCCTTATGATGTAGATTTTAAATCAGAAGGTGTTTCTCCTCTTGCAAGAAATGAAGAATTCATTAACGTTAAATGTCCTAAGTGTTGTAAAGATGCAAAAAGAGAAGCTGACACAATGGATACATTTGTAGATTCTTCCTGGTATTATTTAAGGTATTTCAACCCTCACCTTGAATCTGCAGCTATTGATAAAGAACTTGCAAACAATTGGACACCTGTTGATATGTATGTGGGCGGTGCTGAACACACAACCATGCATCTTTTATATTCAAGATTTATACATAAATTTTTAAGAGATATTGGACAAGTAAATTCCGATGAACCGTTTAAAAATTTGATTCATCAAGGCACAATTACAAACAACGGTGCAAAAATGAGTAAATCAAAAGGTAATGTTGTAAATCCTGATGAATTTATTAAAAGGTACGGCTCTGATGTATTTAGATTATACCTAATGTTTATGGGACCATACGAAATGGGCGGTGATTGGAGCGATAAAGGTATTACAGGTACAAATAGATTTGTACAGCGTTCATATGATTTATTTATTAACAATAAAAATGTTTTGAGTAATTGCCAACTAAAAGAAAAATATAACCTTGATTCTTTGAACGATTCGGAAAAAATTATTTACAAAAAAATAAATCAAACAATAAAAAAATATAAAACGGAAATTGACGCTTTCAGATTTAACACAGCCATAGCATCTTTAATGGAACTGTTAAATGATATAACTAAAAACTTTGTGAATTGTTCAAACGAATTAAAGGCATACACATTAAAAAGATTTGCAATTTTATTATCACCTGTAACTCCCCATTTGGGAGAGGAATGTTGGACTTTACTCGGGAATAAATCTTCTTTAATGGATAATCCGCTGTGGTTTGAAGCTGACACCGAAGCATTGAAAGAAGACACTGTAAATATTGCTGTTCAGGTTAACGGTAAATTACGTTCTACATTAACAGTTAATGCAAACAGCGAACAGCCGGAAGTTAAAGAACTAATCTTCCAAGATGAAAAGGTTGTTAGGCATACCGAAGGCAAAGAAATAATTAAAGAAATATTTGTGAAAAACAGAATTTATAATATTGTGGTAAAATAATATATGCTTGATTTAAAATTCATACGTGAAAATCCCGGGCTTGTTAAGCAGGGAATAATAAATAAAAATGAAACTGACAGAGTTGATGAACTTTTGGAATTAGACAAACAAAGAAGAAGTCTTATCACTCAAACAGAAGAATTAAAAGCTAAAAAAAATACCGTTTCTCAAGAAGTTGGAAAATTAAAAAAAGAAGGCAAGGATGCTTCTTCAATTATTACAGAAATGAAAGTTATTTCAGAAAGGACTAAAGAAATAGACGGTGAGCTTCATCAAATTGAAAGAAAACTTAACGACATTTTATATTACATTCCTAACCTTCCCCACTTGTCTGTTCCTGTCGGAAAAACAGTAGAAGATAATGTAGAAGTAAAGCAATGGTTACCCGAAGGATTCAGCTTTGAACAAAATGAAAATCCGCTCGATCATATTGAGCTCGGTAAAAAGTTAAACATACTTGATTTTGAAAGAGGAACAAAAATTTCAGGTTCCGGTTTCCCTCTTTATGTAGGTAAAGGTGCAACTCTTGAAAGAGCATTGATAAATTTAATGCTTGATACACATATTCATAATCATGGTTATGAAGAAGTATTCCCTCCCTTTTTAGTAAATCGTGCCTCGCTAATGGGTACAGGGCAAATACCCAAACTTGAAGAAGATATGTACTATATTGAAAAAGATGGACTGTATCCGATTCCTACTGCGGAAGTGCCTATAACAAATATGTACCGGGGAGAAATAATGAATGAAGAAAAACTCCCGTTAAAATATGTAGGCTTTTCATCCTGCTTTAGAAGAGAAGCAGGTTCTTACGGAAAAGAATCAAAAGGTTTTTTACGTGTTCACCAATTCAACAAGGTTGAAATGGTAAAATTTGTAAAGCCGGAAAACTCATATGATGAACTTGAAAAAATAGTAACCGATGCAGAAGACATTCTTCAATTATTGGAAATACCATACAGAGTGCTATTACTTTGCTCCGGTGATTTAAGCTTTGCAGCGGCTAAATGTTATGATATTGAAACCTGGTCACCGGCTGAGAACAAATGGTTGGAGGCTTCTTCTTGCAGCAACTTTGAAGATTTCCAGGGTAGAAGAGCAAACATAAGATTCAGAAATAAAGAGACAAAAAAATTAAACTTTGTTCACACACTTAACGGTTCCGGTTTAGCTACAAGTAGACTAATGGTTTCCTTATTAGAGAATTACCAAACCCCCGAAGGCAAAGTAATTGTTCCGAAAGCATTACAAAAATACACAGGTTTTAAAATAATCGGTTAGTCTAACATTCATACTATTTAACTTTTTTGCTTTCAATTATTAGAAAGTAAAATTTTATATGAAGAATTTATATACTTTAAAAAAATATTTTGTTCGTTATAAAAAGAAATTACTGTTCGGTATGCTTTTTATAATTCTTTCTAATTTAGGGACCGTTTATGTACCTTTGTTTTTAAAGGATGCAATTAACGGTCTACAAAATAATATCACTACAGAAAAACTATTAACTTATGCTTTACTCATAATCGGCTCATCCGCTTTTGCCGGACTTTTTAGATTTCTTATTAGACAAACAATTATAGTTGTGTCACGAGAAATTGAATTTGATTTGAGAAGTGATTTCTGGAAACACATTCAAAAATTACCCCTGCGTTATTTCCAAAATAACTCTACCGGTAATGTAATGGCCCACGCTACAAATGATATAAGTGCTGTAAGAATGTTTCTGGGTCCTGCCGTTATGTATTCTCTAGATACATCCGTAAGGCTTAGTATTGTTATTGGAATAATGCTTTCATTAAATGTTTCACTTACTCTTTATTCTCTGTTGCCGTTACCGTTGCTGTCTTATCTTGTTTACAAAGTCGGTAAAATCATACATTATAAGTTTACTAAGATTCAAGAAAAATTTTCTGATCTTACAACAAAAGCACAAGAAAATTTTTCAGGTATAAGGGTTATTAAATCCTATGTAAGAGAAGAAAACGAGATAAAAAATTTTAACGAGATGAGTAAAGAGTATCTTAAAAATAATATGAATTTGGTTAAGACACAGGCTTTGTTCCAACCATTATTATTTTTAATAACAGGTTTATCCGTTGTAATAATAATTTGGATTGGTGGAATGAAAGTAATCAATAATCAAATGAACCTTGGTGAGATAACAGCATTTATTGTTTACATTGGAATTTTAACTTGGCCAATAATTACAGTGGGTTGGGTTACAAATATAATACAGCAAGGTGAAGCAAGCATGAAAAGGCTTAACAAAATTTATGCTGAACCTTTTGAAATAACAGATTCGGAAAGAACAGACTATTCAATAAAAAATTTAGAAGGAGATATAGACTTTAAGAATGTTTCTTTCACTTATGGTAAACAATTACCACAAATTTTGGAAAAAATAAATTTAACTATTCCCAAAGGATCAACTCTGGCAATAATGGGTTATACGGGAAGCGGGAAAACATCATTGATTAATTTAATACCTAGATTATTTGATTGCACTGAAGGTAAAATACTTATAGGGGGAAAAGATATTAGGGAAATACCTCTTCAAACATTAAGAAATAATATAGGTCTTGTTCAGCAGGAAGCTTTTCTTTTTTCAGATACGATAAAAAACAACCTTGCTTACGGATTGGAAAAATACAACGAAGATAAGATAATTCAAGCTGCAAGAATTTCCCATTTGGAAGATGAAATAAATTCATTTCCTAAAGGTTTTGAAACCGTTATGGGCGAAAGAGGGATAACTCTCTCCGGTGGACAAAAGCAAAGAGTAAGTCTTGCCAGAGCATTGGCAACTGACCCACAAATTTTGATATTAGATGATTCTTTTTCTGCTGTAGATACAAATACGGAAGAAGAAATATTGAATAATTTAAAAAAAATCTCTTTTAACAGAACAACAATTATTATTAGTCACAGAATTTCTACAGTTAAAAATGCAGATAAAATAATTGTTTTAGATAATGCAAAAATTGCCGAAGAAGGAACTCACGATCAGTTGGTTTCTGCAGGAAGAATTTATGCCGAATTACATTACAAACAATTATTAGAAAAAGAATTGGAAGAAATTTAAAGTTTAAAAATGATTACCTATGGCTAACGATTACCAAAAAGACGAAGAAATATTAGGTAAAGCATATGATTCCAAGCTGATGAAACGGCTTTTGAAGTATGTTAAACCTTACAGAAAATATATTATTATTGCTATAATAATGAATATTGCTGTAGCAGTTCTTGGTCCTATTAGACCGTATCTTACAAAAATTGCAGTAGATAATGACATTGCCAATTCTGATTATCATGGTTTGTTGATAATTAGTTTACTTTTGTTAGCAATATTGTTGTTCCAATCTGTTATACAATATTTCCTTACTTATTTTATGCAGTATCTCGGTCAGAAAATTATATATGACCTTCGTTCACAATTGTTTACGCATATTCAAAAACTCTCACTCAAATTCTTTGATAAGACACCAATCGGTAGATTAGTTACAAGAGTAACAAATGATATTGAATCCCTTAACGCTCTTTTCTCATCGGGTATAGTTATGGTATTCAGTGACATTTTTAAAATAATCTGGATTTTGGTTTTTATGTTTTTCCTCGATGTTAAACTATCATTGGTAACATTATCTGTTTTACCATTTTTAATTTACGGCACCTTTTTATTTAGAAGAAAAGTTAGGGAAAGCTATAGAGATGTTCGTCTTTACCTGGCAAGATTAAATTCCTATATGCAAGAACATATTACCGGGATGAATGTTGTGCAAATTTTTAATAAAGAAAAATCCGAGCTCAACAAATTTTCTTCCATTAATAATGATTATAAAAAAGCAAATATTAAATCAATATTTTATTACGCAGTATTCTTTCCATCTGTAGAGTTAATAAGCTCTGTGGCAATAGGCCTTATAATTTGGTATGGAGGCGGGAAGGTTATTAGTTCAACAGTAACTATAGGTACTCTTTTTGCATTTATACAATTCGCAGAAATGTTCTTTAGACCAATAAGGGACTTATCAGAAAAGTATAATATTTTGCAAACTGCTATGGCTTCTTCAGAAAGAATATTTAAACTTTTAGATAATAAAACATTTATCAAAAATCCGGATAAATATACTGAGCTAAATTTCTTAAAAGGTAAAATAACATTTAAAGATGTTTGTTTTGAATATAAAAAAGATGAGCCTGTATTAAAAAACATTAATTTTAATATAAATCCAGGAGAATCAGTTGCAATTGTTGGTGCTACAGGTGCAGGTAAGACAAGTATTATAAATCTTCTAACAAGGTTTTATGATATAAATTCCGGTTCTATTTTAGTTGATGATATTGATATAAGAAAATTAAATAAGCGAGAATTACGAAAGCATATCTCAATTGTTCTTCAGGATGTTTTTCTTTTTTCAGGCACAATTAGTACTAATATAAGTATGGATAATTCTGAAATAACTGATGAGCAGATTAAAAAGGCTGCTGCACTTGTAGGTGCCGATAAATTTATTGAAGCACTTCCTAATAAATTCAATGAAATGGTAATGGAAAGAGGTTCAACACTTAGTGTAGGACAAAAACAATTGATTTCTTTTGCTAGAGCTTTGGCTTATAATCCACAAATACTTATTTTAGATGAAGCAACTTCAAGCGTTGATACCGAAACGGAAGCTTTAATACAAAAGGCTATTGAACGATTGCTTACAGGCAGAACGGCAATAGTAATTGCACATAGATTGTCAACTATACAAAAAGCAAATAAAATAATAGTAATGCACAAAGGTGAAATAAGGGAAACAGGAAATCATCAAGAGCTTCTTACTAAAAAAGGAATTTATTATAAACTATATCAATTACAATACAAAGACCAGGAAATAACTAAATCAGCATAAAATATTTTAAGGAAAATAGTTATGGAACAACATAAATTTATGACATTAGGCCGTCATATAATTGAAGGGGAGAAAATGCATCCAGAGGCTACTGGAGAACTATCCTATCTTTTACGAGATCTTGCAATGGCTGCAAAAGTAATATCACTTGAAGTAAATAAAGCGGGTTTGGTAGATATTCTTGGATTTACAGGTAATAATAATGTACACGGTGAACAAGTTAAAAAACTAGATATATATGCCCACGATATGATGATAAGGGCAATGGATCACGGAGGACATCTATGCGTTATGGCTTCTGAAGAGGAAGCCAAAATAATTCACATTCCTAAACAACATAAAGTTGGTAAGTATGTACTTTTATTTGATCCGCTTGACGGCTCTTCTAACATTGATGCAAACGTAAGCATTGGTACTATTTTTTCTATTTATAAACGTGTTTCACCTGAAGATACACCAGGTACTTTAGAAGATTGTCAACAACAAGGAATAAAACAAGTAGCTGCAGGTTATGTTGTATATGGTTCAAGTACAATTTTGGTTTATACAGCCGGACATGGTGTTCATGCATTTACTCTTGACCCTTCTTTTGGTGAATTTCTACTATCTCATGAAAACATTCAAATTCCTAAAAAATCAAAATTATATAGTATAAATGAAGGAAACTATTTATACTGGCACAAAGGGTTAAAGAATTACATCAAATATCTTCAGGAGGAAGATAAAGAAACTGAAAGGCCTTATTCATCAAGATATATCGGGTCTATGGTTGCAGACATACACCGCAATTTATTGTACGGCGGTATATTTATGTATCCTGCTGATTCCAGACATCCTAACGGAAAATTAAGATTGATGTATGAATGCAATCCTATGGCTTTTATAATTGAAAGTGCCGGAGGAAGAGCAACTAACGGTAAAAAAAGAATTTTAGAAATTGTACCTGAAAAACTTCATCAAAGAGTTCCTATTTTTTGTGGAAGTGAAGAAGATGTGAAAATGGTTGAAAAATTTATGGCGGAAGCAGAAGTTGAAAATTAAGTATCTTAAGTTTTTATATAATACTGTTAGTTAAAAGTGTAAATAAATTCATTTACCCTACTTTTTTTACCATAGAAACTTTTTCGTTTAATTTTATAGCCAATTCTTTTTCTGAAATTCCTTTAATTTTAATTTTTGTTGTTTCTACCAAAATTTCGGGTGCATCTCCCTCTCCATTTACATATTTGTAAAGACAAAAAGCAAGTCTGTTTCTATCATTTGGTACGGGTATATTATCTTTAAATTCGTCAACAATGGTATAAACTTGTTTTTCAATCGCTAAACTTTTTTGTGTCTCTTCCATAAATATTCTCAATAATTTTTATTTTAAAATTAAATTAGAAAATCATTAACTGCAATTTACAATAATTAATAATGAAATTTCTTAATTGTTCCAAAGGAATGTTCAATCTATCTTATGAAAAGTCTGTCTCAAAAGTGAATCAAACGATTTAACTTATTAACTTTAAATAATATATATTTTATGTTTAATTTTTCAGTAATTAACAAAATAGAATTTGATAGATTTACTTAAAGATAAAAACAAAATTCTAATTATCAGACTCAGCTCTTTGGGTGATATTCTTCTAACTACGCCGCTTATTCGTTCAATAAAAAAACAGTACTCAAAAATAAATATTGACTTTCTCTTAAAAGAACAATTTCAAGATACTTTGTTCTATAACAAATATATAACAAGTTTGTATTTATATGAAAAAGATGAAGGTAAATTACTATCAAATAATTACGATTTAATTATTGATCTGCAAAACAATTTTAGATCGAGAAAAATTACAAAAATTCTAAAAAAAACATCCATCAAATTCAACAAACATAATTTTGATAAATTTTTACTCGTTCATTTTAAACTAAATAGACTTAATTCTTTACCTCAAATTCCCATAAGATATTCAAATACTATCTCTAACTTTAATTTAGACAATAACGGTTTGGATTTATTTCTACCAGGTAAACTCAATTCTAATTTTACTGATAAAAAAAAATACATAGGCTTTGCACCTGGTAGCAAACATTATACAAAAATCTGGCCATTAGATTATTTTGTTAAATTAGGTAAACTGCTAAATCTAAATGGATATGAAATAGTTTTATTA
>Ga0114931_10004527_pt1 | contig 17361 bp, 15 predicted proteins | sample 2SBtaG_FD_89579 | JGI IMG/M metagenome (GOLD analysis project Ga0114931, IMG submission 89579) | Deep subsurface microbial communities from Kolumbo volcano to uncover new lineages of life (NeLLi) - 2SBTROV14_V59a metaG | ecosystem: Environmental > Aquatic > Marine > Volcanic | place: Kolumbo...
ATGATGCAGCGGATGCCATGTTCCTCGAGAATCGAACGCATCAGGCCCACCAGCATACGATCATCGGCGCTGAACACCCTTTTCACAGAACGCCTGCCTCCACCGGGCCGCTCATTTTCTGCGGCCCACCGTCACTGCCGCCCGAGCCATGCACAGATACGGGCCACGATCGTGTGTACGCTGCCGCGATCCGTGTCGACCACCAGATCCGCAACCTCCAGATAGAGCGGCTCGCGACGCTCGAGGAGTTCCTGCAAGGTCCGCCGCGGATCCGCAGTCTGCAGCAAGGGTCGATTGTGATCATGCGAGGTCCGCCGCAATTGAGACTCCACTGAGGCCCTCAGATATACGGTGAGACCGCGGGCCTTCAGCCACCGCCGGTTGGCCTCGTCGAGTATGGCCCCGCCCCCCGTGGCCAGCACGATGCCGTCGAGCCCGGTCAACTCATCGAGGATGGCGCGCTCCCGTACTCGGAACCCTGTCTCCCCCTCAAACTCGAAGATCGTGGGGATATCCACCCCTGTGCGCCTCTCCAACTCCCGGTCGCTGTCCCAGAAGGGACGCTTGAGGCGCCGCGCCAGCTGCCGCCCGATCGAGCTCTTGCCAGCGCCCATCGGCCCGATAAGAAACAGGTTTTCCTTCATGAACGGTCAGGCCAAGATCTTCCTGGCCACGCCGCCGGTGCCCGGTCGGTTGGTCTCACCGGGCCCGCGCCCGAGGAGTCGGTCGGCAGTGAGGGGACACTCAGGTGATTTCCGTCAAGGGACATGCCAGCCTGCCTGGAGTCTGCGGTGGCCGCGCCACACCCAAGCCATGCTGAATGGTCACGCGCAACCTTCGCTCATCGATAAAAAAGGGATTCAGGTGCCGAAGATACCACAGTTGAGCCACCCGGAAAGGGGGCGGCGTGCGCTGCCCCTGGCGTGCCCGGACCCAGCGCCACTATCGACTGGACCGCGTTTCCCCGTCGGTTCGTCCAACCGGGTGCCCACGAGAGCGATCGGGGTGGATGGCGCGGACCCTTCGAGGGGGGCACAGGCGCGACCGAAGCCCTCCAACGCCCCCGCCCGGATGGGGGACTGAGCAGAGGCGGCCCTATTGCGCCAAGGTCAGATTTTCGCTGATGATCTTGGGGGTGATGAAGATCAACAGCTCGGACTTCTCCTGTTTGGTACTGTCGGTCCTGAACAGGCGGCCGATCAGGGGCAGATCACCGAGGAAGGGCACACTCTTCGAGGCATCCTGGTTGTTCGTATCGTAGATTCCCCCGAGTACGACGGTCTGCCCATTGTCCACCAGTACCTGGGTCACCACAGAACGGGTATCGACACTCGGAATACCATTGAAGATCTGCCCTACGTTGTCGTTCTTCACCGCCAGGTCCATGAACACCCGGTTATCCGGTGTGATCTGGGGCGTCACCTCCAGACTCAAGACGGCCTTCTTGAAAGAGGTCGAGGTGGCGCCACTTGAGGAGGCCTCCTGGTAGGGGATCTCGGTGCCCCGCTCGATCAGCGCCTTGGTCTGATTCGAGGTGATCACGCGCGGCGTGGACACGATCTCCACCCTGGATTCCGCCTGCGCCGCGGATAGCTCCAGTTCGACCAGGTATCCCAGCGGCAGTTTGGCCAGGGCCAGACCGAAGGTGCCTGCCGGATCCACTGCCGGCAGATTGACGTTGAGGCTGTCGTTCAGGCTCAACGGATTCCCGTTGAGTATATCGGTGGTCCCGTTCAGGTTACCCGTGGCCACGGCTCCCCGCTTCCCTTCGCCCCCCCGCCGCGGGCTGGTCCCGTCTTTGGTCACCCCAAAGCGGACCCCCAGCTCCTTGGAGAAGTTGTCCTGGGCGATGACGATTCGTGATTCGATCAATACCTGCCGGACCGGAACGTCCAGGCGTTTGACCAGCTCCCGGATCTCGGCGAGGCGCCGAGCCGCATCCTGGATCAGGAGGGTGTTGGTCCGCACGTCCACCGTCACGTTGCCGCGCTCGCCAAGCAGTGAGTTCTCAGGGGCCTTCAACAGACCCGCCAGATCCGTGGCTCGTGCGTAGTTGACCTGGATGAACTCCGTGCGCAGAGGCTCCAGTTCCTGGACCTGCTTCTTGGACTCGAGCTCCAGTTTCTCACGGGCGGCGATCTCGTCGGCTGGGGCAATCAACAGTACGTTGCCTGTCTTGCGCATCGCCAGGCCCCTGGTCTTGAGGATGATGTCCAGTGCCTGATCCCACGGGACGTTCTTGAGCCGCAGCGTCAGGTTCCCGGAGACCGAGTCGCTCACCACCAGATTCAGCCCGGTAAAATCGGCAATCAGCTGCAAGACGGCGCGGGTCTCGATGTCCTGGAAGTTCAGCGACAGACGCTCACCGGTGAACGCCTTCTTTTTCTGCTCCCTGCGGGCCTGGGTGCTGACCTTCTGCACCTCCAGGGTAAAGACATTGTCGGCCTGGTAGGCCAGATACTCGTAGTTGCCATGGGGGGTGATCACGATCTCGGCATTGGACCCGCGCGCATAGGCGTCCACCGCCACCACCGGGGTCGCGAAATCGGTGACATCCAGGCGCCGTTGCAGTTTCTGCGGGAGCCCGGCGTTGTGCACCTCCACAACGATCTTGCCACCCTCCTCCCGGACATTGACGGGGATCCCCGGATCGGAGAGACCGATGATCACCTGTCCCTGGCCATCCACCCCACGACGGAAGTCTATGTTGGTGATCTCGGGGGCCGCCTTGGAAAATCGGGTGGAGGCCGTACGGACTGTCTCGAAACCCGAATGCCTTCTTGCGGGCGCGATCGCCGCCGAGACCGGATTATTCAAGGTCACCACGACGGAGTCGCCCGAGGTGTCGAGCCCATAGCCCACCAGCTCGACCAGGTTGATCACCACCCGGGTATGTCCCTTGGCCTCTGCGGTACTCACGCTGCGGACCATGCCGACCCCGATGTCCTGGAAGCGCTTCTTGAGGCCATTGCGGGTATTGGGAAAATCGAGAGAGATCCGGGCCGGATTCTCGATCGTAAACGCCTTGGGAGGGGGCGGCGGACCATCGAACTGCAGCCTCAACTGAACACCTTCCCCGGAGAGGACCGAGTAGGACACGGACTTGAGTGTCCGTTCGGAAGCGGCGTCGACCCTTCCTCCGATGACAGCGAGGACGATCACGAGTGACAACGTTATCAGCCACCTCAGACCAGAGGGGTCCATCCCGAGGCCTGTCAGCTCGGAAGTCAGGGATCGTTTGCTATATTCCATTCCAGCCCCATGCATGTTGTCCGTCCTTTGTGAGGTGCCTGTCGAACTCAGGGGCGATCCACCGCGCCGGCGGGAGAGGCGCCGGGCCCGGCGGGGGGGGTACGACACCGGCCGCTTCCCCATCCCGCTCGTAGTGATCGCCTGAATCCTGCAGACTCCCAGGAACCCGTCCGCCTCAGGCGCGACGGGTAGTTTGAGCTGCGCTCACGATCAGCGCCTGGCCGTGGACTCGCTCATGGCCACAGAGGCCTCCTTCTTGCGCCAGCCACCGAAACCGTCGGGCACGATCTCCGTGAGCTTCACCGCGCTCTGCGAGATACCCTTGATCTCGCCGAAGTTCTGCCCCATGTGATTGCCCAGCGTGACCCGTTGTATCGTCGAGTCGGGTGTCTTGATCAGGGCCCATAGTGTCTGATTCTGCTCCAGGGTCCCCACCATGCGCAGCGTATCCAGGGGAAAGGATTCCAGATATTCCGGGGTTCGATTCTGGTCTGGACTGAGCCCTTGATTGACCGGGTGGCGGGTGTCGGCCACCGCACTCGAGATCACACTGCTGTCGAAGGGATCACGAAGCCCCACGTCGTGGTATTCGAATTTCCGATAGGGCTTGGCCTCCGGAATGGGCTGTACCGGCGCCGCCTTACGTGCCTTGACCTCGTTGACATAGTGCTCCAGGTCTCCCATCCCCTTCTGGCACCCGGTCAGTCCGCCCCCGAAGACACTGACAACGAAGATCAGGCCTGCGACCCGGTGTCGTGACGCCGGATATCTCGACATCGCCCTATTCCTCATCGTCCAGGTAACGATAGGCCTTGGCCGTCGCAGACATGGTCATGGACTGGCCGCTCTTCCCCGGGGTCAGCGTGATATTGTGCAAGGTCACGATACGCGGCAGCGCCGCGATCCCGCTGGCGAAGACGCCAAACTGGTGGTAGTTGCCCTTGAGCCTGAGGACGATCGGTTTCTCTGCATAGAAGTCCTTGCGAATCTCTGACCCCGGCTTGAACAGGTCGATCTCCAGCCCGCTGGCGAGTCCGGTCTGGGAGATATCCACGATGAGTCCCGGGATCTCGGTCTTACTGGGAAGCTGGCGCAGCAGGCTGCCGAAGGTGCGTCGCATCTCCTCGAGCTGCTCCTTGTAGATATCCAGATTCGCCGCCTTTCTTTGCTTGACCTCGAAGGTCCGCTTCAGCTCACCCTCCTTCGCCCCAATCTTCTCCAGGGCGGCGAGCTGGGCCTGGGTATCGAAGTAATAGCCGGCGCCCGCAAGCACGCTGCAGATCAGGATGATCGCACCGATCTTGATCGGCAGCGGCGCCGTACCCAGATCCCTCAGGTCGAGGTTGTTGATGTCAGCCAGGTTCATCCCTTTCCATCCTCTGTCGAGGCCTGCGCGTTCTTGGGCGCCGTGAGTCTGGCCTCGAGCTTGAATTCACTGATCCGAAGCGGACCCGACTCCCGGGTCTGAATCACATTCAGCGTGGCATTGCTCATCCAGTCACTGGCATCGATATTGCGCATATAGGCCGAGACCCTGGCATTGGATTCCGCCTTGCCGGTGATGACCAGCCGGTCACCGATCTGCTTCACACCCGTCAGGTAGGTCCCGTCGGGGAGCGTCTTGACCAGTTCGTCAAACAGGTGAACGATCCCTGGGCGTGTCACCTGCAGGTCCTCGATCACACGCATCCGTTCCAGCAGGGCCTTTTTCGTGGATTCGAGTTTCCTGATCTCCTTGATTCGCTGATCCAGCACCCGGATCTCGTTTTCGAGAAACTGATTGCGGCGGTTCTGATATTCGATCAGGCCATTGATGTGGATATGCACGAACCCGACCAGAACGGCGGTCAAGGCGACCGCGAAGACCCCAAGCGAGAGGAATTCCTTCTGCTTCTCCTTGCGCAGCGCCTCACGCCACGGCAGCAGGTTTATACGGGCCATGTCAGTCGAATCCTCTCAGGGCCAGCCCACAGGCGATCAACAGCGATGAGGCATCGCTGTTCAGCTTCTCTGCGTTCACGCGTGACCCCAGGGACATAAAACCAAAGGGATTGGCTATTGAGGTGGGGGTGGACAGGCGGGATTCGATGAGCTCGTCCACGCCCGGTATGGCGGCACAGCCCCCCGCCACGACCACGTGGTCCACACTGGAGTGTTGACTGGCGGAATAGAAGAATTGAAGGAAACGGTTCGCCTGCTGGACGATCGTCTCCTTGAAGGGAACGAGTACCTCGGTCACATAGTTCTCCGGCAGCTGCCCGTTCTTTTTGGCCAGACCGGCCTCCTCATAGGACAGGCCATACCGGCGCATGACCTCTTCGGTCAGCTGCTTGCCGCCGAAGGGTTGCTCGCGGGTATAGATGAGCTGACCGTTGCTGACGACGTCCAGGCTCGTCATCGTCGATCCGACGTCGAGAATCGCCACCAGCCGCTCCGAATCGGCCTCGCTGGCGCCCTCCATCACCTGCGTGTAGGCGGTCTCCACGGCGTAGGGTTCGACGTCCATTACCTTGGGCACCAGACCGGCAATCTCCGCGGCCGCGATCCTCATGTCCACGTTCTCGCTGCGCGAGGCGGCCAGAAGCACATCCATCGTCTCGGGGTTCCCCTCCGAGGGTCCCAGGACATTGAAATCGAGATTGACCTCCTCCAGCGAATAGGGGATGTACTGATCGGCCTCCAGCTGTACCTGAGCCTCCATCTCGTCCTCGCTCAGCGCTGCGGGCATGGTGATCACCTTGGTGATCACCGCCGATCCCGGCACGGCCATCGCACAGGCCTTGGTCTTGCTCCCTGCCCGCTTCACCGCCTTACGGATGGTCTCACCGACCGCATCCACATCGGCAATCGTCTTTTCTTGGACGCTGTTGGCCGGCAGGGGTTCCACTGCGTAGCCCTCGACACGATAACCCGCACCGTTCTTCACCAGCTCCAGGACCTTCACCGAGGTAGAGCTTAGATCAAGCCCCACTAGCGGGGCATTCTTGCGTCTGAGGGTAAGCACAGTAATTGGATCAGGAAGCAGTCTGACGTTTTGTCTATAATGGCGTGCCTGGCGTATCCACCCGGGCCGGGACTGAACCGTCCGAGGGATTCCGACTCTAAGCAGTGGGTCCGGAAAACCAGAAGCGGCAAGGTCCTATTCAACTCATGTTATTCTAGCCTCAATGTCCCTACTACAGAAGACAGCCCGAGCCGGCTTGGTCGCGTTTTTCATACTATCCATCATAGGGGTGCTCATCGCCGGCGGCGCCTACCTCTATCTCGCGCCCTCACTGCCCAGCGTATCCGTGCTCAAAGATGTCCGCCTGCAGATCCCCCTGAGGATCTACACGCGGCAGGGTGATCTGATCTCAGAATATGGGGAGAAGCGGCGCAAGCCATTGAATATCGAGGACGTCCCTCCGCGGGTTCAGGAGGCCTTTCTCGCTGCTGAAGACGATCGTTTCTTCAGTCACCCGGGGGTGGACTATCAGGGCATCCTGCGTGCCGCCGTGCACCTGGCGCGGACGGGTGAGAAGACCCAGGGCGGCAGCACCATCACCATGCAGGTCGCGCGCAACTTCTTCCTGACCCGGGAGCGGACCTATATACGCAAGCTCAAGGAGGTCTTCCTGGCCCTGAAGATGGAGCAGGAACTGAGCAAGCAAGAGATACTGGAGCTGTATCTGAACAAGATCTATCTGGGAAATCGTGCCTATGGGATCGGCGCGGCCGCCGAGGTCTACTATGGGAAGGAGGTCGCAGACCTCGACCTCCCCCAGATCGCGATGCTCGCAAGCCTTCCCAAGGCCCCGTCAACGACCAATCCGATCGCCGATCCCGGGCGCTCGCTCGAGCGCCGTAACTACGTCCTTTCGCGAATGCGGGAGCTGGGCTTTATCACCCCGCAAGAGTACCAGACGGCCGTCGCGACACCCCTCACCGCCAGTTACCACGGGCCCGGCTCGGAGATCGTGGTCCAGGCCCCTTATGTGGGCGAGATGGTACGCGCCGAGATGGTCTCGCGCCACGGTGACAAGGCCTACTCGGAGGGCTATCAGGTCTACACCACGATCGACTCCGCGCTGCAGGACGCCGCGAACAGGGCCGTCAACGAGGCACTGATCGGCTATGACAGACGCCATGGCTACCGTGGCCCGGAGGCCAGGATCGGAGAGGCGGAGCTGCAGACCCCCGGCGCCTGGCGGGCGGCCCTGGCACAGTATCGGGTGGTCGGGGAGGACCTCCAGCCCGCCGTGGTACTCGAGGTCGGCGACAAGGAGGCCCGAATCGGTCTCGACGGCGGGCAGCTCGTCACCCTCGACTGGGCCGCCATGTCATGGGCGCGCCCGTATATCGATGAGCGCCACGCCGGCCCGAAACCGAAGAAGGCCGGCAAGATCCTGGCCCGAGGCGATCTGGTGCGCGTACGTAAGGACGACAAGGGCCACTGGCAGCTGGCCCAGATCCCCATCGTCTCCGGTGCCCTGGTCTCCCTGTCGCCTCATGATGGCGCCATCATGGCGCTCAGCGGAGGATTCGACTTCCAGCTCTCCAAATTCAACCGGGTGACTCAGGCCAAGCGCCAACCTGGCTCCAACTTCAAGCCCTTTATCTATTCCGCCGCGCTCGAAAAGGGCTTTACCCCGGCGAGCATCATCAATGACGCCCCCATCGTGTTTCGTGACACCAATCTGGAGGGGACTTGGCGTCCACAGAACTACAGTGGTAAATTTTTCGGCCCCACCCGCCTGCGCGTCGCGCTGTCGAAGTCGAGGAACCTGGTCTCCATCCGCCTGCTCAAGGCGATCGGTGTCGACTATGCGCTCGACTACGTGGAGCGTTTTGGATTCGACAAGAGGCAACTGCCGAGAAATCTCTCCCTGGCCCTGGGCAGTGGGTCCGTCACCCCGTTGCAGCTGGCGCGGGGTTTCGCCATCTTCGCCAACAGCGGCTATCTGATCTCCCCCTACCTGATCGATCGTATCGAGAGGGCCAATGGAGAGACCCTATTCGAGGCCCGCCCGCCGGTCGCCTGCATCCCGCCGTGCGAGCACAGGCAGGGACCGCCAGAGGTCAGCGGCCCGGTGGCTGGCGCTCCGGCAGAGGACCCGGGTGCACCACCGCAGGCGCCGCGCACCGTCTCCGCCACGAACAGCTATCAGATCATCAGCATGATGAAAGACGTGATCCGCCACGGCACCGGTCGCAAGGCAAAGGTCCTGGGGCGCGGCGACCTGGCCGGGAAGACCGGCACCACCAATGATCAACGCGACGCCTGGTTCAGCGGCTACAACCCGGATATCGTGACCACGGTCTGGGTGGGCTTCGACGATCAGCGGCCCATGGGCAGGCGAGAGACCGGCGCAGTGGCTGCCCTGCCCATGTGGATAGCGTATATGAAGACGGCCCTGGAGCGCTTTCCGGAACACGATCTGCCACAACCGGAGGGCATGGTCACGGTACGGATCGATCCCGAGACCGGCCTGTTGGCGAGCGCAGGCGAAAAAGATGCGATATTCGAGACCTTCCGCGTAGAGGTGGCACCCAAGGTACCCTCCTACGCCGGCACAGGAAGGGGCTCGGGGCGCTCCCCGGCCACCGGGAGCCCCGACCAGTTGTTCTGATCCAGATGCCTCGCCGGGGCGCGTGGTGAAGGAGTCATCGGATGAGTCACCGCAGTGAAGAACAGGCGCGCAGCTGGGTCGCCCAGGAGGCGGCCCGGATCATGGTGGAAGAGGGCGTCAGGGACTACCAGCTCGCGAAACACAAGGCCATGAGTCGCCTCGGCCTGTCTGAACGCACCGTCCTGCCCCGCAATACGGAGATCGAGCAGGCCATCCGCAGCCACCGCGAACTCTTTTTTACCGAACAGGACCGACGACATGAGACGGGGCTGTGGAGGGCGGCCCTGTCCGCCATGCGCTTCCTCGATCCCTTCGACCCCAGGCTCGTCGGCCCCGTGCTGTCAGGGACAGCCGGACGGCATTCCGTGGTCAACCTGCACATCTATGCCGATGCCGTGGAAGAGGTCCTGTTTCACTTCATGGACGCACGAGTCCGGTTTCGGAGTATCGAACGAAGGTTGCGCTTCGGCAAGGAGGGCCCGGGTCTGTACCCCGGCGTGATGTTCGAAGACACCGGAGCGGAGGTCGAGGCCATCGTCCTGAGCTGGACGGACCAGCGCCGCGCGCCCCTCAGCACGGTCGACGGCAGACCGATGCGGCGCGCCGCTATCAGGGAGGTTGCGGGCCGGGTTCAAGGACTCGGGGAGTGACACGGGATACTCAATTCATGGACCGCATCGACCAGCGCGGCCACACTGTCCGGATCGATGTGGGGGTGGACCCCATGGCCGAGATTAAAGACATGCCCGGAGCCTGTTCCATAGCCCTCCAGGACCTCGGCCGCCTGTTCCCGGATCACGGCCGGTGAGGCATAGAGCACGCTGGGATCCAGGTTGCCCTGCAGCGCCACCTGGGCCCCGACTCTGCGTCGGGCATCGGCGATGTCGACCGTCCAGTCCAGACCCAGGGCGTCGCATCCCGTGGCCGCCATCTCCTCCAGCCACAGCCCGGCACCCTTGGTAAACAGAATGATGGGCACGCCCTGCGCCTGGTAGCGCTCAAGTCGCCTGACAATCCGGGCCATAGGCTCCAGCGAGTAACGCCGGTAGGTCGCCGGCGTCAGGACACCTCCCCAGGTGTCGAAGACCATGACTGCATTGACGCCCGCCTGGATCTGCGCCTCCAGATAGCCGGCGACACTGTCCGTCAGGATCTCGAGCAACTTCCACAGCAGGTGCGGCCGGTCATAGAGGAGCGCCTTCACCTGGGCAAACTCCTTGGTGGTGCCGCCCTCCACCATATAGGTGGCCAGGGTCCATGGGCTCCCGGAGAAACCCAGTAACGGCACCCGCCCGTCCAGTTCGCGCTGAATGAGGCGCACCGCGTCCATGACATAACCGAGGTCCTGCTCAGGATCAGGGACACCCAGGGCCTCGATGTCGTCCGCCGAGCGTACAGGCCTGTCGAACACCGGGCCCTCCCCTTCGGCGAAACGCAGGCCCAGCCCCATGGCGTCGGGGATGGTCAGGATATCGGAAAACAGGATGGAGGCATACAGTGGAAACCGCTCCAGAGGCTGAAGGGTCACCTCGCAGGCCAGCTCGGGGGTCTTGCACAGGGTCATGAAGTCACCAGCCCGAGCCCGGGTCTTTCGGTACTCTGGCAGATAACGTCCCGCCTGGCGCATGATCCATATGGGGGTCACGTCCACCGGCTCGCGGCGCAGGGCCCGCAACAGCCGATCGTTCTTCAACTGGGTCATCTGAACTCCAATGCCGGCATCCGGTGCAGGACCGATCCCTGGCGAAGAGGGCATCTAAGGTAAGGAACACAGCCATAGTATACCGCTGCCACCCGGGCATATCCGCAGCGGCGTCGCCCTGAGCCCCATACCAGGCACCAAGGCGACACTCGCGTCCCGGTGGCTTACTCCACCCCGCTGTCCTGGCGATCCGGCACACCGGCCTGGGGGGGTTGGATCTCCTGCCTGGGGACCAGATAGTAGGGCGGCTCGGGGGTGGGTATGAATGCAGAGGTCGGAAAGAAGGCCATGACGGTTGCCAGCACCAGGCCGACCGCGGCGATGCGCCCCTCCAGGCTGAAGACCTGTTCCAGGTCGGCCGGATTGTCCTTGCACCCGGACCAGAAGAACCGCTGCAGCCAGCGCAGGGCCATCGAGCCTGCGATCGCGATGGCGGTCATGATCAGGATGGTCGTCCCCAGACCGAGGCCGAAGAGCTGATCGAGGCGGAACACACCCCGGTAGTCGCTCATATAGAAGTCGCCCCAGACCGGAAAGAGGTCTCCGAACAGGAGACTGCCCACGAAGAAGCCGAGCACGAAGACCACGGCATCCAGCTTGCCGTTGACCACGGCCGCCATGGCGGTCCCCGGACAGTAGCCGCCGACGACCATGCCCACCCCGAAGAGCAGCCCGCCAACGGCCATCGGGGCCAGATAGGTCGGCAGGAAATAGACCTTGGAGATGTCGAGCACCCCCACCAGGGCGAGGCCCCACAGACCCAGCATGCCGGAGGCGATCGCCGTAAACATGGCGATAGGGACGGAGACCTCCTTGAGGTAGAAGACCCTGCCAATCCGTCGTCCGTCGGTAAACCCGGCATGGTACAGGCCAAAGCCGAAGACGAAACCGATCACCACGGCCAGCCCCAGGTTGACAGGTTCCGAAATCAGGCCATTCTTGGCCAGGGGTGCGATCAGATCCATTGCCTTCTTACAAAGTACGCGGCCCCGAAACCGCCAGCGAAGATACAGAGCATGAACACCCACGCCCCCACCGAGATCTCAGCGCCCCCGACCAGGGCCACGCCACTGGTGCAGCCTCTCGCCAGCCGAGCCGCAAAGCCGACCAATATCCCGCCTGCGAAGGCCAGCAGCAGCCGCCCGGACCTGGAGATTCTCGGCCCCCTGAGGACCTCCGCCCGCAGATCACTGCAACTCAGAGCCCCGGTGAAGCTTCCCAGCAGCAGGCCGCCCATGACGAACACCAGATAGTTGTCCAGGGGATTGCGACCCTGGGCGAAATAGCTTGCGAAATAGGCGCTCCTCTCCGTGAGTTCGGGCATCAGCCAGTGCTGGATCACCGCCACCAGCCGGGTCATGGCCCCGCTGAAGCCGATCCCTCGGCCCGAGATCACAAAGGCCAGCACCATAGCCAGCCCCAGTACCAGCCCGGCCAGGACGGGGGGCCAGATCCGGCACAGCCCGAACCTGTGGGAGGTCGTCACACGCCCGGGCGCACTCAATAGGGGATCGGGGGCGCCCAGGGCCAGTCGTAGCCCCCTTGTTCAAGGGCCTTCTCCCGCTCCTTCATCATCTTCTCCAGCTGCTGTTCCCTGGCTCGATTCCAGTCGCGCAGGGCCGCCCCCCAGGGGTCGCTCCAGCGATACCAGGCCTCGTCCGCGCGCTTCAACGCCTGGCGGCGTTGCTCCATCCACTTCTCCATCGCCCGCGCCTGCGGATCCATCCAGGCCTCCTCTGACTCCAATGCCTTACGCTCTGCCTCACGGCGTTTCTGCCACGCCTTGCGCAGGGCCTCATGCTGCCTGCGCATGGCCTCCATGGTCTGCCACTCCATCTGATCCCAGTAACCGAAGGGGCCTGCAAGGGGCCCGAAGGGCGCGGGACCCGCCTGGCCCTGGCCCCCTTCCTCTGACTTCTTGTCCTCCGCCGCCGCGCCGAGGGTCGTGCCCAGCGCCATGCCTACCGTCAACAGGATCGCCAAGAACCGAATCCTTCGCTGCCTTCTCATGAGCACCTCCTGAAGTGATCGCCTTCCGTTTGACAACGATTGCCCCGGGCATCCGCCCGATCCCAGATAGATCAGAGCCTGTCTAATCTATTTCACCCTGCCCCGCGCATATTGATCTGGATCAAATAGTGGTTCCGTCGGCCACAAAAAGGGGCGCCATTGGCGCCCCTCGGACCGATTGGCTGGACAGGGGCTATTTCCCCGCGATCTCCTCCAGCTTCTTTGCCCGGATGACCTGGCCGTCCAGACCCGATTCCTTGATACCCTTGCCATAGGCGACACTCATCAGGGTACTGTAGTAGGTGACCGGCATCTGGAACTTGGTGCCATATTTCTGGTTGATCTGATCCTGATAGACCTCCACGTTCATCTGGCAGACCGGACAGGGGGTCACGATCATCTCGGCCCCACCGTCATAGGCGGCCTCGATGATGTCCTTGATCAGGGCCTGGCTCTTTTCGGGTTCCGAGAAGGCCAGGGCGCCGCCACAGCAGGAGACCTTCTTGTCGTAGTCCTCCACCGGCTCGGCCCCCAGGGTCTCTACCAGCTTGTCCAGATACTTGGGGTTCTCGAAGGACTCCCCCTCGATGCCGAAGGGCCGGTTGGTCTGGCAGCCGACGTAGCCGGCGATCTTGACCCCCTCCAGGGGTTTGACCACGTGCTTGCCCAGATCGTCGTAGCCGAAGTCCTCGATCAGGACCTCGACCATGTGCCGGATCTTGTTCTCGTTCTTGAACTCCAGCCCCGCCTCGGCCAGCGCCTGATTGGCCTCCGCCATCAGCTCCTCGTCGTCACCCAGGCGCTCTGCGGTCTCCCGGGTCGCCAGCCAGCAGGCGGCACAGGTCGCCACCACGTCCTGACCCGGGTTGTGTTGCTCGGACAGCGCCAGATTCCGTGCCGACAGGGTCAGCCTCGGGAGCTCCCCACCGCCACAGTAGCCGATTGAGGCCGAACAGCAGTTCCAGTCCGGGATGGTGTTGAGCTTGATATCCAGCTCCTCACACATCGTCTCCACAGACTTCAGATAGTTGGACGACGAGGCCCCCTTCTGGGACGAGCAGCCCGGATAGAACGAATACTCTTTACGTGCCATGACACCTCTCCTCAGGCATTGGATGCGGGTGCGTTCGCGGCGAGCCGCGCATCCTCCAATTCTTGGGCCTTCCTGATCATCGCGTGAAAGCCATCCAGATCCTTGACCGTATGCCCCTTGACGATCTCCAGGGGATTCATGCGCTTGGTCTTGAGCATCCCCTGCCCCACCGGGGCCATCTTCAGGGCCGTCTTGACCCCCTCCCCGAAGCCATTCATGAAATAGAGCGACAGGCCCAGCTTGAGCTCATTGACCCGCCCCCCCTTCACCAGGTTGTCCCAGAACATCTGGGCGAACTTCAGGGTCGGCTGTTCCTTCGGGGCCAGGCCCAGGCGCTTGGCGTAGTGGGCCAAGCCATGCATAATATGGGTGATGGGCAGCTCACGGGGACAGCGGACGATACAGTTGTAGCACGAGGTACACATCCACATGGACGAGGAACTCAGCACCTCCTCACGCTTGTTGGCCCGGATCATCATGAACAGCTCCTGGGGCGGGTGCTCCCAATAGGGCCCCAGGGGACAGGAACCGGAGCAGACCCCGCACTGCATACACATCCGGACCCATTCACCCTCCTCGACCTCACCCGCAACCTCCTGCAGGAAGCTGTTGCGGTACTTCTCCACCATCTCGTTATTGGTTGCTGCGCTCACTGCCTGCCTCCTAGAACTTGAACGGGCTCAGACCGATCTTCTCGATGGTCGCTGCTATCTCGTTGATGAGCTGGGGCGCCCTCTGGATGTCGGTGATCGCCACCTCGTGGGTCGCCACGCGCTCGGTCTCGAGATTGAGCTGCTCTAGGGTGTCGTCGATCTTGCTCATGCGGTAGTGCGCCATCTCAGAGCCCTTCACGAAATGGCACTGATAGTCCACGCCCTTCTGACAACCCATCAGGACGACCCCGTCGTAGCCGCTGTTCAGCGCATCGGTCACCCAGATCGTGTTGACCGATCCCAGACAGCGCACCGGGACGATACGGACGAAGGCACTGTACTCAATGTGATTTTGAGCGGCCATATCCAGAGCGGGGTACGCATCGTTCTCACAGGCCAGCACCAGGATGCGCGGCTTCTCCTCGAACTCTTCAGGGACATCCACGGCCTTGATCTGCTGGCCGACGGTATCCACCGAGTAGTTGTCGAAGGAGATCACCCGCACCGGGCAGGCCCCCATGCAGGTCCCGCAGCGCCGACAGCGCGACTCGTTGAACTGGGGATAACGCTGCTCGTCCTCGTCGATGGCCCCGAAGGGGCACTCGACGGTACAGCGTTTGCACTGGGTGCACCCCTCTTTGCGAAACTCCGGAAAGCTCAGGTCACCGGAACGGGGATGGGCGGCGAGCCCCTTGCCCGCATTCTCGGCCTCCTGTATCGCCTTCATGGCCGCCCCGGTGGCGTCATCGCGGACCTGGATCAGGTCCATGGGGCGGCGCACCGGGCCGGCCGCATAGATCCCGGTCCGCCGCGTCTCATAGGGGAAACAGATGAAATGGGAGTCCGTGAATCCGTGCACCAGCTGGGGCAGATCCGTGCCCTGACGATAGTCCAGGTTCAGGATCGACTCCACCGGGACCACCGCAACCGGTTCGGCCTGGGTCTCGGCCTCCTCGTCATCGACGCCCTCAAGCTTCGCGACCTCGGCCTTCAGGGCGGCCTCCGGGTCGGGACCCGAATTGGCCACCAGGCCGGTGGCCAGGACCACCAGGTCGGTCGGGACCGTCATCTCCTCGTCCAGGATCAGGTCCTTCATGCGCACGCTCAGACCGCCGGCGGCCGGGATCACCTCGTTGACCACGCCCTTGGTGAAGACGATCCCCTTGTCCTGACCGCTGCGATAGAAGTCTTCGCCGCCGGCACCGGGGGTCCGCAGATCGGTGTAGACGATCGCGGTATCCACCTGCGGATTGCTGTCCTTGAAGTACATCGCCTGCTTGATGCTGGCGTTGCAGCAGAACCCCGAGCAATAGGGCAGATGGCCCGCCTTGTCGCTGCGTTGTCCCGCGCATTGCACGAAGATCACATCCCCGACTTCCTTGCTGTCTGAGGGGCGCTTGATCGGTCCCCCGTCGGCCGCCTTGACCAGTTCCTCGAGTTCCATCTGGGTGAGTACGTCCGGGCTCTTGCCATAGCCGAGTTCGGGCAGCTGACTGGCGTCATAGGGCCGGAATCCGCTGGCCTGCACGATGGCACCGAAGGTCTCGGTACGGGTACCACCGCTCTCTGTGGCGATGTCCACGGAGAAGCGCCCCGGGGCCCCGGAGGTACGGGTCACGGTGGCATGCGTATAGACCGTGATGTTCTCGTGGGCCTCGACCTCGGCCACCAGTTCCGGGACCCTGGTGTCCTCCGGGTCGGCATAGGGGGCGCGGGTGGGTATCCGCTTGTAGAGCCGGGCGGCGGCACCGCCGAGCTCGGGACTCTTCTCGACCAGGGTCGCCGCATAGCCGGCCTTGGCCGTCTCCAGGGCCGCCGTCAGGCCCGCATAGCCACCGCCCACGACCAGGACGTGTTTATTGAGGGTCTGCTGGCCGCTGGGATGGGGCACGTGCATGTGCCGGCTCTCGGCACAGGCCATACGCACGTAGTCGTTGGCCATCTCCTGGGTGGTCTCCTTCGCGTCCTCGGCGTCCGGACGCACCCAGATCACGCCCTCGCGCAGGTTGGCCCGGGACAGGGCCACGTTCTTGAAACCGAAGGCCTCGGTCTTGGCCCGCCGGGAACAGGCCGCGATGACCACGTGGTTGGCCTCCCCCGAGTCGATGTCCTGCTGGATCATCGCCACGCCCTCCGGGCTGCACAGCACATCGTGCTGTCTGGCGAAGGCGGCCTTGCCCTCGCGGGTGGCGATCATCTCCAGCTGATCGGTATCCAGCCGCTCTCCCAGACCACAGCCCTTACAAACATATGCACCTATCTTCATATCGCCTGCCATGAATCAACCCTCCGCTCTGGCGACGCGATTCACCACCTGCACGGCGCGCAACGCGGCCCCCGTAGCATTCTGAACCGACCGATTGACGTCCATTGCGTCCGAGGCGCAACCCGCGGCGAAGACACCGCCGTTCGCCTCGTCCAGCTCGATAAATCCCTCCCGGTTGACCACCACCTCCACGGGAAATGCGTCCTTGTCGACGCTGGGCTGCATACCGACTGCGAGGACCACCATATCGTGGGGATTCGCATAGCGGTGGTAGCCCTCGGTATCCACCCCCTGACACACCGGGTCCCCGGTTGCCTTGTCCTCATCGATGCGCGCGACCTTGGACTTCACGAAACTCACCTTCGGATCGGCCTGGACCTTCTTGTAGAAGTCCTCGAAACGGTCGATGGCCCGGATGTCGATGTAGTAGACCGTCACATCGGCCTCGTCCCCGAACCGCTCACGGACATACGTGGTCTGCTTGAGAGTCGCCATGCAGCAGATGCGTGAACAGTGGAGCAGGTGGTTCCGGTCGCGGGAGCCGGCACACTGGATGAAGGCGATGTTCTTGGCCTCCTTGCCGTCGGAGGGTCGCAGGATCCTGCCCTGCGTAGGACCGAAGGGATCCAGCATGCGCTCGAACTCGACGCTGCTGACCACGTTCGCGATGCGGTCGTGGCCGTAGGGCTGGATCTTGTCCGCATCATAGGGCTGCCACCCGGTGGCCCACACGATGGCGCCCACCTTGAGCTCCAGGATCTCCTCCTGCATCTCCA
>Ga0114931_10004528_pt1 | contig 17358 bp, 14 predicted proteins | sample 2SBtaG_FD_89579 | JGI IMG/M metagenome (GOLD analysis project Ga0114931, IMG submission 89579) | Deep subsurface microbial communities from Kolumbo volcano to uncover new lineages of life (NeLLi) - 2SBTROV14_V59a metaG | ecosystem: Environmental > Aquatic > Marine > Volcanic | place: Kolumbo...
GATCGCGATTTCAAATACGACGTTGTCGCGTCCCAATCTCAAAAGCGGCTTATCACGCGAACAGGGCGGACTGTCGGGACGGCCGCTGTTTCACCGATCAACCGTGATGCTGGCGCGGTTTTTCTTGGAGACCGGCGGGCGCATTCCCTTGATCGGGATCGGCGGTGTGGATTGCGGCGCACGCGCTTTTGAAAAGATCGAGGCCGGGGCCACGCTCATCCAACTCTACACGGGGCTTATTTATGAAGGCGTTGGGCTGATAAACGAGATCAAAACCGATCTTGCCCGGCGATGCCACGAAAAGGGCCTTGCTAATTATCAAGAAAGCATCGGATCGAAGTCCAGTGAATGGGCCCATAAGCCTCTTTCGGGCTGAGTTGATTGGGTGTGCTGGCAGCAAAGAAGTCCGTGTGCCGCTGCTGTAAACGCTTAAGCTTCGGTATCTTTTTTGCCTCGGCGCAAGAGGCCGAACGCGCGCGCGATCAACCAAATCGGGACAACGACCATAGCGCCCAGCACGATGTACCCCAAGACCCATTCAACTGACTTGAAACCCATGTCGTACAGGTGGCCCAGGATGATGTTGAGCTGATAGAATAGATTCTGAGGCGTAATGCCCAGCGTTGAAAGAACAATGCCGACCACCAGAGATAATAAAATCAAGCGTACGATCACGGCGATCGGACTGCCCCCAAGCAAAGTTTTGCGATCCATCGTCCCTCTCTTTCCCCCACGATTTCCACCGAACCTGTATTTTTCCTTGTCCCTTGCGATACGCGGCCAATCTACACATGTTTATAGTGATGGTGAGCCGGTATGAGGCGCTGGTTCCGGGCCAGCCTTGTGAGCACCATAACGGGGAGAAGGGGTAACGAACAACCGATACGGTTACGGAATTCTCATCCATATGCGATTTTATGGGAACCGATGTTGCTTCAACTAATGCGACTCAGTGCGTTTTTATGCTTATTGTTTATTTTTTGCATGTCTGGCTCAAGTGGGGAACATGAGCATGCTTGGTTTGAAACCAGAACGTCTGCACGTCACTGAATTGACAAATCTTGAGATTTCGATCTGCGGGAAATCGTTTGTCGCAGATATGTCCGGGGCGTTGTTCTGGCCCTCTGAGGGCGCGCTGATTGTCAGTGACCTCGATCTGGCCGCACTTGATACGGCATCATCGACAAATCCTGAAAATTTCGATCCTGGTCTCATGGCGAGCCAGGCTGGTGAGACACTCAATCGGCTCGCAAGTGTCATTGACAAGTACCAGGCTACTCGTGTCATCGCCTTGGGCAATGGTGTCTCCGGTTCTGGATCGGGCAGGCCTTCACATGTTGAAAATTCCGGAACGACCGGCCTTGCCCTTCACATTGATGAAGAAGATCTCAAGACCCTGTCTATTATGCAAAACCATTGCTCATGGATCTGGGTCTGCGATGGGATACCTGATGATCGTTGTTGCCAAGGCGGAGAGACACGCAAAAGTTTTTTTGCCGAAGGTTTGACGCTGTGTCACCGGCCAACGCCCGGACTTGCAACACATGAGATTGCCGGTGCCTTACGCCCAGCAGCCAGGGTGTCTCGATATGGTCACGAGCTTCGCCGGCCCTGTTTTATTGTTGACGGGTTACGCGCCATTCTACCTGCCTTCGCGACGTTTGCCGGCGGCCGGAATATTTTGGGTGATGATTTTGAGCCGATATTCGGGGCGCGCGGGATGGATGTCCTCATGCTCGGGCATGATGGCCTCTATTCCATTGCCCCAAGGCTGCTCATCCCTGATTAAGCGCCTTTGCCGAGGGCGCCCGCAACCATGACTTAAACTTGTCGCCTCGGATGTTCACCGATCAAACGGATTTGCGTCTGAAAACGGCTGATGCCGTTAGCCCGGCGATGGTGGCAAAAAAGACGGCCATCAGGCCATAAAATAGCGGGTAGTTGAAAGCCATGTCGTAAAGCCAACGCTGCAAACCTTCCCGGCGCAGCTCGACGTGGGACGTGAACTGGGCCAGAAGATTGCCATCGCGAAATAGATAGATGCTTGCTTTCAAAGGGCCGACGGGCACATCGGCCGGCAGATCGAAGGAAGAGCGAAACAAACTCTTGCCGATGAATTTCACGCCGTGATCCTGCTGCTGATAGAGATGTGCTTTGCGCTTCAAGCGGATAACCGCTTTCTGATATTGAGTGATTTCTTTACGAGAACGAATGCCCAACGCGTTGCGTGACAAGGTCATGTTGACGTGCTCGAAGCCGATTTGGTGGCGTTCAAGAACAGATCCATCGGCTATTTGAGAGATCGGGCGGGTCGAAGCCATCGTGTAATAACTGGGTGTGCTCTCGAAACGGAGCGAACCCAGGTTGATCCACAGACCGAAAACATTGGACTTTTTACGCACGATGAGAGGTTCGGACTTTCCTTCGACCGCGACGATGACATCATAGACGGACGGATCCGGCGCCAGAGGAAACGGCCTGTTGACGGCGCCAAAAATGACGATCTTGGTTCCGGAAAACCCGGAAGTGACCGCAATCGAGTGCGTGGAGACGTCCGCTTCAACGGTTTCCTTGCCGATATCGCGTACGATTTTTGGCTTAAGCGATGGGAGTTCCGGCTGCTGCTTGCGCATTTGCTCTTTGGGCCCGGCAAGCGCACCAGCTTCTTGTGAAACCATCGCCATGCCTAGAAGAAACAATCCAAGAAAGACCCTGGAAACACGCCTTTGCTCCTGTACCTTGAGACAAAATGGCGAATGATTCGAGCCGTCAAACAGATGATGAGATTTCGTCGTCCTGGTTGCGAGGATACGCATCAGTGTCCTCCCAACATGCGGCCAATGGAATAAAGTTCCTCAGGCGGGGCGATCAGATTCCAGGCGATACGCAGACATACAAGAAGCACGAGCCCGGCAAGCATGGCGCGCAGTTGTTCGCCGCGCAGTTTCTCGCTCGCTGCCGCGCCGAACTGGGCACCGATAACGCCTCCGATCATCAACACGAGAGCCAGAACGATATCCACGGCCTGGTTGGTCGTGGCGTGCAAAATGGCGGTAACGCCCGTGACAAAGACAATCTGAAACAGGGACGTGCCAACAACCACATTGGTGGGTATGCGAAGCAGATAAATCATCGCCGGCACCATGATGAATCCCCCGCCGACGCCCATGATGGCACCGAGAAAGCCAACGAAAGCGCCTATCATCAGCGGGGGAATGGCGCTGATGTAGAGTTTCGAGCGATGAAACCGAATCTTGAAGGGCAGGCCGTGAATCCAACTATGCTGGCCTGAAGAGCGGCCAAACACCGACTTGCCGGCATGGGCCTGGCGCATGGTGTTTAGGCTTTCGGTCAGCATCAAGGCTCCGATGATGCCTAAAAAGGTCACGTAGCTCAATGATACGAAAAGTTCAAACTGGCCGGCTTCGCGCAGGATCTTGACGATCTGAACGCCGATTAGCGAACCTACGATACCGCCGGCGAGGAGAACGACACCCATTTTTACGTCAACGTTCCTGCGCCGGTACTGCGCGATGGCGCCGGTTATGGAGGATGCCACGTTCTGGGCGGCCTGGGTACCCACTGCGACCACGGCAGGGATGCCCGAAAATATCAGCAGGGGTGTCATTAAAAACCCGGCGCCGACACCGAACATTCCCGAAAGAAAACCGACCGCGCACCCCATCCCCAGGAATACAAAGATGTTGACGGACATCTCGGCAATGGGAAGATAAAGGGTCATTTGTTTCGTTGGTCTCAAACGCTATTTTACGGGTGTCGAGCATGGATCTGGCCAGGAATGTGCCCGGCGCTTTTGCTCCTGCAGTGCAACAAACGAACCAATGCTCCCTTATAACGTGCGGGTCAATGGTGAGGCCCCGGTTTCATCAAGAACCGGTTATTCCCCCGATCACCGTGGTTGCGGGTCCACACTCAGCTCCCATTTGGACTGATATCACTGCTGTTCGATGCTGTTATGGGCTTTACGGGGGAGCGGGTGGATTACTTATAGGATATTATTGAAAACCGACAGGTGGGGGACTGATATAAAAGCAAAGAACCAAGGCTGGGACATGCCCAGCCTTGGTTCTGAATACCTCATCTATAATTGGAAAACGCCGGATTAGTTGGTGTAAGCGTTCGACGCCCTTGTCTTCCAGGCCTGGCCTGCGGCAAACGCGTCATTGGCCAGTTTGTCGGGGTTCTTCCGGCGCCATCCTTTAACCTGGGCTTTGGCTGTCAAGGCATCTGCCGTTGTGAGATTTTTTAATACAGCGTCACGCCTCTTAATGGCGTCGTTATCGCCCGAGCCTGCGGCCAGGGCATAGAATTTATAGGCGCTCTTCATGTCTTTCTTGACGCCCAGACCGTTCTCATAAAGGACGGCGAGGTTGTACTGGCTGTCAGCGAGACCGTATTTCGCGGCTTTGGAGAACCAGTTGGCTGCCGTTGCGTAGTCCGGGGCACCCTTGGTACGCCCTGCGCTTAAGACCGCAAGGTTGTGCATGGCCTTGGTGTTGCCCTGCTCGGCGGCGCGGCGATACCAGATGCGGGCGCGTGCGGTATCCTTTTTCACGCCCAAGCCACGCTCATAGAATGTTCCCAGACGATATTGAGATTGTGCAAAGCCTTTCGAGGCCGAACGGGCATACCATTTGACGGCCTTCTTGAAGTTCTGGTTCGTGCCTTTTCCGGCGGCAAGGCGTGTCGCCACTTCAAATTCGGCCGAGGGGTCGCCCTTTGCAGCGGCCAAACGCAGCGAAAAAGGGCCGACCGTGGAGGGGGGCAGATCGAGCTTTGAGCTTTTTTGGGCTGAAGTCTCCGATTCGCTTGGGTTTTGCGAGACGTGCAGCGCCGTTTTTTGTACGGGTGCTGGCTCACGTGCTGGCGTCTTTACAACAGCCGTTTGATATTCCGGCAGTAAAGATGAGGTTGTTGCCCTGGAGGCCGCATCACCGATTTTTAAAGACCAGTAGGCCATCGATCGCTGTTGGGCGAGACGGTCGAGATCGCGTTGTGTGACGGGTTTGTTGGGTGTTTGCAGGGTGAGCCCATCAAGATAGGCGACAGCTTCACGGCCGGGAGCCTGCAACCGGCCCAAGGTACGTGACCACGGCTCAATGATTTGAGAGCGATCACCCATGGGCCCGGTGCCTTTTTCCGGCGTCGTTTTAAACGGCGACTGGGTTGGAATATTCTCGCCTGCTGCTTTGGGAGACTGCCCTTGGGGGATCACCTCGGGGTTCGTTGACAGGTTTTTTGGGATCACCCGTTCGATGGCTTGGGGAGCCGGAATCTTGGGCGCGGTGCGCGGGATCATGAGCAGGATGCCCGAAGACGCGATCATCAAAATGAATGCGCCGATGAAGACCTTCTTGCGCGACATCCCGAAAATTTTCGAATCGGAAGCGTTTTCATAGTCCTGCCCGGCCTGTGGCCTGGCTGGGGTTGTCGCTTTTTTGCCGGAGGACTTGCCACCCAGAGAAAAGCCAAACAGTGAAAAACCTTTTGATTTCGGCTCTTGCTCGTTTAGCAAAGCAACCTCAGCAGCACGCTGTTCTATTTCAACCTTTGCCCTTTGCGCATCAACAATGAATTCCTGGCGTAAGCGGGCTACCGAGTTTCCAGAAGGAGATGAATGGTCGTTGTGAGCCGTCTGCCGGGCGGGGTTTAAGGGAGCGTTCCCGTGCGGGCCCATGTCCTGATGTTGCGGGACTTGTTCTGGATGCCCCGCGGGCGATGGGTTCATGGCTTCGCCGCTCATGGTGTTGGCTGTTGGCGTGCCCATGTCGGTTGGAGCATTGGAAGGATTTGCCGGCGTAGATCCATCGACAACGTTGTCATCGGCGCCGTTGTCGGTGTCGGCGAGAGTGTCTTTGCTATCGGTGAGTATCTGAGCCGAGGTAGCGGCTTCTTGAGAGAATGGCTCGAAGCCCTCATGACGATCGGCCGCCTGGGTGGCTGCCTCGATCGCCAAAACGCTCATGGCTTTCAGATCCTCAGCGGTTTCACCGGGTTCCTGAGCGTTGCGCGGGTCTAACCGGGAATGTTCTTGAGCGGGATCAAAGGGCTCAAATGCAGCAGGCACATAGTGCTCCGCTCCTTCTTCTCTCGAAGCGAGCGACGTCATATCCTCGTGCATATGCTGAGGTGCATCGGTAGGGTCCGTGAAATCCTGCGTACCGCAGTATCGAGAGCAGGGGCTATCGGCCCGGTCGAGGAGTTGCACCATCGCATCTTGCAAGGTGTCGAGAACACCCAACTGCTGGTCCTTGCCAGCACGCTGCTCCTCGATGAAGGACGTCAGCGTTTCCTGCAATTGGTTTAATTTTTCAGGATTTCCGGTGACGCCGTCACTGTTACTTGAGGCGTGACTGGCCACGTATTGCCCAATTGCCAGAGCCAGTTCGTCCTGATTGAATGAGCTGCCGCCTTGGGGTGCGAGCAGTGTCATCAGCCGGTCGTCGGATAAGCGATCCATCACGGCTTCAAGCTGCTTTTCCACGCTATCCAGGCGCGCCATCTGGTTTTCAACATGGGCGAAATGGGTTCGCAATTCCTCGATTTTGGCTTCTGCTGCCTTTAACCCATCAAGGTCGGCACGTGTCGCCAAGTCCGCAAGCGCGCCGGCGATGTCCTCCTGGAAGTGCGCAAAGCGTTCGCGAAGTACGTTTACGGGGTCTTGGGAACGAATGTCGACCAGCGTCTGCTCGATGCGCGTGGCAATCTGAGCGAAACGCTCTTCCAGCCAGGTGCTGTCAACCAGGACTTGGGATGGGTTTTCCGTGGGCGTATCTAAGCTGCGTGAGGTATTAATGTATTCTTCCCGGGGGAGCTCATCTGCTTGCTCATGGCCTTTGAACATTTCCTGTTCATAAACCTGCATCAAACGCTCGGCATCGTCGCTTGACCATAATTCAGTCGTGGACTTTGGAAGATCCGCTTCGGGTTTCGTCGTTGTTGATAAAGGTGCTTCATCGCGTGGCGTGTCGAGGTTGCCTGCCGGTGCCACGGAAGATGTCTCCACGGCGGCCTTGTTTGTCAGTTGCGAACGGATGGGAACCTCATCATCGCGGTTCTGCTCAGGTTCCTTATCGGCAGCGTTATCAACCCACAGGTCGGGCTCCATCGTCTCGTTGAAATCGTTCGAGGTGGGCATGTCTGTTGAATTAAATTCGTCTTGAAATTCGATGGGCTCTTGCTCTTCAGCATTCCACTGCGGTGTTGTTGCTTCGTTATTCCAGTCCTGTTGCCCTTTGAAAACGGCTTCGGAAGATGCTCTCGACGAAGATGTGGGTGAGCCGAATTGATCGGTTAGGTGGGCCAGATCATTTGCAACCCGATCAAGGGAGTGGGTGTCCGGCTCATCCCAATCCTCGGGGCTTTCGGGCTTGTCATCGAATGACAATACTTCTTCACCCGGGGACCTCTCCGGGAAATCCGCGGGGATCGAGGTGCCGGGGGAAGATGAAATCTCAGGTTGATCGTGAGTTTCCTCAGATTGGAATTTTTCGCGAACAGCCTGGGCGCCGAGTTCGAGCCGTTCCAGGCGCTCGGCAAGTTGTTCCAGTAACCGAGACTGCTGGCGGTGGGTGTCTTCGACCTGGGCCGAGATCAGTTGCAAGACGCTATCAAAGTCTGCGCTTTTTTGAGGATTATCGTTGTCCGTGTGATGATCCTTCGCATCTACGGCTCGTTTCTCTTGGTTACCCATCTCGTTCCCTATCCGGCCAAGGTCATCTTCAAAGCTCGGCTGCCAACGGCAACTCCACTTTGCGAGGAGGATCGGGCGAGAGGCTTCCCGCTTCAGATCGTGCCGAGCTGCAATTCGTTTTTTATCTGGTCCTAACGCGGCACGACTCAGAACCAACTTCGGCTAATCTGTCAGGGCGCAGTAAATGTTCGGTTAAACATCGTTCTAAACTGGAAAAACTTCTCTAAACCCAAGTTATACGGGGCTCTCGACTTGCATATGAGGCTCGGAAGATTCATATATTTCTAGAAAAATGGCCATTTTGATTCGCCCATGGAGGTATATTCTGAGCCTGTCTTCGAACCTGATTGGCCGTAGTCAACCGGTTTAAAGGTCTGGTGTTGCCAGGGAAAACTTTTTGCTTTCGACATAGTCGCGTGTGCGGGTTCAAGTTAGGATGGGTCGGGGCATTTGCAACTGTGCTTTCAACAAATGGCCTTGGAGGTCTATCGTGCGTTTGAAAAAGATTATTGCCGTTCTGGTTTTGACCCTCATTGGCTTTGGCGGGCCGGCCCTTGGTGCAAAGGAAGAGGGCGAACGCTTCAAAATGTCTAAGGCGAAAGATGGCTTTGTCCGGCTCGACACACAAACCGGGGCGATGTCGCTATGCACCCGAAGTGGTGAGGGGTGGTCATGTCTACCGATGACTGAAGATCAAAGATCGATCAGCGACGAGATTGCGCGGTTGCATAAGGAAAACGATGAACTCAAGGATGAGATCCGGCGTATGGAGGAAACGTTTGGTCTTGAGGCCCATGGTTCACAAGGGGGCAAGGACGATAAGGATGGCAAGGATGGAAAAGAAAGCCAGCCGGGAGACCAGGCCGATGCCCGCCCTGAAATCCGGCTCCCCGATGAGGAACAGGTGGATCAGGCAATCGACTACCTTGAACGAATGATTCGTAAATTCCGCGAACGTTTTGAAAAGTTCGGCGACAGGACGAAGCCTCGCTTCAAGCCGCATGGAAGTGAGGATGACCGTTCGGGAGATGGCACGCCGCTTTAAAAAATCTCATTGCTAATCTTAAACAGACCGATCAACGGTTTTTTGGTTTCTAAAGGCGATAATCCCTTGAGTGTGTCAGGACCTGGGTCGCGTGCGTTCCTTCAACTTCATCAAGCGAATCTCACGATCTTGAACAATCTCGCCGCCGGGCACCCTGATATCGCGAAGTAGTTCCAATATCTCGCGGGTGGGACTCACCGTTACCAAGCTTACGGCGATCAATGCCAGCGTGGCCAGCGGCAGAGCCAGGATACCTGCTAGAAACCCATCGATCCCATTTCCCCCGGCCTCGCTCGTCATAATCACAAGGACGGTTGTCACAAACCCCGTGACCAGGCTTGCAAAAGCGCCAAATTTGTTCGCCCGCTTCCACCAGATCGATGCGATCAGGACCGGAAACGTGCTGGAACCTGTCAGGATCAAAGCCCACAACAAGAGTTTCAAGGGATCGGTGGGAGCTATCAACACCACGGCCCCGGCGAACACCGCGACCGCGATCAAGAGCGCCTGGTTCGTCGTGCGTCGTGTCACATCCTTTGCAGGGCGCCAGCTCAGTCCGCTCACGATGTCTTCGGACATCAGGTTGGCCAATGTCGTCAGAGTTGCCGAAGCGGTCGCAAAGGCCGCCAGTATAATTCCTGAAGCCGCGAGATAGGCAAACGCCATCGGCAACCGAGCGGCTATGGGCAGGCTTATCAATATGCCATCGCGCTGGAACGCAATGGCCTTGGCGGTCAGTTGCACACCGGAATCCTGGACCTGGGCCAGACCCAGGGTGTTTAAATTCTGCATCCAATCCGGGGGGGTCTTTATGCCGGTTACAAGAGTGTCTAACACGATGTAACGCATGAACACGGCGATGGTTGCAACCGTTAGCATTGAGATGGCAAAGAAGAATGTCGCCCAACCGAGAGATTTACGCGCCTCATAGACACCCGGAGCGGTCGCAACGCGCGGGAGTAACCAAGGTGCGCTCGCCACGCCGGTGAAGATCGTCATTGTCGCAATGACGAACGCCAGCGGAGAAACAGAGTCAAACGGTTCTGCAAAGCGCTTGGTGAGGCTGTGAAAACCGTCCGAGGGCAGCTCAAAGGTCAGGCCGGATTGAAGGGTTGTTGGAAATGCCTGGACGGCCTCAAAACGGCCTATCTCACGCAGCACCGGGCCCTGGCTCAATTGCGGGATGGGAAGATAGCCCAGTAAAACCGCGACCACGGCTACGGGTATCAGAAGGGCTAGCAGGTCCACGATGGCGGACGCGACATTCGTCCAGGTCAGTGAACGAACGCCGCCGAGCAGGACACCCGCGACCACAATGAGGACAAGTATCGGCACCAACAGGGTTGCGGATTGTCCCGTGAACCAGGTGGCGGTTTTCAGGCCCACCTGGAGTTCGGCAACAAGTAACAGGAGCGTGGGGACAGCTAGAAGCGCGCCGGAAGTTACCCGCAAGACATGGCTGTTAAACCGGCGGCCGAGATAGGTGGGAATGGTGAAGGTTCCGAACTTGCGAAAGAAAGGTGCCAGCAGCACCGCCATGACAATGAAACCGGCGAGACCGGCGTTTACGATACACAGGGCATCAAAACCGATAAAAAAGAATGCGCCGCCCAGACTCACCAATCCGCTGGCTCCCAGAGCGGTGATGGCCAAGCCCAGGCCGCAATAGACCGAGGGGACGCGGCGCCCGGCGGCAAAATACTCGATAGGGTCCGCGGTGGTGCTGGCCACGCCTATGGCAACAACCATCAAGAGCGGAATGATCAGCATCCCAACCCGCAACAGAAAATCAGAAAAATTGAGTTGCTCCAAGATCAGTGTCATCAACACCAGGGCCACGTACACGCTGGCAAAAATGCCGAAATAAATTCCCAGGCGCGGGTTAATGCGGCGCGCGCGTGAATTATAAGGCATGGCTTGTTCCCCTGAGTGGCGAGCGTCGTCTAATGAACTATGAACTGGTTGATTGGCTCCGTGGGGTTGATACGCCCCTTAGGTCATCTTGCGCTTAACTGTCTTCGTGGGCGCCGTGCCAGTGGTCGATCGCATCTTGGCGATTGACAAAACTTGCGACCGTAATCAGTGAGATCCCTGCGATGCCATGTGCCACAAGGAAAAAACCCAACGGAAAACCCAAGAACTTGTTATGATTGAGCCCTTCGGCATAGAGCGGCAATACGATCAATACCATGAAGAACGGAACCAGACTTGCCAGCATCTGCCACTTGGTGTGGCGCCAGTAGGGTTTTCTTTCTTTTCGTTCCATCATCGTTTTGATGTCTCCAAAGATAACAGTTTTCCTTCCAGCGCAATAATGCCCGCGCGTGCTTTGTAAAAAACCAATAGTTGTGACGGTTCTAAGTCGCAAATCCCGGTTTTATATGAAGTTTCGGACCTGCGACCCGTACCTTTTCAAAAGCCTGGGTGTTAACCACTGCATGGGGTTGATTAGACCATCGCTTGACATAGTATCCGCATGCGGAATCGAATGATTCGGCTTGCTGCGGCCGCTTCTCGGCGGCGGGCCTACCATAGTCAACACTGGAAGAGTGGGAATCTAGAGATGAGCATGTTGAGCGAATTTAAAGACTTCGCGATCAAAGGAAATATGATCGATATGGCCGTCGGTATCATCATCGGCGCGGCGTTCGGAACGGTAATTTCGTCTCTGGTGGCCGATGTTATCATGCCACCCATCGGGCTCTTGATGGGCGGGGTTGATTTCTCAGATATTGCCTGGACCTTGAAGTCCGCAGCGGGAGACGCGAAAGCTGTCACCATGAACATCGGCAAGTTCATCAACAATATCATCAGTTTTCTGGTGGTTGCTTTTGCCGTGTTCATGCTGGTCAAGGCTGTAAACGCGCTGAAGAAGGAAGAAGAAGAAGCTCCGGCCGAGCCTTCTACGACGGAAAAACTCCTGACTGAAATACGTGATGCGGTTTCAAAGTAAGGCTGTTAAATAAGAAATTTGAGACCACACAAAGAAACGCCTGCGGGAGAGATCCTGCAGGCGTTTTTTGTTTCATTGATCAAGTTAGAGCACTTCAGACTAAGATAGAACCATTCTGACACGGCTGATTTAGGCTAAGTTCAAGTGGACCATAAAAGCGCGTCAGTCATAGGATTGGTCTCATTTCACACCACCGCCATTCCCGGACGCCGCGACCGCTTTGATCCGGGAACTTCGCACGTCACTCACCTCACTGTTGGGCGCGGACTTAGCACGCATTGCGGTTATGATCTTGACACCCAACCACCGGGCAAGCTCCCGGCTCGAACGCGCACCTTGGCGCTGCGCGTCCGTCCGGGAATGCAATGTGCTGGGTTGATTTGTGGGCCGATGGTCCAACAGAACCCTTTCCATCTAAACCGGAAATGCTCAATGCCTGAGATGCACCTCTAACTGAGCGCAACGTTGGCGGCGCTTTCGGGTAGTTCCTTGCCAAAGGACCTTTGATAGAATTCCGCGACCACCGGACGCTCCAACTCATCGCACTTGTTGAGGAACGTTAAGCGGAAGGCAAAACCGATATCATCAAAAATTTCAGTGTTTTCCGCCCACATCATCACGGTTCTGGGTGACATGACGGTCGAGATATCACCGTTGATAAACGCCGTTCTCGTCAAATCGGCAACTCGAACCATGTTTGAAACGATCTTTTTCTTGGTGTCACTTTTGGTAAACGACTTTACCTTCGATAAGACGATTCCGACTTCGTCATCATGGGGAAGGTAGTTCAAGGTGGCGACAATCGACCAGCGGTCCATCTGACCTTGGTTGATCTGCTGCGTCCCATGGTAGAGCCCCGAGGTGTCGCCAAGACCGATGGTGTTCGTGGTTGAAAAAAGACGAAACGCGCCGTGGGGTGTTATGACCTTCGATTGATCAAGCAGCGTCAGCCGGCCGGCGACTTCGAGGACGCGCTGAATGACAAACATCACGTCGGGGCGTCCGGCATCATACTCGTCAAACACAAGCGCCGTGTTTGTTTGTAACGAGTAGGGCAAAATCCCCTCACGAAACTCCGTCACCTGCATGCCGTCCTTCAACACGATGGCATCCTTGCCCACGAGATCGATGCGGCTGACGTGGCTATCCAGGTTTATCCGGATGCAGGGCCAATTCAACCGGGCCGCCACCTGCTCGATGTGGGTGGACTTGCCGGTGCCGTGATAGCCCTGCACCATGACGCGCCGATTGTGCTTGAATCCGGCCAGAATAGCCAAGGTCACTTCGCGGTTAAAAAGATAATCGGGATCAAGAAGGGGCACATGTTCGTCGGGTTCGCTAAAGGCGGGTACATCAAGATCAGAATCAATGCCAAACACATCGCGCACATGGAGTGACGTATCCGGCATTCCGGAATCGTTCTTTGAGGAGTCTAATTGTCTGTTAGCGCGCATGTGATGGCTTCTTTTCAGTATTGACGGATCTGTGTTATCGGGGACTGTTTTCAAGATCATGATTTGTGACGTAAACGGCACGTAAGATCCAGCTCATCGATCTTATATCCCGCGCGGAAAGCAGGAGTAAAACCTGTCAACCGGCACGGCAGGTTAGAACGCTTATTTGAGATCGCACGAGAGGAGCGAGGAGTTTCAAGAGTGTTTTAATGCCAAGTGCCGGGATACATCAAGACGGCACCAAACGCGAACCCCGGGATAACGGCACAGTCCCCACCCCAGGGAACGATTGCAAACACGGCTTCGTTACGGCCTCGCTCAAGCAAGACCTGACTGCTTCAAGTGGTTATAGGCGGCGATGATCTCGCGCAACTTTTCTTCAAAGGCACTATCTCCGCCATTGGCATCGGGATGGTGCTGTTTAACAAGCTCCTTATAGCGCGTCTTGATCTCGTCCTTGGTGGCTGCGCTATCCAAATGGAGGACACGCAGTGATTTTCGTTCCAAAGGACGCAAGCGCCGCTTTGCCTTCTTTCCTTCTTGACGTGCCTGCTTGGCACGCCATGCAAAAAAGCCGTGCGGATCGCCTACACTCCCACCTTCTATATTTGCCGTATCGAAACCCTTCTTTGATTTTTCAGCGGTTGTACCATTGGCGCCGAGCTTCCATGTGGGACGATGTCCGGTCAAAGCTTCCTTCTGGAATTTCATCACATCACCATCGCTCATGCCATCGAAATAGTTATAAGAGGCATTATACTGGCGGACATGGTCCATGCAGAAAAAATAGTATTCTCCCTCGGCCCCGCGCCCAACAGGTGCACGATGGTTCCCAGGTTTTTCACATCCCTTCCATTGACAAACCGATCGCTCGCCGCGCGCGGAGGGTCCACCCCCTGTCGCGCGTTTTTGCCGCTTGGAAGTGATGCGTATAGAGTCGAAATACTTTGAGTTCTGGTTCATGGATCGCAGTATGGTCTTTGAAAACCTGACAGACAAGATACGCCACAGCAGATCGGCGAAAGAGTGACATGCAAGACATATCTTTTGTCACGCCGCCAAATTCGCATGGGCAAGATACAATCGATATCAGAGGACAGGAAATGCAACAATATAGCCTGTTCTATTCATGGCGGCGCGGGCGGCACGGAGGCATGCTTCCAGCATGTCAGGTTGCTCAACCATATGACCCCATACGCTTTTCGCAACCTTCCTTGCCGAATGGACCCGCCTCGGGCTATGACGCTCCACGTCTCCATGAACAGAGCAGGCTAACGATATGTCGCAAAAAAGTGTTGAGGAACAGATACGTCAAAAACTTTTGGTAAACTTAAGGCCAATACGTCTTGACGTCATCAACGATAGCGAGCGCCATGCCGGTCACCGCTCCTCGCCGGGTACGGGAAACAGTCATTTTCAAATCCTCATCGTCTCACCGGAATTTGTAGGGAAAAGCCGCATTGAACGTCATCGGCTGGTAAACTCGGTTCTAGCTGAAGAACTCTCCGGCCCCATCCATGCGCTGGGACTGAAGGCCTTTGCTCCTGGTGAACTCTTTGATTAGATGTCAACTTTCAAGAGGTTGCCGCATTGTCAAGCCCGATCGGTGTAATCCGCAAAGCGGAGATCTTGTTGCGATTCTTTCTCAAGATCTCAAAGCGGTAGCCGTAGAATGTGAAGGTTTGTCCGGGTTCCGGGATCATTTGCGCCTCATGAATCACGAGCCCGGCAACCGTCGTTGCCTCGTCATCGGGGAGTTTCCAATCCATATGCCTGTTTAAGTCGCGAATAGGTACGATTCCATCCACGTTCACCGTGCCATCGGCCTGTGGCCGGATGAAACGGTCGGGCTCATCATGCTCATCGTCGATCTGTCCTACAATTTCTTCCAATATATCCTCAAGCGAAATCAGACCCTGCACCTCGCCGTATTCATCGACGACGAAGGCCAACTGCGATTTTTGCTTCAAGAACTGGTTGAGTTGCTCCTTTAGGGTCGTTGTGTCGGGTACAAACCACGGCTTGCTGGCGAGACTTAGAATATCGAGTTTGGAAACGTTCCAGTCTGCCTTCGCAAGTGCACCTAATAAATCCTTGGTATGGAGCACACCAATAATGTTTTCAGGCTCATCTTGCCAGATCGGAACACGGGTAAATTGTGTTTTCAAGACCTCTTCGACGATCTTTTCGGCACTATCATCTGCGTTCACTGTCTCCATCTTGGTGCGGTGAACCATGATGTCGTCGACGGACAACGCACCAAGATCAAGGACGCCGCCCAGCATGTGGACATCGCGCTTGCCCACGGCGCCTTCTTTCGCCTGCAGACTGATGGTGCCTCTTATTTCCTCATGCGCCGAAAGAATATTGGCATCGTCATCCTTGGTCGATGGCGTGAGCTTTAAAAGAGCACTTACGATCGAAGTAATCATGGCCGTGAACGGCCTGAAAATCACAATGAGAACGTGCATGACAGGTGCGACCGCCAGCGAAAAACGCTCCGCATAGGCCATCGCGTAGGTTTTGGGCAGAACCTCGGCGAAGATGACGATAAGCAGGGTGAGACCGAGCGTGGCGTAGGCAACGCCCACATCTCCAAACAGTCCGATCAAAAGGCTTGTCGTCAGCGAAGAAGCCATGATGTTGACGAGGTTGTTACCCAGCAAAACGGTGCCGATGATGCGCTCCGGCTTTTCAAGCAGCCGGTTGACCTTGCCCGCCGCCGCGCTGCCCTCAAGTTCCATCGTGTGCATGCGTGCTTTTGATACGGCGGTCAGCGCGGTTTCCGAGCCGGAAAAGAAACCCGACAACACAATCAGTGTGAGGATCATGAACAGGGTAAAGATGATATCAACGCCCATTTCAGTCTCAACAGTTTTTCCAAGAGTTACAAATCGCGCTATTTTGCTCAGGCATGTGAAACTTCGGCTGAAAGGAAGGCAGTGACCTTCGATAGCGGAATATCCCGGCTGACAAAGGCTTGCCCGATATCGCGCACCAGCACAAATGCCAGCTGACCGTCGCGTACTTTCTTGTCTTGTCTCATCAGCCGGGCCAAATCTTCAACGTCCGCACCTTCGGTCTCAACACCGGGAATATCACAGATTTTCGTCGGCAGACCGACCATTGAAAGATGATCGCTCACGGTTCGAGACGCGGCGCTTGAGCAAAGTCCGAGGCTTTGCGAAAACCTGAACGCAAGACACATACCAATGGCAACCCCTTCGCCATGTAACAACCGGTCGCTGTATCCGGTATAGGCTTCAAGGGCATGCCCGAAGGTGTGCCCGAGGTTTAATAGAGCCCGTTCACCTGCTTCTCGCTCGTCGGCCAAGACAATATCGGCCTTTGCGTGAACGCTTGTTTCGATGGCCGAAATCAGGCATTTGCTTTCAAGACCCATGACACCGCGCCAATCGCTTTCAAGCTTGTTGAAAAACGCCTTGTCGCGAATAAGCCCATACTTGACCATTTCCCCATAGCCGGCGCGCAGTTCGCGTTTTGGAAGGGTTTTCAACACGTCCGTATCGGCCAGAACGAGACCGGGCTGATGAAAGGTACCAATCAAGTTCTTGCCCTGGGCCGTATTGATACCGGTTTTGCCACCCACGGACGAATCCACCTGCGCCAGCAAGGACGTGGGTATTTGGACAAAACGAATACCGCGTCGCAAAATACTGGCGGCAAACCCGGCAAGATCACCGATGACGCCGCCACCAAACGCGACGACCAGATCGCCGCGCTCCAGGCCCAACTCCAATAACCTCTCGCACAAGGGGTCCAACTGCTCAAAACTTTTGGTTCTTTCTCCGGGGGGAAGAACAATCGAGCCCTTGAGCAGCCCCGTTTTTTGCAAACTGGTTTCGAGTGTCTGGAGGTGAAAACCTGCGACGTTCTCATCGGTGATTATGGCACACCGGCGCTCACCAAGATGTGCGCCGATAAGACGACCGGCCTCACCAAGCAACCCCGGACCAATTAGAATATCGTATTCACGCCCGGGCAACAGCACCGATACCGTTTGGACGCACGAAGGCCCCGCAGTTTGAGAATGAATAACTGTCTCCATTTTCTCCAACTCATCTGGTGTGTGAAAAAGCTTTTTAAAGCCCATGATTTGTTCATTGAAACAGGCCCCGAACAACCATCAGACCGCACTTGAAAGCTGCTTGAGGATATCTTCCACGATCAC
>Ga0114931_10004529_pt1 | contig 17354 bp, 14 predicted proteins | sample 2SBtaG_FD_89579 | JGI IMG/M metagenome (GOLD analysis project Ga0114931, IMG submission 89579) | Deep subsurface microbial communities from Kolumbo volcano to uncover new lineages of life (NeLLi) - 2SBTROV14_V59a metaG | ecosystem: Environmental > Aquatic > Marine > Volcanic | place: Kolumbo...
CGAGCACAGCGCTGGACGAACTGGTCACCATATTACAGGAGATTCCCCCGGGTTCGGCCGTTGCGGCTGTCAGGAGTCAGCTCCCGGCTGACGCTGCGGTGCGCCTCGACCAGGCGCGCTCGGCAATCTCGGCCGCCAGCATCGAACAGATCAATGCAATTAACGATGTCGTGCGCAACGGTGGCCCCGTGTCAGTGCCACCGCCGCCTCCTCCGCTACCTCCGCCACCGCCGCCAGTAGTAAACGGACAGCCTGTGCTGCTTTATTCGGACCTCGTAGCGGGCCCATCCGGTGCTTTCGTTACGGTTTGGGGGCAGAATATTCCCGGCGACGCGCAATTCATTTGCGGCAATCAACCGTGTGAGATCATTAGCTTTGGCCTGGATCCGAACCACCCGGCACATGGCAACCAGCCTTCTCGGCAAAAACTCGTTGTTCGATTCAATTCCGGCTCCGGTATCACACTGAACGGATTCAACACACTGCCTTACGAAACCAATAACGGCAGCATCCATGAAGCAACACCGGGACCCATTGGCTCCATTCTGGATTCGATGAATCCAGGTGACGTTCTGTATTTACGCGAAGGTAGTTACAATGTGAACGACGGTGGTGCCTTCGGCGCGGTAATCTGGGCGGATAACAGCCGCCAGGGGTTGGCCGTTATCGGCTATCCCGGTGAACGCGTCGTGTTGGATATCAGCGGCGGTCTCAGCGGTTTCGATACCATTGACGACAATCGAGACTGGACAATCGCAAACATGGAATGCGATGGTGGCGGCAGTAACGCCACACAGTGCATAACTGCCAATCGAAGAGGCACACGCACGAACCTGCGTGTCGTTGGCATGTACTCGCATGATACTTCTGCCATTATTTCCGGGGCATTTGGAGTTTTCGGATCGACGCAAAACGTCTATGTCTTAGGCAATTTTTCCGAAAATACAGGCGTCGATGGCAGTAATAATGCGCACGTTTTGTATCATGTTGGTCAAAATGACAATGACAATGTCAATTTCGACTACAATCGCATTCGCAACCATGTTGGCGGCAGGGCCATCCAGATTTTTGGACACACACCTGGTGAAACGATGGATGGTCTGCGGATTCGCTACAACGACATAGAGAATATTCAGGGGGCATCTGATGCGATCCTGGTTTCGCACAGTGACAGTGACCCCGGATCTCCGCCATCGAGCTTGACCCGTGCATGGATTAACGATGCACTCATCCAGGGAAACACGGCACGTGGCGTATCGCGGAATGGTGTGTCCATTCGTGCCGCCATTGCGGATGTGATTATTGATGACAATGTCATCTTCGACATTGGCGGACCTTCGATTTTCATCGACTTTGTCAAGACAGCACGCATAGCAAACAATTGCCTTGATGAAGCGCCGCAGTTGAATCAAACGTCGGGCGTTACACAGGAGAACAATCGCACTGACTATCCGAATTGCCTCGATTGATATTCTCATTGGTGATTGGAATCGGTTGCCGGTGTCGATTGGTTGCTTGATGCCCCGCAGGGGCTCCGCAGCCAGGAATAACCAATTCTGTCCTCATGTATTGTCCTGGGCGCACAGAGCTTATGCAGTCAGTTTCAACGGTCACAATTCCGCCACGGGTTGACGAGCGGCCTGTTCCGGTGTCAGGTGCAAGCTGGCCACTTTTCGTCGTTGGATCTTCGAGATCGGGAACGACATTCCTCGCGTCTGTGCTCGCCTCTTCGCAAGAATTCCCACTGTACAAAGCTGAAACGAAATTGCTTAGCTTGTGTTCGCAAAAGTATGGCCCACTGCACCGTGACGAGAACTATCGACGTTTCCTGAACGACTGGACTGCCTCGACCCAGTTCCTGCGCTCGGGGCTTGATTCGCAGGAATTTCGGCGACGGGTAGATAATCACCACAGCAGCTATGCAGAGTTTTTGGTTTATTTTATGGGTGCCATCGCCATGAACCAGGGTAAGCAACGGTGGCTGGAGAAGACTCCGGAGCATGTCTTCGCTATGGACGAGTTATCGGGCGCCCTTCCCGAAGCGCGATTCGTTCACATCATCCGCGATGGCCGAGACGTTGCAATTTCGAGAAGAAAAACCGGCTGGGTTGGGACCAGCAGCAAGAACAAAGTGACGCAACTCATTGGGGCCGCCATAGAATGGGAGAGAGCCGTTATTGCCGGCAGAGAGGCCGGCGAAATGCTCGGGGAGCGTTACCTGGAAGTATCCTACGAAAACCTTGTAGACAATACTGAGGACGTTCTGGAGGTCCTGAATAGTTTCGCGGGCATTCGGTTATCGATCGAAAGCCTGGAGTCGAGTGACGTTGGCTCTCTAAGACGATCAAACAGTGCATTCGCTGGTCGCGACACCGGCATCTCGAAATCCGCGGTAAGAAGATGGCGCGGGATGCTCTCGGATAGTGAGTTGCACGCAATCAATACGGTGATTGGCAAAACATTGGAATCATTAGGCTATGCCGATACGAACGACCGACTATCTCCACGTTGTTACGATTATTGGCGAACAAAAGCAGTTGAAGTATCGCTGCGATGTTACCTGGCCATGAAACATTTAATAAAAACCAGAACACCCCTTGGCAGGTTATCGCGATCAAGACTTCCCTGAGCCAGCGGACGAATGCAATCATTATTCCGTCGCAAGCGACCATTGCGGGTTGTAGCGGCCTCTCCGTTGCGGGATAGACCGTAATATGTCATGCAAATCCCGGCCACAAATTGTGCCGGTACTTGTCGAAAATCTCGAGCATAATTTGTTGTTGATTGTCGGTCAGATCTTCACGCCATTTGTAATCTGTACTGACAAGTCGGTATGCGTTGACTTGCTTTTGGAAGCTATGCGTCCACGGCAGCCTGCAAAATTCTGATACCTTTCGAAAGCTCGCCTCCGGTTCCGCACACAATACGCCATAATCCAGTTCCATGTAATTTGCTTCATCGACCGACTGTCTGACAACTTCCAGCGCCTGGCGAAATATCAAGCACTCAATCGCGGCCAAAGCAACGAATGAGCGATCGTATGACTCCCACAGCCCTTGGAATTCTGTCGACAACTCACCCCAACGCCAATTCTGTGGGCCCTGCCAGCCCCACCACCATTCAACCTGCAGAATGGAGTTAACCACGGCACGCGGGTCTCGCTGAATGTGAATGATTATGCTGTCAGGGAACAGTTCTCTGATATATGAAATTCTGGGCCAGCCGGTCAACTTCAACAGGAGGCGACGTCGCCTTTTCGTCAGAATCTGTGCCAATGCACGTTTGATTCTGTGGCGCGACTTTTCGGTGACGTCACCCGCATTCAAATCTCTGCACGGGGCATGAAATCCCTTGCAATAACGTTCCCAAAAACCGTAACACTCCTCCGGCTCGTATTTCTGCGCAATTTTCTGACCGATGAGAGGAGCATCAATGGCGTGCATTAGCAAACGACCAAGTTCCGGTTTCGAAGGCCTCCGCTCAATATTTTGAGACAACCACGCGACCGCATCATGTTTTGCGAGAATCTTATGGCAAATAGTGGAACCACTTCTGCCAAGGCCGATTATAAACATGGGTTGTTCGATTTCTGGTAACATATGAGGCCTAGTAGAGTACCGCAAAATTCAAGAAACACCATGGAAGCCAACGAATGTTAGGCGTGCGGTATCGCAAAATCAAAATTACTGCCTCGATATCCCATGTATGAAATCGTCCTCGAGTTTTTCAAAAACTCGCAGGGTAGCATGCTGCGACAGTACGTCATCAAAGGCGTATCCGGCACGTTCGCGATGCGCATCTTGTCGATCCTTTTCAGCATTGCCACAACATTCCTGCTCGCGCGCGTGCTCACAACCGGTGGCTATGGCTCGTATGCCTATGCGCTGGCTTGGGCTAATCTGTTGTATATCCCGGCGATGCTTGGATTCGATAAGTTACTTGTCCGGGAAACGGCCATTTCCATCCAACACGACAATTGGGGGGTGCTCCGCGGCATCATTCGCTGGACTAATGTCAGTTGTGTTCTTATTTCGATAGCTGTTGGCTGCAGTCTTGTCGTAATTACCGAACTGATCGCTACCGACGCAAACCGTGACAAGGTATCCGCGATTGCGGTCGCAAGCGTGCTCATTCCCGTGATGTCCCTCACCGGCCTGCGTCGTGCAACGTTGAGGGGGCTTGGACACGTTGTTATCGGCCAGGTGCCGGAAACAATTATTCGCCCCATCCTGCTGATAATTTCCATAATCGCTATCGCGATTCTAGTGCCCGATAAAATCAATACCCGCACCGCGCTTATCGCAAATGTATTCGCAGCCTCTGTGGCCTTTATTGTCGGAAGCTTCCTTCTTGTCTCCAGGGTACCATCATCCGTCAAAACTGCGCGCCCGATTTTTCAGGCTCGAAACTGGGTGAAGAGCGCCTTCCCACTTCTTTTCCTGGGTGTTCTGCAAATCGCCAATGCTTAAATATCGACATTAATTCTCGGAATCTTTCATCCTGCCGAGGTCGTCGGCCAGTATGCGATTGCAGTTCAGGTATCATCGATAGGGTCATTCTTTCTCTTGTCATTCAACGCGGTTTTGGCGCCAATGATTGCCAGACTGTATTCGATTAACGAGCTCAACCGGTTGCAGCGGCTCGTCACACGAAGCTCCTGGTTTATGTGTCTTCTAACGCTTCCAGCTGTGCTGTGTTTCGTGTTCTTCGGCAAAACCATTTTGGGGCTGTTCGGTAGCGATTATGCGGGCGGCTATACTGCCCTGGTGATCTTGAGTGCCGGTGTATTATTTAGCAGAACGATGGGGTCCGTTGGTCTGTTGTTAACGATGACGCACAATGAACGTTATGCTGCTCGAATCATAGGATGGTTGTTCTTGACGAACATCGCTCTGAGTTTCTTCCTGGTGCCGAAATTCGGTACAGTTGGCGCAGCCTCGGCCGCAACAACGTACTTGATATTATCCAATATCCTCCTCGGTGTTTTCGTCTTCAGGCGCACCAAAATCGTGCCATCGATCTTTGGCAATCCAGCGATTCAATAATTGCGTTACCGCGAAACAGCTGGAATATCCGCCGACATTCGCTTGCAGGCTGTTATCAGGCCCATCTATCGTGCCAAAGTTGAAATTCGAGCAAGTACCAGATTTCATTTGCAGAAACTTCGCCGTCAGCATAAAAGCGTTTAAGTGCCTTTTCGACTGCTGGCACACTGAACACTGCGGTTGATCCGATTCGGGCTGGCGACAGCTGTTGCTCGACCAGCCTTCGCAGGGGACCCCTTAACCATGCTCCCAATGGGGCAGCGAACCCTTGCTTGGGTCGCGAAATATGATGCGGCTCGACATATCTGGACAGAATTTTTCGCAAGATATATTTGGATTGTCCGTCGCGATATTTGTAATGGAGCGGCAGGCGGACGGAAAAATCGACCAGGTCGTGGTCCAGAAACGGTTCACGCACTTCCAGGCTCACTGACATTGAGGCCCGATCAAGCTTGACGAGAACATCGTCTACCATATATTTCTGAAAATCCGTACACATCATCTTGTGCATAAACGACGCATCGTCGAGTGCTTTGAACCTGCCTGCAATGTCGTTCACCGGTGGTGGCTCGTTTGACTCCAGGATTGCAGAATGGGCGTTACCAAACCAATCGCTTGTCGCTCCCTCGTATATCCCGGCAGCATTCCTGCCTCTCAACATCCTTTTAACTTTCAATACTTTATCGCTGAGCCCCGCCGGCGTTCCGTCCCTTGATGACAACTTCGAATAGGCCGCCTCAATCGCCGTGACCGGCAGTGCCCCCATAAAGGCTGCAGCGACACGTGAAATGGGTTTCGTCAACTGCTTTTGAAGTTGATAATAACGATTGGCGACCCGGTAACGGGAGTAGCCACAGAAAAGTTCGTCGCCGCCATCGGCCGACAATGCGACCTTGACGTGCTTCCTGGCGAGACCGCAAAGCAAATGTGTTGGTACGCCCGAACTATCGCCAAACGGCTCATCAAAGACCTCTGTAAACTGGTCTATACCTTCAAGGAGAGTTGTCTGGTCTATGTAGAGTTCCGTGTGATTCGTGCCGAGCTCCGTTGCAATCTGTTTGGCCGACTCCGCTTCATTGAAATGCTTATCGTGAAATCCAATGGTGTAGGTATTGAGATCAATACCCAGCTTCTTTGCAAGAATCGCTGCGACAGCCGTCGAATCTATCCCACCACTCAAGAACAAACCAACCGGCACATCTGCAACCATTCGGTATCGGAACGCCTGCGCCAGCAGTTCTTCGAACTCCTCCTCGACATCGCTTTCAGTCCTGCGATCCCAGAGCCCCGATCTCTGTTCCTCCATACCCTGTTGATAGATACTTTGAATGTCCCAATACTTCGTTTCTCGCGTATCTCCCATAATATCTATCTCGACGAAGTGACCCGGCCTGACCGTCTTTACGTCCGTGAAGATCGTCGACGGCGGGGAAATGTAGCCGAATTGAAGAAAATGCGATAAAGCATTCGCATCAATCTGCGAACCGATGCCAGGAAATTGACGCACCGCCCGTAATTCCGAGCCAAACACAATCGTCTCGCCCAACCGTCCATAATATAATGGCTTTACACCGGCGCGATCCCGGAACAATAGAAGTCTTTTCCTTCTGCCATCCCAAAGAGCAAATGCAAACATGCCCCGAAACCGATGAACACATTCCGTGCCCCATCTTTCGTACGCCTTGATTACGACCTCAGTGTCCGACTGACTGTTGAACCTGTAGCCGCCTTGCTCCAACTGCTTACGGATCTCCCGGTAGTTGTAGATTTCTCCGTTGTATGAAATCCAGATTTCTCCTGAATCGTTCGACATCGGCTGGTGGCCGGTCTCAGACAAGTCGATGATCGATAAGCGTAAATGACCGAGATAAACCTGTTCATCGGACCACATACCCTCGTCGTCTGGACCCCGGTACCGGATCGAGCGCAGCATTGACTCAAGCGTTTCGAAATCCCCCTGCCGCGTATTTCTCTGCCAAAACCCGGCTATTCCACACATTCGGTAAATGCTCCGGGAGTAGCCGCCTCGTAGGCTTTTATCTGCGCTTTCCCTATCGTCCGCCAGTCATATTTCCCGATTGCCAGCATTCTGGCTTGTTTCCCGATCGCCGATTGCAGATCAGAATCGGACAGAGCCTCGACAACGTGGTCCGCAAATGCCGCCGCATCATCGGCAATGTATATGTTCTCGCCGTGGGAAACCGAAAGACCTTCCGCGCCAACTGTTGTCGTAACGATTGACTTGCCCATCGCAAGCGCTTCGATCACCTTGAGCTTTGTACCTGCGCCACTTACCAACGGTACAATTACCACGTTTGCGGTGTCATAAAAGGGCCGCACGTCGTCTACAAATCCTGCGATTTCGATTGACCCCGGGTATTCCCGGCAGAGTTTCCCAAGGCTCTTCGGCGCCCCCTTGCCGACGATGAGCCATCTGACGTTCGGAACGGCCGCAACGATGCTCCGGAAGACTCGCTCAGTAAAGAAACGTACACCGCTTCTGTTATAAGGGTCGATCATGTTACCGACCCAAAGAATTGTCGGTCGTTGCCTACCCTGCCTGGGCTGTGGAGAGAACCATCGAGTGTCGGTACCATTCGGCACAATGAAGATCCGACACTCCGGATTGAGTTGCTGAAAGTACGATCTGTCCTCTTCCGATACAACCACGCAATAATGCAATTGCTGCAGGATTCTGGCCTCGTACTCTTTCATTTTCTGATATTGCCACCGGAGATAAAGGCGCCGAGCAGGATTGCGCTCCGCTTCCGACCACAATTTCAGCCGCGTCGATTCCACGTTATGTGTCGTGAGCAATATCGGGAAATCACTGAGTATTGGCAGATACTCAGCGAGCGGCAACATATCAAGGTGAACAATATCGACAGAAGTATGACCAACGAATTGCTGTATCGCCTCCCGCATCGTCTCACTGAGGTATTTTCGAGCTACATAGGGCCGCTTGTCATTAAGCGCCAACATTAAGCCCTTTGCGGTTTTGATCGAGCTGGTTTCGTCAGGAACCTCCTCCAGGTGTGTATGACTACAAATCTCCTTGAGTTTTTGTCGCACGGTTGTTTTGCCACCGATGCTTGTCCCTTTGTCGTAAAAACCGAAAAACGCGATATCGGCAAACACGGCAACCTGCGAAAGAATGTTAAAAGTCCGCTGGTTGTGACCATTGGTTAATGGATAAGGTGCTCGCGTTGACACGAAAAGTATTTTTGGTCGCTGCACGTTTATTTTTACCCTACTTTTCGGCTGTTGCCTCGATACATCAAGAATTACCGACCCGATTCTCGCAATGGCAGCGGAATAGCTGTTAGCCGCCGTTTTAGCCGGCGCAAGGTCGACATTAACCTTAGTCGGTACAAAGCAAGTAACCTCCCCCGGAGAGAGCGCGAGAATATGTGAACCGTTTCGTGAGGTAGTGCGCCGTTACTGAATCGACTTTTGTATTCTGCTTCGTTACCCATATAGTCGAAGCATTCCACACCATTGTCAAAAGCCCATTCCAGCATTCGAAACCGGAGTACTTGACCAGGAGAAAGCTGCCTTTGCCTCAAACTGTAGCCCAGCTTCAGGTTGTATAGCGTGTTTTGGTACAGCAGATTATATTCAAACGCGATTGGTTCATTGTTGAGGTATAGGAGGCCTAGCACCAACCAGTCATCCGGTGCTGAAGCAATGTCACGATAGAATGCCTGAAGCTGCGTGCTGCTGCCAATTGCGCTACCCCGGGCTTTTTTCCATGTTTGGCGGGATATTTTCCAACAGTCATTTAGCGCCTCATCGAGACCAGCCCCTTTGCCTGCCTTGATTTCTATCCGGGCACCAAGCTTATCGCACAGTTTCCGCGATTTACGACGCTCGGCTTCCCGCCGCCGTTTGCTTAGGGAGTTTACGAAATCATCCCAGGACCCATTGATGTGCAAGAAAGGTGACTGCATGCCAGGACGATCGAGAAAGCGTAACCCACTGCTCGCCAGGCACTGTTTGAGGTTCTGCTGAACACCCGGGTTTCCAGGCAGGTAGAACAAATCCAGAGAATCCCAGTCAGCAAGTGTCAACAGGCAGTCGATTGCCCGGTGCAGGGCCTGCGGCACATCACGATCACAAAGAATACCCGAGCGGAAAGAATGTGTATTCACCCACAGACGTCTGTGTCGAAAGAAGGAGCCCTTACCACGTACACCTACCGTTCCGGTTGTCGTTGGCAGACAACATACGAGCTTGTCTAACTGGCGTACCACGATAATCGCGGGACCTTCACCACCGAAATGTTTCCACCAGGTTTTCAGCCAATAATAGGAATTGAACGGATGATCCGACTCGCAGCGGCTAATAAACTCCTGCCATTCCTCTTCAACAGAACCTATGTCTGTGTAGACCGCTGCTGTAACGCTGCCGCTATCACATTCGGGTCGTTTCAATTTCTATTACCCTGTGGCCGCGACATTAGATGGCTGGTGCCTGCCAGATCGTCCTGGCCAAACGGCACTACCCCTAGTTGAACGCCAAGTTACCGGTCGACAATGTGCCGTAGGAAAAACGAAGTCCCAATTGATTTTCTTCAAACTCGCTTTCAGCAAGGCTGCTGTCACGCCGCACGCGACTGAATCCGCCACTGATTTCCAGTCGCTGACCAAAACGTCGACCTATATTTATCGACCAACCCAAATCGTCGTCCTTGCGGTCCTGTTCATTGAAATCCCGTCGGCCTGCGAATGCACCCAGTCGCAAAATCCAGCCCGTGTTGAATTCATGCGACAACAACCCACTAAATTGGCTAACATTCCGATCGAACAAATCAACTGTCTCGAAATTCTCGTCACTCAAGACCGCTGTAAGCTGAAATGTCGTTAAATTTTTCGTTCGCGAATAACTCGCGCTAACGAATCGGTTACGCAATGGATCTCCAATCCCGATAATATCCTGGGTATTTCCGAAACCCAGGCTACCAAGGCCTCCCGATGAACTGAACAACTCACCGGCATCCGTGAATTGGCTCCCAAGACTTACGGTGAGCAGAGAGAATATACCTAATTGGCGCGAAACGTTTAGCGCAAACAGGGGCTCCGTATTGTCCCGGCCAACACCGTTTAGCTGAGATGCTCCAACGGTTATATCAAGGCCTGTTCGATTGAACTGACCTGCATAGAGTAAATAGTAATTCTGTCGATCATAGTCCGTATTCGAATTAGAATTGTCGAAATCGACGTTTTGCTGTTCGAACGCCAGTGACAATGAGCTATTCTCTGTCAGCACGCGCTCGATAGCGACAAGACCGACAAGTCTCTGGTTATCGATATCTCGCACCTCATAGCTATTGTCGATGAATCTACCGCCTATTCTCGACGACCAGCGATTTGAGAGTGACAACGTAAGCTCTGGTCCCGAAGACAGGAAACTCACGTCTTCTCTATTCCCTGGTGTGACAGCTTGCAACGGATCGATAATCTGCTGCCCGACTGTACCATCGAAATTCCAGGAAAATGTATCAGGGACTATCGCAAAATCGACCGTTGCATCCAGCGATTTGAGGATTTCCTCATCGAACGTGTCATCGATGTAGTCAAGATACGTAGCGCCTGCGAGAAGACTAATATTCAGCCGCCGCTGTTCTTTGGTGAACTGAATGATGACCCCACCACTCGCAACCGTATCCTCCACCTCCATGTCATTCGCACGGCCTATATTGTCGGAATTCATAGCGCCAACTTGCAGAGTGTAGTCGAACTCGGCAAGAGCGATACGCGGCGCAATCTGAAAACATACAAGCATGGCAAGAATGCCAAGGACACGCGCGTATACTGGAATCCTGTTGCTACTTATTGGGATAATTATTTCCATAGCCATAACCATATTGACCGAAATCTTTTCTGCTATATTTTATTTGATTCAAAATACAGTTAACTGGCTGGTTTTCGTCCAGTAAACCGATGGCATCGGTGACATGCTGACGCTCGGTAGAATCCGCTTTTACGACGATCAAAACCTGCCCGACAAGTCCAGTGATTCTCATCGCATCGTTCGTCTGCAGTAACGGAGCTGTGTCGAAAATTACAACATTCGATTCGCTAATCTCCGCAAGTTGTCGCATCCGAACTTCCATACTCCTGCTATCGAGTAGCTCGGGAGCATCGGTGCGCGATGATCCGACAGGCAGAATCGTCAGATCAGGGATATTCGTTTTACACAAGACAGCGTCGAGCGCAAGTTGATCTTCATGAAGCAAATCAATGAGGCCCGGTTCTTCTGAAACTTCCAGTATGCCGGTCAGCTGCGGGTTAGTAATATCGCCATCGACCAACGTCACGCTGCAATTTTTTTCGCGAACAATACTTAGTGCCAGATTTACGCTCGAAAATGTCTTGCCTTCATTGGCAAGTGCGCTTGTTACGGCAATCAGCCTGCCATCCGGGACCGGCACCACACTTTTTCGCCCAAACGCATTGGCGAGCAGTGGTCGCTTTATCGTTCTGAATTCCCAGTCAAGCTCCTGTTCGTATTCCGCCGGTGGCAGAATGCCCGCGCCCCGGAGTTTATCCTGATCCAGGATGACTATTTTTGCGGGTGCCTCGACCAGGCGCGGACTTGGCTCCGTCAGAAGAAACGGAAGCAGTATTCTCGGTCTGGTCTCGTCAGGTGCGCCCATCAAACTGCCTCCAACATGGTTTTTACGGACTCTGCGATCTCAATCCTCCAGTAAAAAACTGTGCCACCTGTGATGATTAGTGCCAGCCCGCTGGCCATAAATGCCACAAAGGCGACTCGGTTGACTGTGCGCTCCCGCGGCGAAAAGAATTCTGTTACGACACCCAAAACGGGGATTTGTGCTTCCTGCATCAAAGCACGAGCACTCGAAAAAGTAGGTTGAAGTTGATTCCGAAAATAGGCAACACCGATTCCGCAGCCGATTGCAGCGACGAGGCAAAACAAGTTCAACAGTCGGCGATCGGGCGAGACCGGGTACAAACTGACGATAGGCGGGTCGATAATCTGGAATCTGACACTTCCGAGCACATCTACAGCCGTACGGAGTTTTTCCTGTTCCAGACGTGCCCTAAGCTCTTCGTAAATCTCCTTCACTTGGGTGTAATCGCGCGTTAGCTGGGCAAGTTGTGCCTCGACCTGCGGCATTTCATTTACCGTTTCTCGCAATCGGTCAACGGTTCTGGCGCGGTCTTTAGCCTGCGTTTCCAGTGCGGCTATTTCTACCTGAACGTCATTAAGATCCATTTGAATACTTTCGAATACTTCGCTGCTGCCAATCGATGCATTCTCACGAGAGCCGTTTGCGCGCAGTGCTTCAAGCGCCTTGGCACGCTCAGCACGCAATTGATCCAGCTGCTCGCGAACAGCTACCACATCAGGATGTCTCTCCGTGAAGCGAAGATTTAATTCGCTCAGCGTCGTCTCCAATTCGTTAATTCGGCCATCCAGCTCCGATTTCGGTGCATCATAAACTGCCAATTCCGATCCTTCCGTGCTTCCGTCGGGTGGTTTGTCGAGACCCAGCTGCAAGCGCAACACTCGACGCCGTTCACGAGCGACCTTGAGTTCGGCCTCGGCTTTTTCCAACTCACTGATACTTTTTTCGAGACGTGAGAAATAGTCACCGCTCTCTCCGGGCAGGCGACCCACCCAACGACGCTTGAATTCGGCGAGCGTCTGCTCCCGCTCGGTCAGCTGCTTTTCGTATTCCGCAATCTGATCCTGCAGGAACTGTTGTGCCTCCGCTGAACCCAGCTGCATTCCGTTCTGCACGTCCTCGACGAAGAAACCGACCAGGGCATGAACAACCGCAAGCGCCGTCGCGCGATCGCCATCCTGATAGTTGATGCTAAACACGTTGTCCCGAAATCCGCGACCGTCAACTTCGATTTGTCGCACCACGATGTCGTCCTGCAGACGTCTGATTAAAGCTTCTTTTTCGTCTTCGGTCTTGGCCCGCTCATGCAAATTCGTCGTGTCGATTACGCGTTCCAACATGGGCCTGCCCAGCATGGTCTGGCGCACTCTCTGCAGCTCGGAGCCAGTGTTACCGTCGATGACGACTCGATCCACTGCCTGGTCCAGGCGTGACGTGCTATCAACATAGATTCTTGCAGTTGCTTCATATCGGTCCGGCAATGCGGCAATGACTAACCATCCCGCAAGGGCTACTAACCAGGCAACGAGCATCGCTTCCCAACGAAATCGCCAGCTACCGAAGACTTCCTGCTTGATCTTCCAAAAAAGTTCAGCCAAAGCGATTACCTTCAGAGTTAAAGACGGGACTCGGGCACGACAACCACGTCGCCCGGGTACAATTCAATATTTTCATCAATCCTTCCCTTGCCAACGAGATCGGCAAGCCGCACTTTGCACTCAATTTGCTTTCCATCGATCTTCCGGACAACTTTACTGCGATTTCCAGCTGCGAATTCCCCCAGCCCGCCTGCTGCGACGATAGCATCCAACACGCGAATGCCCTCTCGGTACGAGAGCCCCTTTGGCGCCTCGACACTTCCGATTACCTGAATCTGGCTCGCATTGCCTTCATCCAACACCATGACGTTGACGGTCGGAGAACGAATGAACTCGACAAGGATTTGTTCCATGTCCCTCGCCAGTTCCGATGGCGTTCTACCCACTGCCGGAATATCCTCAATCAGCGGCGTCGAAATTTTTCCATCGGGCCTCACTATGACGTCCATCGACAGGTCTTCATTTCTCCAAACAAAAACCCTTAGTTCATCTCCGGGACCGATAACATAGGTCGGATTTCCCAATTCCGGTGCAGGGCAATCCGCGGAACTGAATATAGCTGCTCCGGTTGTCACGCACCCACTGGCGAGACAAGCAACAAATAAGATGCAACTCCTGAACCTGATGTAAGAACTTTTCACAGTCATTTCATTCTTCTGTTTATCGTTGTCGGCTGAGTTTCGATAACAAGACGTCACCCCCGCGAGAATTTTACGCAGAGCCGGGCCAAAATATCGGATTGTGTTTACGTCATTTCTCTGAATTCGAAATTGGCGCTATCTTCAATAGATTTTGCTAATCCTGGCCTGGGCGAACAGAGCTGGCTTTTCGCTGTGCGACGTGTTCATTTCCCTGGACCAGTTCTAATTATATTTTTCTAAAACTTGAAAAGTGTGTCGCCTCAATTTCAGAAACCGCTACTCCCGCGCCAACGAACAAGGCTACAGTATTATGCTTGAAATGCCCGGTTCCGCAACTCGCCGCGAGCAATGCACAGCAGTGCCGGAAATTTATACAAAACCAATTATGTAAAACTTTTACAGGAGGGGATCAGTCAAATTTGAGGGCTGTTCTGATGGACTTCGTGAAGTTCATCTCGTTAATCATTGTGCCAGTTGAAGTTTGATGAAAGCATCAATCGCTACACGCCATACAGGCGACGTAAAATGTATCGGAGATGATACAGGTTATGTAAAGCCGCTTGCCCGGTTTCACCGTTTGCCTGTGCCGTCGCAGAAACCTCATCCGCTATGCCGGACAATTCGACTTTTACTTATCCCGCAGATCGGTGCGGTTTGCCCCGCGCACTGTCGTAGATTCTGTACATCAGTTTCCACATTGATGACCTGATGATTTGCACGGTCTCTGTCCCACGGAAGCGCTGCGCGAATCGCGTCTTGTAATCCGCCCCATCTCGCCCGGTACCGCGAAGGAGGTCGAATGTCGCGAAACCCCGATCATATGCAGACTCCAGCGAATAGCCGATGTGCAATTTGGCAGGCGATAATCGCTTGTCAAAGCGCGAATCGAAACCCATTTGAATACCGTATTTCACGTTCCCGGCAACCAAGTCGTACAGTGCCGATATCGGATGATCATCGATGCAAAGGATGGTGAATTCCAGCACATCGCGCTTCAGCCAGTCCCTTGCGATTCCGACATGGAAGGCCTTACGGAGTTCGGCGAAAACCGGCCTGCCCCATCTTCTTTTGTGAAAATCGTTCAGCGTGTCGAATGCCGCCTCTATGTCGTCTGCCGCGGTTACCTTCCTCAGGCAGACCTTGCCGCGTTCGGCAAGCTGCTTTCGTTGATTGTATATCTGCCGTCTTGCCTTACCGTTCAGGCGACCAAGAAAGTCATGAAAATCACCTTGTAACTCTACCCGGTAGGAAAATCCTTTTTCGTGTCGCCTGACAATGAATCCTCCACCGGAGCACCATTTATCGACTTTCACCATTGTTTGCGAGTCAATCCAGTGGTTGCAGATCACAATTCATCCCACCGCATTTCCTCGTTGATGTAGCGTAGAAACGCGCTGATTACGGCTTCGCCATGGCCCACGTCTGTTATGAAATCTACGTACTCCGACCTGATTCCCGAGTCGTCTCGCCAGCTGTTCGCGACAAACTGGAGGCGGCGGAAACGCATTCCAAAGCGGAAGTTTGTCTCAAGATAGAGTGGTGCGATTCCGATGAGCTTACCGTCCGGACCTCTCGCGCACAGCAACTTCAGTCGCCTGAAACTCGATGACTCGCCAAATGTCTTCCACCAAATCCTTTGCCACGGCCAGCTCATTACCAGGGGATCGGCGGTGGATCGGGACAGCAAAACATCCCATTGCTTTCGCAACTCGTCAAATCCTGCAGTATCGACTTGTTCGATTTCGATGCGTATATTGGTCAAGGTTCGAGAGGTTTTATAGTAGTACTGTATGCAGTATGCGATAAACTCGACGTGCCAAACAACAAGGCGGCCACACAAGACAACAAAGCTTCGCCGCTCCACGATAGACAAATTCAATGAGCAAATTTACGGTTCGCAGCTTTGAAACTGCCGATCTACTTCGATTCAGAGACCTTCTTGGCACTCGTGACGACCTTGATAATATTGATCCCGATCTCCGATTGAATATGGTCAGCAGGATCGCTTTTGACAATCCCGTTGCAGAGGGCGAGGCAACATATTTCGTGGTTGAAGACAAGGGTCAAGTTGTCGCGCATGTCGGGAGAATGCCAGCGTTAGTCGGCGTGGCCGGTGGGCAGCTAAAAGCCTATTTCGTACACGATCTTTATGTGCGTCCCGACTATCGCAAAGATGGCCTGGGCTTTTTCATATCAATGGCGCTTTACGATGCGACAAGCAAGGACTCAGACTCTTTTTGCTGCCTGCTGTGGACTACGCATCTTAACCTTGATATACAGCGTCGCTTCGGATATCTGGAAGCCTATGCGGATGGCTTTCTCAAGGTATTGAAATTCGAATTTGTAATGCGGCGACTCGGCTTGCCGAGATTGCTTACGAAAGTTGTAAGCATTGTTCCGAATTTCCTGCTGAGGATGGCGGACGGTATCAGGAGCAAAATGTCTACCAGTTCCTGCCGCATTGCTCCTGTAGATAGATTTGATATTCGATTCGACAGGCTGACCGACCGGGTCGCGTCGAAGCTGGGTCTCTTTTTTTCGAGAAGCTCCGATATCCTGAATTGGAAATATGTCGATGCCCCCGGCCGGCACAGTAAGTCGTTTGCGGCCTTCGATGGTGATGAGGTATTAGGTTACATCGTGCTCGAGGCTCCGGACTGCAACAAGGCATCCAAACTACCCGGGTTGATTCTTGAGATCGTCGTCGACCCGGATGACTCATCGACGACATCACGATTGTTAGCTGCCGCTGTATCGTATTTTCGGGGTATGGGGGCAGAATACATCCGGTGTGTAGCAACAGAAAAACAACTCCAAAGGGCCTTGAGGACGCATCTATTTGTTTCCAGAAAATCGTGGCGAGTCCCCGTAATGCTGGGTAACCTTGATAAGTGTCCGGATATCAGGGATGTATTGATCGACACAAGCCGATGGCATTTCACATTGGGTGATTCCGACGGTTTCATGTTCGGGCAGTGATTGAGGTCCGGATTTGAGCCTGTTGTGATTTTTTGGCCCGTCATGTGATTTGCAAGAACCGGCAAAGAGGACACGAGAATGGACTTTTCCCTTACCGACCAACAATTGGAATTTCAGGAATCTGTAGCATCATTTGCTGAGAACCAGCTGAACAATAATCTGATCGCAGGAGATCGCTACGGCGCGTTCCCGATGGAGAGTTGGCGCAAGTGCGCAGATTTCGGCATTCAGGGTCTCATATTCCCGACAGAATACGGAGGTCAGGATCTCGATATATTATCCTGTATCTTGCTCCTGGAATCCCTGGGGAAACACTGTCGTGACAACGGTCTGTTGTTTGCATTGAATGCCCAGATGTGGAGTGTGCAAATGCCGGTGCACAGGTTCGGCAGTGACGATCAGAAGATGAAGTACCTGCGACCTCTCTGCACGGGCG